>ERZ1673722.2492-NODE-2492-length-15016-cov-6.152864_pt1 | contig 15016 bp, 12 predicted proteins | sample MGYA00580222_ERZ1673722 | MGnify/ENA primary metagenome ERZ1673722 (study PRJEB41218, sample SAMN15661750) | gut metagenome | host: Homo sapiens | place: Canada: London | collected 2015-08-20/2019-03-30 | study: EMG produced TPA metagenomics assembly of...
TGCTGCACAATATGCAATCACGCCCTGATGATTCTTAGTCTCAGACAGCTGATCAAGACGCTCCTTCTTTACATACTGCACCATCGTATCCTGCTTCTTTGCTTCACGCAGGATCGTCTTTACAGGTCCGTCCTGACAGCCATCAAGTACAAACAGTCTGTCAACAGTTTTTCCGCTTCGAAATGCTTCAAGAACCGCGTTTCGGCCCTCTGTTAATGATTCATGATATCCCATATTTTCTTTATTCCTTCGTCCTTTCTTCTTCCTGATGCAGCTTCTCTTTTTCAGGTGCTTCGACGCACAGTACACCTGTGCGCACAAAGCCCTCTGAAAGAAGATCAAGCAAACGCTCCATCTCACCATTTAAATACAGATAACCACAAAGTGCTTCTAATCCAGTTGCATGACGATAATCAGACATCGTTGCATTCTTTGCTTTTGTAAAAGATCTTGCATTACGGCCTCTGCGGTAAGCAGATGTCTCTTCCTCTGTCAAAAGCGGTGCAATTGCAAATGCAATCGCGGCCTGTGAAGAGGCACGGCAGACATTGCTTGCCTGCTTGTTTAATTTATCAACCTGTGTATTTCCGTAGCTTACAAAAATCGTGCGGACAATCATATCGTAAATCCCATCGCCAATATAAGCAAGCACCAAAGGTGAATATTCCTTTGCAGGCATCTGCTTTAATAAAAATTTCTGTTGGATCTGTTCAAGCAGCTGCTGATTTTGTTCCATGTATTTCCTCTTTCTATATCTTTCTGATTTTTATTACACACGCTTCCAGGTCACACCCTGTCTTGTATCCTCAAGAATAATGCCCTTATCAGCAAGTTCTTTACGAATTTCATCGGCACGTGCAAAGTTCTTTGCCTTTCTTGCCTGCTTACGCTCCTCGATCAAAGCTTCGATATCAGCATCCAAAAGTTCTTCTTTTTTCTCAATGATAATACCAAGGATATCGCAAAGCTGCTTTAAAATCTCATACAGTGCCTTTGCTGCTTTTCCTGAAAGCTCATCTGTCTTATTTGTATTTACATATTTTACAAGCTCGAAAATAGCTGCAATTGCATCTGCTGTGTTAAAGTCATCCTCCATTGCTGCCTCAAACTTGCCTACATATTTCTTTGCTTCCTCGACTACTTCGCTCTCCTGATTAGTAAGCTCACCCTCGTTAGCAGACTGATTCTGAAGCCATGCAGCACATGTTAAGATACGATCAAGACCGTTCTTTGCTGCTTCCATAAGCTCTGCACTGAAATTTAATGGACTTCTGTAGTGTGCGCTTAACATAAAGAAACGAAGTACCTGAAGATCATACTTCTTCTCAATATCTCTTACTAACAGGAAGTTACCAAGTGACTTACTCATTTTTCTGTTATCAATATTTAAGAACGCATTGTGCATCCAATAATGAGAAAACTCTTTTCCGTTGCATGCCTCGCTTTGTGCAATCTCATTTTCATGATGTGGGAAAATTAAATCCTCACCACCGGCATGAATATCAATCTGCTCACCTAAGTATTTCTTTGACATAACAGAGCACTCAATATGCCATCCCGGACGTCCTTCGCTCCACGGAGATTCCCAGTATGGCTCTCCTTCCTTCTTTGGCTTCCACAAAACAAAATCAAGCGGGCTTTCCTTGTCTTCCTCGCCACTTACCTTTAAATCACGAAAACCTGACTGAAGATCATCAAGGTTCTTATGAGAAAGCTTACCATAATCCTTAAAACTTGCAGTACGGAAATAAACAGTGCCATTCTTCTCATACGCATGACCTTTTTCGATCAAGGTACTGATCATATCGATCATTCCATCGATTTCCTGTGTTGCAAGCGGATGAGTTGTCGCCGGCTTTACATTCATAGCAGCCATATCCTGCTTGCACTCCTTTATGAAACGCTCAGAGATAACAGATGCCTCAACACCTTCCTCATTTGCCTTTTTGATAATCTTATCATCTACATCAGTAAAATTTGAAACATAATTTACGTCATAGCCCTTGTATTCCATATAGCGGCGCACAGTATCAAATACGATCATCGGGCGTGCATTTCCAATATGAATATAATTGTATACCGTAGGACCGCAGACATACATTTTTACCTTTCCCGGCTCAAGCGGCTTAAATTCTTCTTTTCGTTTTGTTAATGTATTGTAGATTTCCATGTTGTTTCCTTTCTTCTTTTCGTTTTCATCTGTGATTTCTCAACCATTTGATACAGCTTAGCGTACTGCTTTTTAAGCTGTTCAATATCAGCAAGCACCGGATCTGGCATGTGCACCTGATCAAGATCAGTTTGCGGCAATCGTACATTGTCACGTTTGACAACACGTCCTGGAACTCCTACCACCGTAGAATTTGGCGGAACTGGTTTTAGTACAACACTTCCAGCACCGATTTTACAGTTGTCTCCAATTGTAATGGAACCGAGAACCTTCGCGCCTGCACTGATCATAACATTATTTCCAATTGTCGGATGGCGTTTTCCATGCTCTTTTCCTGTACCGCCAAGTGTAACACCTTGATATAAGGTAACATTGTCACCAATCTCTGCTGTCTCTCCAATCACAACACCATGACCATGATCAATAAAAAATCCTTTTCCGATCTTAGCTCCTGGGTGGATCTCGATTCCAGTTCTTCGTGCTGTACACTGAGAGATCATACGCGCTGCAAAATATCTTTTTTTCAGATAAAGCCTGTGCGCAAGACGATACCAAAGTACTGCCCAGAAACAAGGATACAAAAATACCTCTGCCGGTGAATTAATTGCCGGATCCCGTTCTCTGATCAGCGAAATTTCATCAAGTACATATTGAACGATTCTCATGCCACTCCCTTCTTGCTTCGAAAATCTTTGTCCGCAGTTTTTTGATACATACGACTTGCTCCACTGCTTCGCAGTTCTCGCAAGTCTACAAGCATTCGAATTCGCTGATTTCCTTCGGAAATCGCTGCATTCTCATTCTTGTACGGTTTCCAAGGTCAAAAACAGTTTCGTGCAAGCACGAACTGTTTTGACTTTGGAAACCTTGTATCAAAAAAAATAACGTCCCCTGGCAAAAGCCAGGAGACGAAAAATTTTCCGCGGTTCCACTCCTGTGAGAGCATAGATGCTGACACTTATACTGTATACACAGCCGGTGATAACGCAAACCAGCGTGCCATGCTACTTTATTCACACAGCCAGCTCCCGGATGCACTTCCTGTCTCACTCCACGAAGCAGGTTTTCAGCCTGGACCTGCTCTCTCTGACATTTCCTGTGACAGTACTCTTTCCGTTCAAAGCCTTTTCGAAGCTTTTTTTATTGTATGATGCAAAAATATCACAGATGTCTGTTTATTCACTGTATTACAGTGCTGCATCATTTCTAGTGTTACTATATGTGATGTTTTCGGATTTGTCAACCTTTTTTGGCTTCTTTGCCTTTGGATAAATCTTATAAAGTGTTTCATCATCATAATTTTCATCCAGCCACTGCTGTACAACATTGCTTGCCGGAATATTTTTTTCACGCTGATCCTGGCGCATAAGTGCCGCTGCTGACACAAGACTGTCTGCTGCCATAAAAATGATAAGACACCATGTTATGATTTTTCCAGCAAGCATTGGAATCTTTTCAATCCACTTAGAAAGATAAGGATAAACTCCTTTCAACCATACAACACCTGCAATTCCCCAGAAAAAACAAAACAGCAAATTAATTCGTCCTCCGATATTAAACATAAAACCGCTGTAATCCCAGAAGATCTTTCCAAATACGATTTCCGTAAAAACGCTGCACAAATACTCGTATACACCGCCTAATACGGTTCCCATCGCAAAAATAAACGATGAGGAGCGATTTCTGTAGTTGTACAAAAGCGATGTTGCCACCACCATTGCAAGACCCCATACAATACTAAATGGACCCCATACAACGCTGCTTCTGCTCATCCAGTACCCCATCGTGATACGGCAAAATATAGTCTCTATCAAATCGCCTGCAAATGCACCTATAAAAAACAATAATACAAGCTTGTAAAAACTGCAGCCTTCAGCAAAAACGGTTATTTTTTCCTTCTCTACGCGTTCTCCCTCATTGATCGCAGGATATGCTTTTTCCACACGCATAAGGATATGCTTTTCAAGCCATCTTCCAAATCGTTTTTTTCTACTATAGAGTTCGTGATCAATCTTTTGAATCGTATCATTTCTCTTTACACTGCCGCGAATGATATATGTAGATCCCAAAATATCAACTATTAACACACCAAGCAGTGCCCACAATGTAATCTGCATCATAAATGATGGTACCATATGATAAAGTTTCATCAAAACAGGTGTTACAAACTTAACTGATAAAACGCCTAAGATACCCCATACAATAGAATACTGCAGACAGATGTATCCATCAAGATTCCATCTTTTAGAAGAATAGTCCCACCATTTTTTATGATCCAATTTTTCAAGAATCTTTGCTGTAAACCACTCAAGAAGTGTACTAACTCCCGCACAGCCCAGAAACAAAATCGGTATCTCATCAAACAATTCTGGAAAGCCAATTGTTATAATTACTGCTGCAATGCCATATACAATACAAAGTGGGCTGTTTAGCATACCTCTGTTCATAAATTTTCGGTATTTTAAGACGCAAAAACACGTTTCTGCAATCCACCCCAAAAATGAATATACGAAAAAGAGCCAAAGACACCCGAATAAATCAAGTCCTCCCATTATTTTCCAGTTATCCTTTCAAATTTTCAATTTCTAAAGATCAGTATAGATCAATTTTTACAGCCGCCACAGCCACCGCAGCCAATCGTACCGTCCATATAAAATTCCGGCTTATCAATTAAGCATACTGCCTGTGAAGAGATGCCCTCTCCTGTTCCTGTAAAGCCTAGTCCTTCTTCTGTTGTTGCCTTAATGTTTACCTGATCGAGTTCAAGATGAAGTGCCTCTGCAATATTTGCTCTCATCTGCTCACGATATCCGGCAAGCTTCGGTCTCTGTGCAATAACAGTTGCATCTATATTGCTGATGTAGTAACAATTTTCCTCAAGAAGTTCTCCTACTCTTTTTAGCAATTCTATGCTTGATGCTCCCTTATATGCCGGATCCGTGTCTGGAAAATGCTGACCAATATCTCCAAGTGCAGCCGCACCAAGCAGCGCATCCATTATTGCATGAAGCAGCACATCTGCGTCAGAATGACCAAGAAGTCCTTTTTCATACGGAATCTCTACACCGCCTAAAATCAGTTTGCGTCCCTCAACGAGGCGATGCACATCATATCCCATACCAACTCTCATATCAAATCTCCTTACCTTTCTTTATGTTAAGGGCAAAATGTTTTTGACTCCTTTGATACCAGATTTCTAACCTTTTGACCCTGATATTATTATCATATCACGACTCACTTTTATTTTCCACGCAGAATCTATAAAAATTTTCGGAATTTTTTGAAAAATTTGCTTGACATTTTCTTTGATATGCGCTATACTTCTCTTCGTCAAGGGGTCTTAGCTCAGCTGGGAGAGCATCTGCCTTACAAGCAGAGGGTCATAGGTTCGAGCCCTATAGGCCCCATCTTGGCGGAATAGCTCAGCTGGCTAGAGCACACGGTTCATACCCGTGGTGTCGAGAGTTCAAATCTCCCTTCCGCTACTAGAGAGTCCTCGGGAATACAAGCAGTTGTGTGTCCGGGGATTTTTGTTCTTTCATAGGAAAAGGCTTGAAAGTGAGGGTATCATGAGAGTAGGAATGGGTTACGACGTGCATAAACTGGTTGAGGGCAGAGATCTGATCATCGGCGGTGTCAGGATCCCGCATACGCTTGGTCTGCTCGGACATTCGGATGCGGATGTGCTGCTTCATGCGATTATGGATGCGCTTTTGGGCGCGGCGGGATTAGGCGACATTGGAAAGCATTTTCCGGACACTGATCCGCAGTATAAGGGAATTTCCAGTATGAAGCTGCTCTCCCATGTGGCGGAGCTGATCCGGGAGAGGGGTTACGTGGTGGAGAACATTGATGCGACGATCATTGCGCAGAAGCCGAAGATGCGCCCGCATATCCCGCAGATGGAGGAAAACATCGCGGGAGCGCTCGGCATCAGTACGGATCAGGTCAATGTCAAGGCGACCACGGAGGAGGGACTTGGCTTCACCGGAACGGAGGAAGGGATTTCCTCACAGGCGATCTGCGCGCTTTCCAGTTTTTATGAGGGAAGTTTTACTGTGGCGGACTCTGCGGCAGGCTGCGCGGGCTGCGGCGGCTGCGGACGAAGCGTACAATGAGCTAAGAAGAATTCAGGCGGCTGCAGACGAAACATGCAGTGAAAAAAGATTGACAAAAACACAGGAAGTGCATAAACTATAGTAGGCAGGAGAGGTATCTTCTGCCGATAAAAAGATGAATTGGAAAAGCGAAGATCGGAAAGAGTAAGGATTCGGACATTCGTCAGAGAGAGACTGTCACCGGCTGAAAGCAGTCTTGGAAGAGAGAGTCCCCAAGTGCCTCCGTGAGCTGATCCGGCGAGAGTCATCTGCACCGCAGGATGTAGGGATGCCGTAGCCGGGTACGTCTGGCATACGTTACATGCGTCAAGTGAAATCATATGATTTTAGTAGAGTGGAACCGCGGATCATTTCGTCTCTAGGAGACGGATGATCCTTTTTTTTGTAATAGGAAACTTTGTTCTGGTTTGTATGTGGAAAGGAATGGGAAGAGATGGGTATCCTAAGGTATATGAAGGAAGAGTTTCAGGTAATCAAGGAACGCGATCCGGCGATCAAAAGTCCGATGGAAGTTTTGCTTTATCCGACATTTCATGTTATGCTAAGCTACAGAAGGGCGCATAAGCTTTATCTCAAAGGGCATTATTTCTGGGCGCGGTTTATTTCGCAGCGCGCAGCCAGGAAAACAGGCATTGAGATCCATCCGGGAGCGACGATCGGCAAGGGATTTTTTATCGATCACGGAAGCGGCGTCATCATCGGCGAGACGTCGATCATCGGAGATAACGTGACGCTGTATCAGGGCGTGACACTTGGCGGTACCGGCAAGGAGACCGGAAAGCGTCATCCGACGATCGGGAACAATGTCATGATCAGTGCCGGGGCGAAGATTATCGGTTCTTTTACGGTCGGGGATAATTCCAAGATCGGCGCCGGAAGCGTCGTCATCGAGGAAGTGCCGCCGAACTGCACCGTGGTCGGAGTGCCGGGACGCGTTGTAAAGCGCGACAATATCAGGACACCGCAGGATGACATGGATCAGGTGCATCTTCCGGACCCTGTGAAGGAGGATATCACCGTGCTGCAGCATGAGAATGCCGAACTGGTGAACCGTGTGCTGGATCTGGAAAAAGAAGTGCGTATTTTAAGCACGGGAGCCGGAGCGTCACAGGAATAATAAGAATAAAAAGAAACGGAGAATACCAAAGTGGAGAATAAGTTCAAATTTTACAATACACTGACAAGAAATATCGATACGGTGATTCCGCATGAGGATGGAAAGATTGCCATGTATACCTGTGGACCGACGGTATATCATTACGCGCATATCGGCAATCTGCGCAGCTACATCATGGAGGACGTGCTGGAAAAAGCACTGCGTTATGTGGGCTACGATGTAAAGCGTGTCATGAATATCACGGACGTGGGACACCTTTCCTCCGATGCGGATACCGGTGAGGATAAGATGTTAAAAGGTGCGAAGCGCGAGCACAAGACGGTGATGGAGATTGCGAAGTTTTACACGGACGCGTTTTTCGATGACTGCAAAAAGTTAAATATCAAGCGTCCGGACGTTGTGGAGCCGGCAACCAACTGCATCCCGGAGTTTATTCACATGATCGAGGTGCTGCTGGAGAAGGGCTACGCTTATGTGGCAGGCGGAAATGTCTATTTTGACACTTCCAGGCTGGACGACTATTATGTTTTTTCTTCCCAGAGCGAGAAAGAACTGTTAGTCGGTGTGCGCGACGATGTGGAGGAGGACGTCAATAAGCGGAACAAAAATGATTTCGTTCTGTGGTTTACAAAGTCCAAATTCGAGGATCAGGCGCTCAAATGGGATAGTCCGTGGGGCGTGGGATACCCGGGATGGCATATCGAGTGCTCCTGCATCAGCATCAAGCATCTGGGTGAATATATGGATATCCACTGCGGCGGCGTGGACAATATTTTTCCGCATCACACCAACGAGATCGCACAGTCCGAGAGCTATCTGGGACACAAGTGGTGCGGTTACTGGTTTCATGTGAACCACTTAAACGACAAGTCGGGCAAGATGAGCAAGTCGAAGGGGGATTTCCTTACGGTGTCGCTTCTGCAGGAAAAAGGATACGATCCGATCGTGTACCGTATGTTCTGCCTGCAGTCCCACTACAGAAAGCCGCTTGAGTTTTCCTACGAGGTGCTGGACAACATGAGCGTTGCCTACAAGAAGCTTGTGAAGAGAATCGCGGATCTGAAGGCGGACGGCACAGTGGATGAGGGTAAATTTGCAGAGTACAAGGAAAAATTCTGTGATGCCATTTCCAATGACCTGAACACTTCCATGGCGATTACAATCGTCTATGACCTGCTCAAGGATGATACCTTAAACGATGCAACTAAGCGTGCGCTGGCGGAGGATTTTGACGGCGTGCTCTCCTTGAACCTGACGACGGCGAAGGTGGAGAATCCGGCGGAAGACACAGAGGTGGATGCAGAGCTTGAGGCATATATTTTAGAGAAGATTGAGGAGCGCAAAGCTGCCAAGAAAGAGAAGGATTTTGCAAAGGCGGACGCGATCCGGGATGATCTTCTGGCAAAAGGAATTGTGTTAAAGGACACACGCGAGGGTGTGATCTGGCATAAAGCGTGAGTCGGAGAGGAAGCTGGTATGGGAAGAGGAATCGATTCTTATATTAAGGAACAGTTCGGGATTGCGGAAGTCGATATCCGCACCTACTCACCGCTGACACTGGCTTATATCGGTGACGGGATCTATGATCTCGTCATCCGTTCTGTTGTCGTGGGAAAAGGGAATACCAGAGCGGGAGAACTGCACAAACGGACCAGCCAGATTGTCAAGGCGCACACGCAGGCCGAGATGATGGAGGTGCTTCTGCCGCTTCTGACAGAGGAGGAAGCGGACATTTACCGGCGCGGCAGAAATGCCAAGTCGCCGACGATGGCAAAGAATGCGACGATGTCCGACTACCGCAAGGCCACCGGGTTTGAGACGCTGATGGGATGGCTATACTTGCAGGATGAGTTTGAGCGTCTGGTGGAACTGGTGAAGACCGGTGTGGACGGGCTGCATTTGAAGTTATAGAACGTCTGCCGCGGGAAGAGGAATCAGAGGGCGAAAGCATAGAGCGTCTGCCGGTGGCAGAGGCTGCTGCAGGCAGCAGAAAGCGCCTGCCGGAAGCAGAAAGAAAAGGAGAATACATGGGATACGAGGAATTAAAAATAGAGGGACGCAATGCGGTGCTTGAGGCGTTTCGTTCCGGCAAGACAATCGACAAGCTTTTTGTGCTGGACGGATGTCAGGACGGACCGGTGCGCACGATCGTAAGAGAAGCAAAAAAGCACGATACCATTATCCATTTTGTGGAAAAAGAGCGTCTGGATCAGCTCTCGGAGACGAAGAAGCACCAGGGCGTGATCGCGGTGGCGGCAGCATATGAATATGCGGAAGTGGATGACATTCTGGAGATCGCAAGAGAAAAGGGAGAGCCGCCGTTCCTTTTTCTGCTGGATAATATTGAGGACCCGCACAATCTCGGGGCGATCATCCGTACCGCGAACCTCTGCGGAGCACACGGGGTCATTATTCCAAAGCGCAGGGCGGTGGGACTGACCGCGACTGTGGCAAAGACGTCCGCCGGCGCGCTGAACTATACGCCGGTTGCCAAGGTGACGAATCTCACGGCGACGATCAAGGAGTTAAAGGAGCAGGGCATCTGGTTTGTCTGCGCGGATATGGGCGGCACGCAGATGTATGACCTGGATCTGAAGGGACCGATCGGTCTTGTAATCGGAAGCGAGGGTGAGGGTGTCAGCAAGCTGGTGCGCGAAAACTGTGATTATGTGGCTTCCATTCCGATGAAGGGTGACATTGATTCTCTGAATGCTTCCGTAGCAGCCGGTGTGCTTGCCTATGAGATCGTCAGACAGCGGATGATGTAAGATGACAGAGCAGGCATAGGCGGACAGATTTTTATGCTGCGGAAAATACAGCCGTGCGCGGAACGTTTGGGCGGCATAGCAGGGCAGAGAGGGAAGACGGAGGAAGACGTGGACGAATATCAGAAGCTGGCGGATGAAGAACTCATCCAGAAACTGCGCGAAGGCGACGAGCGGATCATGGATTATATCCTGGAAAAGTACAAGCCGTTGGTGCTTCGCAAGGCAAATGCGATGTTTTTGATTGGCGGAGATACGGATGACCTGATTCAGGAGGGGATGATCGGACTGTTTAAGGCAATCCGGGATTACCGGTCCGACAGGGAGACATCCTTTTTCCATTTTGCGGAATTGTGCATCAACAGACAGCTCTACAGTGCGGTGGAGGCATCCAACCGGAAAAAACATGTACCTCTGAATACTTACGTGTCCTTTTATTCCCAGACCACGGAGGAAGGGAAATCTCTGGCGGAGACGCTTCTCACCGACCAGATGGACGATCCGGAACAGCTGGTGATTGAGCAGGAGAATTTTACCGCTTTCTGGGAGCAGCTGCGGGAACAGTTAAGCGCGCTCGAGCGCCAGGTTTTAGACGCATATCTGGAAGGAAAAAATTACCGCCAGATAGCGGAGGAACTCGGAAAAAGTCCCAAGACAATCGACAATGCGCTCTCGCGTATCAAGGGAAAGATCCGGCAGAGATAGAGGGAAGGCAAAAAATGGCATTTTGCAAAAAAGAGCGGGAAATGAACAACCGGTTGTGCAAAATTTTGCGGAAATAAAAATACTAGTCCTAAGGTACTGTACAAAATGTATAGAAATGGAACAGAAGTTTTGTGAAGTTTGTGCACACTTCTTTGCGCAGTCATGGTACTATAATAACCGTAAAAACCCCCCAATACATTATATATAGTTTTTGCTATACCCCATAGTAAAAATACCTTCTCCTAAAAGGGCAGCCAGTGATGGCTGTTCTTTTTTTGTTATGGAAAAGAGCAGTTCTGAGGAAAGGGAGATTGACAGAAGCATAGAATTGAGATAAGGTGTTAGAGGAAAAAGAATATATCGCAGAGGGACTGTGCGCATGCGTAAACGGTTGAGAAGGTTAAAACCTGACTCTTGGAACCTGTCAGTTAATACTGTCGTAGGGAGCGAATGATGGATCAGATAGTTTGTGGAATCCGGCGTCACTGCGACGCCGGATTTTTTCGTACACCCTCTGCAGAAATGGAGCAGAAAAATATGGAACAGTATGCAACACAGATGGAAGCAGCACGCAAGGGAATTGTGACAGAGGAGTTAAAGAAGGTTGCGGCGAAGGAGCGCATGACCACAGAGGAGCTGATGCCGCTCGTTGCGGAGGGAAAGGTGGTCATCTGCGCGAACAGGCATCACAAATGCATTGACCCGGAGGGTGTCGGCTCGATGCTGCGGACGAAGATCAATGTAAATCTCGGAATCTCCAGAGACTGTAAGGATTATGACGTGGAGATGGAAAAAGTGATGGCGGCAGTTGACATGGGAGCGCATGCGATCATGGATCTCTCCTCGCACGGGAACACCATTCCGTTTCGGAGAAAACTGACGGCGGAATGTCCGGCTATGATCGGAACCGTGCCGGTATATGATTCTGTAATTCACTATCAGAGGGATCTTGCGACACTGACCGCAAAGGATTTTATTGATGTGGTACGCCTGCATGCCGAGGATGGCGTGGATTTTGTGACGCTGCACTGCGGAATCACGCGCAAGACGATCGAGCAGATCAGGAAGCACAAGAGAAAAATGAATATTGTATCCAGAGGCGGTTCACTGGTGTTTGCGTGGATGTGTATGACCGGAGAGGAGAATCCGTTTTACGAGTATTACGATGAGATCCTTGAGATCTGCCGGGAGCATGATGTGACGATCTCCCTTGGCGATGCCTGCAGACCCGGCTGTCTGGCGGATGCATCCGATGTGTGTCAGATTGAGGAACTGGTGCGGCTGGGAGAACTTACAAAGCGTGCCTGGGCAAGAGATGTGCAGGTCATGGTAGAGGGACCGGGCCACATGCCGATGGATCAGATTGCAGCGAATATGAAGATTCAGCAGACGATCTGCATGGGAGCACCGTTTTATGTACTGGGACCGCTGGTAACGGACATTGCGCCGGGGTACGACCATATCACTTCCGCGATCGGAGGAGCGATCGCCGCGCAGAATGGAGCTGCATTTTTGTGCTATGTGACACCGGCGGAGCATCTGGCGCTTCCGAATGTGGAGGATGTCAGGCAGGGCATCATTGCATCGAAAATTGCGGCGCATGCGGCAGACATTGCCAAGGGCGTGCGGGGCGCAAGAGAGATCGACGACAAGATGGCAGACGCACGCCGCGTGCTGGACTGGGATGCACAGTGGGAATGCGCGATTGATCCCGAGACTGCAAAACAGATCCGCGAGGAGCGCAAACCGGAGCACGAGGACACATGTTCCATGTGCGGAAAATTCTGTGCGGTGCGCAGCATGAACAAGGCGCTTGCGGGGGAGTACATCGATATTTTATAAAACAGAACACGGGAAAGTGAAGAAGCGTCAGCGGAAAAACAACATTGCAGTATAAAAGCGGAATGTGGTACAATAAAAAAGGATTCTGTCAGCAGGAGAATGAATGGGAAAAATTTATTTGGTTGACAGTGAGAATGTAGGAGATATATGGGTGCCGCTTCTGGTATCCTCGCAGGAAGATGACGAGGTTCTTGTATTTTATACGACAAAGAGCCCGCATATGAATTACGAAAATGTGAGGATGCTCAAGGAGACGGAAAAGGAAGCAGACTTTATTAAGTGTTTTGAGGGAAGCAATGCGCTGGATTTCCAGCTGGTATCGGAACTTGGCTATCGCCTGAGCCAGAACGCGGACAGGGAGTATGTCATTGTATCAAATGATACGGGATTTGACGCTGCGGTGCGCTACTGGTCAATGCGGAAAATGCCGGTGAGCCGTTTAAGCGGAAAGGAATGCCACAGAATGCTGACAGAGAAAAAGCAGCGCGTGACAAAAGAGACCGGGGCGGCAGCAGAGCCGGAACAGGAACAGACCAGAGCGGCTGGTCCGGAAGTGGAAGCAGAGCAGGTTCGGGAGAACGGCCCGGAAGCGGAAGCAGAGCAGGTTCGGGAGATTGGCCCGGAAGCGGAAGCAGAGCGTGGCAGAGAGCAGTCAAAGAAGCCACGGTCATCCAAGAAGTCAGAACCGTCGAAAGCCGGCGGTAAGGCAGGAGAATCCGGGAAGCCGGAAGCGTCCGGGAAGGCTGGAAATGCAGAGACATCCGGGAAGGCAGAAGTGATCGGGAAAGCTGAGGATGCAGAGAAATCCGGGAAGGCTGAACCGACAGAAAAAGCTGGGTTGGCAGGAGAATCCGGGAAGCCGGAAGTGATCGGGAAGGCTGAGGATGCAGAGACATCCGGGAAGGCTGAAGTGACCGGAAAGGCTGAGGATGCAGAGACATCCGGGAAGTCGGAACCGGAAGAAAACGCTGGGCTGGCAGAGGAATCCGGGAAGGCTGAGCCGGCAGAGAAGACTGGCAGGGCAAAACGGTCAAGAAAGTCAGCGAAAGCGGTCAAAGCAGAAAAGTCTGAGCATATGTCAGAACCGGATCGTTCGGAAAAGTCACAGAAGAGTGACAAAGCAAAGACGCAGAACGCAGGGAATGAGAAGCCGGATCTGACGGAGGAACAATCCGGACAGATGACAGCAATGATGGATTTGAAAGAAGAAATGTCAGAGAATCCACAGAGTGTGTCAAATGCTACGGGTCAGAGCGAAGCGCCAGCAAAGTTTGGACTGGATCTGAATGCAGAGAGAGCAATTTTAAAGACATTGTGTGCCTGCATCAGCAAGGAAAATCTGGTGGATTTTCACAATGCACTGGTTGCGCTTCTCGGCGAGGAAGAAGGCAAGCGGCTGTATCAGGAACTGAAGACGAATGCAGAGTATGCGTCTTACTGGTCAGAACTTCCGGCTTATGGCTTAAAAGAAAAGTTTGACATGTACTGCAAAATGGTTTTTGACCACAGTGAATATGCAAAGGAACCGCCGGAAGATTTTTCGGGATTCCTCTATCAGGCAAACGGAAAGCGAAAGAATCTCAATTCTCTCCGCGCAGCATTGCAGGGGCACTATGGCAAAGACAAGGGAATGAAATATTATTCCCTGTTCAAGTCACACATTAAGATGATGAATCGCATGTAGTAAAGGAGAAGTTGACAGAATCTGGGTATTCAACAGGAATACGCAAAACGCCTCACCGGATGGTGAGGCGTTTTGTACGTTTATCATTTTATAAAAAGAAGGAGAAGTCGGTAAGATGTGGGGTACTTACCGGCCATATTATGAAAAAGAAATTGTGTCAATGGGGATTTCCTCTTGACAATGATTAAGATACCGGATAAATGTGAAAAAGGTATGAAGCAGTGTTGAAAAATGTGTGAAGAATCGTCAAACAAATTGGAATCCGGGGCTGATAGAAGGAAAAGGCGAAGTTCCAGAGGAGAAAAATCGCGTGCCAGACCCGTAGAGAATGGGAAAAAGGTTGACATAATGCCGGAAGGAAAGAGCAATCCGGGTCTGAGACGAGAAAAAGATTTCCTACTTTCCCCTTGGCCACGAGATAGCATTAACGCCTCAACCGTATATTCCCCCCCTCATCCAGACTTCCATCACAATACATTCGTCATAATACCATAACACTGTAATATCATAGCACAAAAAGCGCAAACCCTTTCATTCAAGGATTTGCGCTTCTTCTCAATAAAGCTGCTGACGGGAATCGGACCCGTGACCTCCGCACTACCAATGCGACGCTCT
>ERZ1673722.2508-NODE-2508-length-14944-cov-18.103096_pt1 | contig 14944 bp, 10 predicted proteins | sample MGYA00580222_ERZ1673722 | MGnify/ENA primary metagenome ERZ1673722 (study PRJEB41218, sample SAMN15661750) | gut metagenome | host: Homo sapiens | place: Canada: London | collected 2015-08-20/2019-03-30 | study: EMG produced TPA metagenomics assembly of...
TAATATCCCGCGAGGTGTTTTTTGTGAGCAAAGGTCACAGAAAACCCGAGACATATCGCGCGAATTTATGCGATCAGCATAAATTCTGTGCATCGCGCAGCGTGTTGCTGGGCACGGAGTGAACAGTAACTATCGGAAATGTCCATAGAAATGTAAAGAAAAAGTAAGGAAGAGCAGAATGCACTATGATATACTGAAACCATGAGAACCTATCAGATACAGGAGGCAGACATGAAGAAAAAGAAAATTATTCTTACCGGAGCAGCTGTTGCAGCCGTTGTGGTAATCGGAATCGGTGCGTGGGCATTGTTCGGCAGAACATCATCGGATGGAAGTACGGAAAATGTAGTATATGTAAACAGCGTAGATAATCTGATGAACCCGGGAAGCGGTAACGGGGCAGTGAATCGCTTCGCCGGTGTGGTAGAAACACAGAAACAGGTGGATATTCAGCAGAGTCAGGATAAAACAGTAAAAGATATTTATGTGGAAGTCGGACAGGAAGTATCCAAGGGAGATCCGTTATTCTCTTATGATACAGAAAAATCACAGGAAGACCTGGAAAAAGCAAAGCTGGAGCTGGAACGGATCGATAACAACATCGGAAATAAACAAAATGAGATTGCTGCACTGGAAAAGGAAAAAAAGAGTGCAGGAAATGATGCACAGCTTGACTATACGATGCAGATTCAGAGTGCCCAGATGGAACTGAAACAGAGCGAATATGAAAAGAAAAGCAAACAGGTGGAGATTCAGAAATTACAGGACTCCATCGAGAACTGTCAGGTCACCAGTGAGATTGATGGTGTAGTCAAGTCCATCAATAACGGAAATCAGGACAGTTATTCTTCTTCAGGAGACAGCCAGGCATTTATGTCCATAATTGCGATGGGAGATTTTCGAATTAAATGTAAGGTAAACGAACAGAATATCGCGTCTGTAACGCCGGGGCAGGCTGTAATCGTACATTCCAGAGTAGATGATTCTGTTACCTGGAAAGGAACGATGGGTGCGGTAGATAAGGAAAATCCGGGCAACGATTCCAATAATGGCTATTATTTCAGCAGCGGTGACGGATCCACCCAGTCCAATTCCTATCCGTTCTATATCGAACTGGATTCTTCTGAGGGGCTGATGCTTGGACAGCATGTTTATGTGGAAGCCGATTATGGACAGAGTGAGGAAAAGGCGGGTATCTGGCTGGATGAATCTTTCATCTGTGATGCAGATACGGACAACCCCTATGTCTGGGTTGACGATGGAAAAGGAAAACTGGAGAAGCGTTCTGTGACGCTGGGACAGCATGATGATGAACTTTTCCAGTATGAAATTGCAGATGGACTGAGTAAAGATGATATGATCACTTATCCGGAAGACGGATTAAAAGAAGGTATGAAGACTGCAGTGGGAAGTAACGGTCAGATGGGGCAGAGCAACCCGGTGACGGATGGCGAAGATATGGACTTTTCAAATGAAGATTACTCAGAAGAAGAGAATTCCGGCAGCGATCTTTCTGATGAGAATATGGATGGAGTGGATTCCGGAGAGACGAATCAGGAAGATCTCACAGAAGACGGGATGCAGCAGAATGAGTCAAATGCTGATGGCAGCGAAGATGTCATCGGAGGAACGGAGGATGCACAGTGATTCTTGAGTTAAAAGATATCTGCAAAGATTACCTTCAGGGGAAAATGGTCATTCCGGTTCTGAAACATATTGATTTCCAGATGGAACAGGGAGAATATGTGGCCATTATGGGACCTTCCGGTTCCGGTAAGACAACGCTGATGAATATTGTAGGATGTCTGGATCAGGCGACTTCCGGCCAGCTTTTTCTGGACGGGCAGGATATCAGCAAATGTACGGAAAATGAAATGTCGGATCTGAGACTGAAAAAGATTGGGTTTGTTTTCCAGAACTTTCAGCTGTTGTCGAGACAGACTGCATTGGAAAATGTGGAACTGCCACTGACTTATGCGGGAGTTGCGAAAAAAGAGCGGAGGGAACGGGCACTGCAGGCACTGACCCGTGTAGGACTGGAAGACAGAGTGAATTTTCAGCCGAATCAGCTTTCCGGTGGGCAAAAACAGAGAGTAGCGATTGCCAGAGCACTGGTTAACCAGCCGAAGATCCTTCTGGCGGATGAGCCGACCGGCGCACTGGACAGTACTTCTGGAGAACAGGTTATGGAACTGTTTCAGAGCCTGAACGATGAAGGAGTAAGCGTATTGATGATCACCCATGACAGTGAGATTGCAGCGAAAGCACAGAGAAAAGTAATTATCCGCGACGGCATAATGAAAAAGGAGGAGCAGCCATGAAGAAAAAATGGATTGCGGCTTTTATTGCTGCAGGAGTACTACTGCTTGGAGGGGTGACTGTATATGCGGTGAAAACAAGCAGTCAGAGTACGGTAAAGGTGGTATCAGTCAGTGACATGTCAGGTGGCGGTGGATGGTCCGACAACAGTCTGTCAGGAAATATTACTTCAGATGTATCGCAGAATATTTATCTGGCAGATTCACAGAAAGTAAAGAAAATATATGTAAAAGAAGGGGATACGGTAAAGGTCGGCGATGATCTGCTCACGTATGATATGACCCTGGAGAATCTGGATCTGGAAATGAAAAAACTGGAAAAACAGGGAATCGAACTGAACATAGAAAAAGCAAACAGGGAAATTACAAAACTAAAGAATACAAAACCGTCCAGTGATAACGGCAATGAAGATCCGGGATTGGATATACCGGAAGATCCGGGCGAGGAACCGGAAGATCCGTCCATGGAGCCGGAAGAGCCGGCAGAGGCTTATCAGGAGCTTACAGCGGAGGCAGAACCGTATATGGGAGAGGGAACGGTGGAAGAACCGTATCATTTTCTGTGTGCTGCTGACGGTGCGATTCTGGGAAGTTTTTTAAACCGAATGGCAGAGGAACAGTGTTTTTTTGTGATTGAGATCCGGGAGGGCGATGTAAGCAATGGAGAACTGTTAAAAATCTGGGGACAGAAGATTACGGAAGATGATTTTCAGGTAGCGGATACTGACCGGTTTCAGGTAAATCTTGAAAAAGAAACAGATGACAGTGATGGTCAACTGCCGGAGGATCTGAAAGCAGTAGCGGTTCTTGAAAAAGGAGCCAGCGCTTATCAGGGAGATGGAACAGAGAAAAAACCACTGACCTATCTGGTGAAAAAAGATGGTATTGTAAAAGGAAGTTTTTTCCTGGAAAGAAAAGAAGATGGAAAATATTTTCGTATTGAAGTTCGAGAAGAAAATGGTGATCTTATAAAGGCGTGGGAACAGAACGGAGCAGATGGGGATTTTGCAGCGGATGTAAAAGAGGACGGGGAATATCTGGTGGATCTGAGTAAAAAGCAAAGTGGAGAGACACCGGGAGAGCCAGCCGAACCGACCGATCCAAGTGAGCCAACAAAGCCGGGAGAAAATCCGGAGCCACCTGAACCATCGAATCCGGAAGAAAAGCCAACCGAACCATCGGTATCGCCGGAAATTACTCCCGGAGAGAACCCGGAACCGACACCGGAAGCCGGCACTCCTCAGGAAACGGCAGAACAGGAAAATACCGTGGATGGAATGAGCACAAAGAAAAGCCGTGCCTCCATTCGCTATCTGACAGTTACCAGCGTAATGGGAAGTGGAAGCAGAAAAGTGATCTCTACCGATACTGTTTCTGATACGACAGGATCCGGTGATGCAGGAACTTCTTATGGAGGAACAGCTGCAGAGATTCAGCAGCAGATCAAGGATAAAGAAAAAGAAATCAGGGATTATCAGCTGGATATTAAAGAGACCAATCTTGAGATTAAAGATATCCAGAAAAAGCTGAATAACCAGACAATTAAGAGTACATTAAATGGTGTGGTGAAAACAGTCGGTGATCCCGAAAAAGAAAGCAACGATGGAAAACCGCTGATTCAGGTGGTCAGCAGTGAAGGGCTTTATGTGCAGGGAACGGTCAGTGAATCTAAAATGAATAAACTGAAAGTGGGAGCTACACTGAGCGGATACAGTTATGACAATGGTGTCAGCTTTACCGCAGAAGTACGGGAAATTTCTCCGTATCCATCCGATAACGGACAGGACGGAGCCAATGCATCTTCCTATCCATTTACCGCATACATTGCAGATGCAAGCGGACTTAGTAATAACAGCTGGGCAGAACTTACGCTGCTGGATGAGGGCGACGGACAGGGACAAGGAATCTATCTGGAGAAACCTTTTGTGCGGACAGAAAACGGTCAGTATTACGTTATGAAGGACGACGGAACCGGACATCTGACAAAACAGATAGTACAGGTTGGCGGTATTCAGTATGGATCCAGTTATCAGATTACAGGCGGTCTGAGTATGGATGATAAGATCACATTTCCTTATGGAAAAGATGTCAGAGAGGGTGCAAAGACAGAAGAAGGTACGCTTGATGACCTTTATAACTATTAACGGCAGATGGGAGGAACAACAATGCTAGAAAATATCAGATTGGCCTTTCGGGGGATATGGTCTCATAAGATGCGGTCATTTTTGACCATGCTGGGGATTATTATAGGTATTGCTTCCATCATTTCCATCGCATCTACGATTCAGGGAACCAACGAGCAGATCAAACAGAATCTGATCGGTGCAGGAAACAACAATGTGGATGTACGGCTTTACCAGGGAGAGAGTGAGTACTGGATGGACAATGGTCTGCCGGATAATATTTCCGTGATTTCCGATGAACAGAAAGAACAGATTCGTAGTCTTGAAGGGGTTGAAAGTGCGACTTTTTATAACCGCAGAGGGTATGCGGACGGAATCACCTATCGGAACACCAGCCTGGACAGTGGAAGTGTGTACGGTGTGGATGCGGAGTTTCTGAAAACAAAAGGTTATGTAATACAAAATGGAAGGGATTTTGTAGAACGTGACTTTAAAGAGTTCCGGAAAGTGGTGCTGCTTGACGATGTGGCAGTGCAGACTCTATTTCCGGGAGACAATCCGGTGGGAAAAACCATAGAACTCCGTGGGGAACCATTTACCGTAGTCGGTTGTATCCGCAAGTCAGATGCTTTCGAACCGGTGATCAACAGTCTGGAAGATTACTATACGTATAATCAGAATACCAACGGAATCGTGCTGATTCCGGACAGTACCTGGCCGGTTGTTTATAATTATGATGAGCCGGAAGAAGTCAGCGTGATGGCTAGTGAGACAGACCTGATGAGTTCTGTAGGAAAAAAAGTGGAGGACATTATGAATCAGGCGGTAACCGGACAGACCGGTTCCGGTATGATTGATTCTGAAGAGGAAATGATGGACGGTGCCGGCAGCAGTGGTGCTGACAGTGGCAATGTCTCTTATAAGGCGGCGGATCTGTTGAAAACAGTTAAGAACCTGCAGAAAGTCAGTGAAAACACAAACAAACAGCTGCTTTGGATCGCAAGTATCTCTCTTCTGGTCGGAGGTATCGGTGTTATGAATATTATGCTTGTATCCGTTACGGAACGTACCAGTGAGATCGGTCTGAAAAAAGCAATCGGAGCGAGAAAAAACAGGATCCTATGGCAGTTTCTTACAGAAGCTGCTGTGCTGACCAGTATCGGAGGGGTTCTTGGAGTAATCGCCGGAGTGATCCTGTCACAGGTGATATCGAAGATGTCTCAGACTCCGGTGGCGATCAGCGTACCTGTCAGTGTACTGGCTGTAGTATTTTCTATGGCAATCGGTATTATCTTCGGTTTGCTTCCATCCATTAAGGCAGCAAATCTGAATCCAATCGATGCACTTCGTCACGAGTAGAAAAAGGATACGAGTGTTCAGAATTAAATTAAGAAAAATATTAGAAATTATTCACGCGAAATTCACCATATCGGATGGAAAATGGGTTATACTGGTAACGGAAAACTGAAATGAAAGGGAAGAATGTCCGGTCATTTCAAAAAAAGATTTCTATGGGGGATTTATAGTAAATGAACATTTTATTTTTCTTAACACCAAAAAATGAAGTTGCCTATGTGGAAAATGATGACACTCTGCGTCAGGTACTTGAAAAAATTGAATATCACAAATATACTGCTATTCCGATGTTAAATAAGAATGGAAAATATGTGGGAACTGTAACAGAGGGAGATCTGCTCCGGTATATCAAGGAAAAATGGTTCCTGAATATCCGGGAAGCGGAGGATTGCAGCATCAGCAGAGTACATCTCCGATGGAAGTACCAGACAGTGGATATTAACTGTAACATGGAGGATCTGGTGGATACGGCCATGAAGCAGAACTTTGTTCCGGTACTGGACGATGCGGATAATTTTATTGGTATTGTCCGCAGAAGTGATATTTTAAAATACTGTTATAAACAAAGCAAAGCAGGAAGACAAAAACAGGAAGAAGCATAGCAGATGAAAGACAGAAGTGATCCGTGGAATAAAAACAGACAATCGCTTCTGTCTTTCTTTATGTGGGCGGGGAATCTGGAGCGTGTCTGCATAAAAACAGTTGATAGAGGGGCAGACAGGGTGAATTCTTTTAGTTGACCAGCCTGTGTGCCCGTGATAAGATATAATGAGCGTTAGCGAGTGGGAACAAACGAAGTTTGTTCATCGGGAGCGGCGAATGGCGATCATGATAGCTGCGAAAGCAGCGTCAAGCACCGAAGGTGCGAATCATGATATAATGTAACGATTCTAACAAAGGAGTTTTAGGAAAGTATGAAAACAATAATCGAATTGATTTCCAATGAAGTAATGACCGCTTTTAAAGAAGCCGGTTATGATGAAAATATGGGAAAGGTTACGCTGTCGAATCGGCCGGACCTGTGTGAATATCAGTGTAATGGTGCTATGGCAGGTGCAAAAGTATATCATAAAGCCCCGATCATGATCGCCAATGATGTAGTGGCAAAACTTGCCGGCAGTAAAGTCCTCGAGATGGCAGAAGCTGTTAATCCGGGATTCATTAATCTGAAAGTATCCGGAGCATATATGGCGCAGTATTTGGAAGAGATGAGAAACAGTGAGAAAATGGGTGTGGAAGAAGCAAAGGATCCACAGACCATGATTCTTGACTACGGTGGACCAAACGTTGCAAAACCACTGCATGTCGGACATCTGCGTTCTGCAATCATCGGTGAGAGTATCAAGAGAATGGGAAGATATCTGGGACATAAAGTTATCGGTGATGTTCATCTGGGAGACTGGGGACTGCAGATGGGTCTGATCATCACAGAACTGCATAAAAGAAAACCGGAACTGGTATATTTCCAGGAAGATTACGAAGGAGAATATCCGACAGAAGCTCCATTTACCATCAGTGAGCTGGAAGAAATTTATCCGGCAGCCAGTGGAAAATCAAAAGAAGACGAATCGTATAAAGCAGAAGCTCTGGAAGCAACCCATCAGTTGCAGATGGGTAACAGAGGATATCGTGCATTATGGAAGCATATTTTGCAGGTATCGGTTACTGACCTGAAGAAAAACTACGCAAACCTTAAGGTAGACTTTGATCTGTGGAACGGAGAATCTGATGTACAGGATACCATTGCACCGATGGTACAGAAGCTGAAGGAGCAGGGACTGGCTTATGAAGACCAGGGTGCGGTTGTCGTAGATGTAAAAGAAGAGACGGATACCAAAGAGGTACCTCCGTGTATGATCTTAAAATCAGATGGTGCTGCTTTGTATACAACCACAGATCTTGCTACTATCGTGGAACGTATGGAAAAATACAATCCGGATGAGATCATGTATGTGGTAGACAAACGTCAGGAGATGCATTTTGTTCAGGTATTCCGCTGTGCCAAAAAAGCAGGTATGGTAAAAGATGATACCAAACTGACGTTCCTTGGTTTTGGTACCATGAACGGAAAAGACGGGAAACCGTTCAAGACAAGAGAAGGCGGTGTGATGCGTCTGGAAAATCTGATTCGTGATATCAACGAAGAAATGTATAAAAAAATCGTGGACAACCGCAGCATCAAAGAAGAAGATGCAAGAGCGACTGCAAAAATTGTAGGACTTTCTGCAATCAAATACGGAGACCTGTCCAACCAGGCATCCAAAGATTATATTTTTGATATTGAAAGATTTACATCTTTTGAAGGAAATACCGGTCCGTATATTCTGTATACAACCGTCCGTATCAAATCTATCCTGAACAGATATAAAGAAGAAGGCGGTAATCTGGATACCCTGAAGATTCTGGCGGCAGGAAGTGACAGTGAGAAAGCGCTGATGCTGGAAGCATCCAAATTCAATCAGGTGATCACGAATGCTTATGAAGAGAAAGCACCGCATAAAATCTGTTCTTATATTTATGAACTTGCAAATGCATTTAACCGCTTCTATCATGAAACAAAGATTCTGGCTGAAGAGGATCAGGCGAAGAAAGAATCCTATCTGGCTTTGCTGATGCTGGTAAAAAATATTCTGGAAGCATGTATCGATATGCTGGGATTTGAAGCACCGGAAAGAATGTAAGCGTGATTTCCGGAAGGAGGAGCAATTATGAAAAAACCTTCAGGAACCAGAGTGAACATCATGATCATGGGAATTGTGATCGTGGTGCTTGCCCTGGGTCTTGCAGCCATCCTGGGATATGGAAAAGCCAGAAAGCAGATGGAACAGATGCAACAGGCACAACAGGAACAGGAGGCAAAAGAAGCGCAGATAACACCGACGCAGACGGTGACACCGGAGCCTACGGATGATCCGACAGATCCAGCAGTACAGAAAAAGAATCTGATCACGGAGATCAAAAAGGCGGTAGAACATAATGATGTAAAAATTATGACCGCAGATCTCCGGTATACGTCACAGGAAGGTCAGGTAGAAGCATATACGCAGGAAGATGTGGCAGCTGTTTTGCTGCATCTGAAAAAGAACGAGAAAGATTACCAGGCTTTTGTGGAAAAACTGCAGGATGAGAGTGTTACAGTAGGAGAAGAAGAGGGAATACAGTACCTTCTTCTGACAGATTCAAATCTCAGGAAAATGACCGGGACAGAAGAACCGGCAGAAACCGTAGAGGCGGAGATTGTCACACCGACACCGACTCCTGAAGGCAATGGCAGGAAAATTGCCATTGATGCAGGCCATCAGGCACATGGAAACAGTGAACAGGAGCCAATTGGGCCGGGGGCGTCTCAGACAAAAGCAAAAGTGGCATCCGGAACGACCGGAAGAACAACAGGAGTAACGGAATATCAGCTGAATCTGGATGTGGCACTGAAGCTTCGCGATGAGCTGGAAGCAAGGGGATACGAAGTCTATATGATCCGGGAAACCAATGATGTGGATATCAGTAATGCGGAGCGGGCACAGCTTGCAGCGGAATCGGGTTCAGATATTCTGATTCGCATCCATGCCAATGGGTCGGATAATACCTCTGTAGCAGGAGCTCTGACAATGGCACCTAGTACGGCTAACCCATATCTGAGTCAGGAAATGATTGCTGAATGTCAGAAACTGTCACAGTGTATCATCACTGCGTTTTGTGCTTCCACAGGGGCAAATAATCAGGGTGTGTATCAGACCGATGAGATGAGTGGGCTGAACTGGTGCAGTATTCCTGCAACCATTGTTGAGATGGGATATATGACCAATCAGGAGGAAGATACCCGGATGCAGACAGCAGATTATCAACAGCAGATGGTGACGGGGATAGCAGATGGAATTGATCAGTACTTTGCGTCCTGAGAATAAGAAAAAGTGACAGAAAAAAGAAAGGGGAAATGCCAAATGAAAAAACTGAAAATGATCGGTATGCTATTCGTAATGCTGTTTCTGGTAGGAATTCTTCCGACAAAAGCTCATGCAGAAGGTTGGGTACAGGAAGAAAACGGAAGCTGGTATTATCTGAATCAGGCAGGAGAAAAGGCGAAGGAAACCTGGATCGGCAATTATTATGTGGATGAAAATGGTGTCTGGATCGAAGGAAAAACACAGGCAAAAAATGAGTGGATCAGCAGCGGTGGTCGTTGGTGGTATCGTCACAGTGACGGAGGATATACCAGATCAGGCTGGGAACAGATCAACGGAACCTGGTATTATTTTGACGGTGCAGGATGGATGGAGACCGGCTGGCTGAACGTGGGAGGAACCTGGTATTATCTGAACGGAAGCGGAGCGATGGCAACCGGTTGGCTGAAACTTGGAAATACCTGGTATTATTTGAACGGAAGCGGAGCGATGGCAACCGGTTGGCTGAAACTTGGAAATACCTGGTATTATTTGAACGGAAGCGGAGCGATGGCAACCGGCTGGGTGAATGTGGGAGGAACCTGGTACTACATGAACGGAAGCGGAGCGATGGTAACCGGCTGGCTGAAACTTGGAAATACCTGGTATTATCTGAACGGAAGCGGAGCGATGGCAACCGGTTGGCTGAATCTGGGAGGGACCTGGTATTATCTGAACGGAAGCGGAGCGATGGCAACCGGTTGGTTGAATCTGGGAGGAACCTGGTATTATCTGAACGGAAGCGGAGCGATGGCAACGGGCTGGCTGAATCTGGGAGGAACCTGGTATTATCTGACAGGAAGTGGAGCCATGGCAGCAAACACCTGGATCGGAAGTTATTACGTTAATGGAAGCGGAGCCTGGGTACCTGGTCAGACAACCGGCACGACAACAGGTGGAGGTTCCAAAAACAAAATTATTGCCATTGATGCAGGTCACCAGAGAAAAGGAAACAGTGCAAAAGAGCCGATCGGTCCCGGAGCATCTCAGACAAAGCCTAAAGTTGCATCCGGAACTTATGGAAATGCATCCGGACTAAACGAGTATGAGTTGACACTTCAGGTTTCTTTGAAACTGAGAGATGAGCTTCAGGCACGTGGATATCAGGTTTATATGATCCGCGAGACACATGATGTCAATATCAGCAATGCAGAACGCGCACAGATGGCAGCCAATCAGGGAGCAGATATTCTGGTTCGCATCCATGCCAATGGATCTGATAATACATCCGTTGCAGGAGCACTGACGATGGCACCGTCCAACAGCAATCCGTATCTGGGAAAAAGTGTGATCAGTGCCAGCCAGACACTGTCAAGAAAAATAGTAGACTGTTTCTGTGCAGCTACAGGAGCTAAAAACCAGGGTGTAATGCAGACGGATACCATGAGTGGCATCAACTGGAGCTCCATTCCGGTGAGTATCGTTGAAATGGGATACATGACCAATCGTACAGAAGATCTGAATATGGCAAGCACTTCTTATCAGACAAAAATGGTACAGGGTATCGCTAACGGTATCGATGCTTATTATGGAGCATAAGTAATTATCCGGCAGGTATTATTCTGCGGGGTGTTTTGACTCGGAACTGCGAAGGTAATGAGCAGTTCCGAGCATAAAAGAAAAGAGAGCAGGACGTAACTATGTCACAAGTAATATTATTTGACCTGGATGGAACATTGACAGAGTCCGGAGAGGGCATTATTAACTGTGTGCAGTATGCACTGGAAAAACTGGGAAAAAAAGAAGAACATCCGGAAAATCTGCAGTGTTTTATCGGTCCTCCTTTAAAAGAACAGTTTATGAAATATGCAGGTCTCGGCGAGGAAGAGGGAGAAAAGGCAGTTGTATATTACCGGGAACGGTATACTACAACGGGAATATTTGAAAACCGTCTGTATCCGAAGATTCCGGAATTACTGGAACTTCTGAAAATTAATAATAAGATCCTTGCTGTGGCATCGTCTAAACCGGAGGTCTACGTAAAACAGATTCTGGAGCATTTTCAGATTGCAGATTATTTTACTGCGATTGTGGGAAGTGAACTTGACGGAAGAAGAACGGAGAAGGCGGAGGTTATTGAAGAGGCTTTACGGCGGATGCATCTGGAAGAAGAACGGGACAAGGTTCTTATGGTAGGCGATCGGAGTCACGATGTACAGGGTGCCATAAGCTGTGGTCTGCAATGTATCGGGGTTGCCTACGGATACGGAAGCCGGGAAGAACTGGAAAAAGCAGGTGCTGTCTATATCGCAGACAGTGTGGAAGATCTGGGAATCCTTGCCAGTCCGAACGATGAAGAAACCACAGAAAATGTTGAATCTGTGCGGAATATTATTCCGGACAGAGAAAAAGTGAAGAAATATGAAATACCGGAGACACGGAAACTGGGAAAAGAAGAAAAAGAAATGCCGGAACCTGCGAAAAAAAAGGAAAAATTCCGGTATTCCACGGCCGGACAGATCTGGCGTCTGATTTATCCGTTTTTGATTCATTATGGAGCCACACTGCTTGCAACGATCGCTTTATATCTGGTATATCTGATACAGGCGGGCGGACTGCAGGAGACTGCCAGTGCCGGACAGCGTCTGATCAACAGTACGTTATATGTTACTCTGATCGGTGATCTTACAGCAGCGATGATCCTGTATCTGTTTTACCGGAAAGATCAGATGCATCGGAAAGAAGGATTCAGTGGAACAGGAAAAGCTTTTGTGTGGGCACCTCCGGTGATCTGGTTCAGTGTGATCATCCTGGCAATTGCCACAGGACAGTTTTTAAATGATCTGATCAATGGATTGCATCTGAACGATCTGTTTACTGGCTACAGTGAGGTGTCTGAACAGGCATTTTCCGGACAGCCGGTGGGCCTTATGATTCTGGTAGTGGGAATTATCGGACCCATCTGTGAAGAACTGATGTTTCGCGGAATCGTATTCCACAGACTGAAAGACTGGGTCAAACCACAGGCAGCAATTGTAATATCTGCGTTATTATTCGGTATCTATCATGGCAATGTTGTACAGTTTTTTTATGCAACATGTATGGGTGTGATGCTTGCGATCATCTATGATAAAACCGGAACTTTGTGGATCAGCATCGTTGCACATATAGCAGCAAATCTGTGGAGCCTTTTCGGAAGCAGTTTCTGGAGCAGTCTGTGGCAGCAGATTCCGGCAGGAATGCTTTGCAGTATTATGATAGAAATTTTGTTATGTGTGATTCCGACATACTGGTTATTTGGATATAAAAGAAAATAAAAAAAAGACTTGTAACCGAAAAAAGCTTATGCTATAATCACAACGATGCATAAAACACCCGTGCCGATTCCGAGAAGGTGCCTGAAAACAGGTCTCGAAAAGAATGAGAAGTACGGGGAAGATTAAAACCAAAAAAGGAGATTGAAATCATGAGCGTTATTTCAATGAAACAGTTACTGGAAGCCGGTGTACATTTTGGACACCAGACAAGAAGATGGAACCCTAAAATGGCAGAGTACATCTACACAGAAAGAAACGGAATCTACATTATCGACCTGCAGAAATCCGTTGGAATGGTAGATGATGCTTATAAAGCTGTATCTGACATCGCTGCAGAAGGCGGCACAATCCTGTTCGTTGGTACAAAGAAACAGGCTCAGGATGCTATCAAAGTTGAAGCAGAGCGTTGTGGAATGTACTATGTAAACGAAAGATGGTTAGGTGGTATGCTGACTAACTTCAAAACTATTCAGAGCAGAATCGCTAGACTGAAAGAGATTGAAGCTATGCAGGAAGACGGAACATTTGATGTTCTGCCGAAGAAAGAAGTTATCGCACTGAAAAAAGAGCTGGATAAACTGCAGAAAAACCTGGGCGGAATCAAAGACATGAAGAGAATCCCGGATGCAATCTTTATCGTAGATCCGAAAAAAGAGAGAATCTGTGTTCAGGAAGCTCATACTCTTGGAATCCCGCTGATCGGTATCTGTGATACCAACTGTGATCCGGAAGAACTGGATTATGTTATCCCGGGTAACGATGATGCTATCCGTGCCGTAAAACTGATTGTTTCCAAAATGGCAGATGCTGTTATCGAAGCAAATCAGGGTGCAACAGGCGAGGAAGAATTCGTTGAAGAGGCTGTTGAAGAGGCAGTAGAAGAGTAAGATTTTGTATCCATTCAGCTGTCGGAGGGGTATTCTCCGGCAGCTGAGTAACTGTAAAAACTCAATTTTAGGAGGAAATCATAATGGCTATTACAGCAGCAATGGTAAAAGAATTAAGAGAAATCAGCGGCGCTGGTATGATGGACTGTAAGAAAGCTCTTACAGCTACCGAAGGTGATATGGACAAGGCTATGGAATTCCTGAGAGAAAAAGGTCTTGCAACTGCACAGAAAAAAGCAAGCAGAATCGCAGCAGAAGGTATCGTAATGCTGAAAGTTGCAGAAGATTCCAAAAAAGCTGTCGCTGTAGAAGTAAATGCTGAAACTGACTTCGTTGCTAAAAACGAAAAATTCCAGGCATACGTTGCACAGGTTGCTGAGCAGGCTCTGGAAACAGAAGCAGCAGATATCGATGCATTCCTGGCTGAGACATGGAAATTTGATACAACCAAAACTGTAAACGAAGCTCTGGCTGGACAGGTTGCAGTAATCGGCGAGAACATGAAGATTCGTCGTTTCCAGAAAGTAGAAGAAACAGAAGGTTTCGTAGCTTCCTATACTCATATGGGTGGAAAAATCGGTGTTCTGGTTGACGTTGTAACAGACGTTGTAAACGATGAAATCAAAGAGATGGCTAAGAACGTAGCTATGCAGATAGCAGCTCTGAACCCGAAATATACAAATAGATCCGAAGTAAGCGAAGAGTACATCGCTCACGAAAAAGAAATCCTGATGGCTCAGATCCAGAACGACCCGAAAGAGTCCCAGAAACCGGAGAAAGTTATTCAGGGTATGATCAGCGGACGTATCAATAAAGAACTGAAAGAAATCTGTCTGCTGGATCAGGTTTATGTTAAAGCAGAAGACGGAAAACAGTCAGTAGAAAAATATGTTGCAGAAGTTGCAAAAGCAAATGGTGCAAACGTTACCATCAAAGGCTTTGTTCGTTACGAGACCGGTGAAGGTATCGAAAAGAAAGAAGAAGATTTTGCAGCAGAAGTTGCAAAACAGATGAACGCATAATCTTACAGTTCGCATAAGAATTTGAACCGTATTATTATCA
>ERZ1673722.2523-NODE-2523-length-14879-cov-15.872234_pt1 | contig 14879 bp, 12 predicted proteins | sample MGYA00580222_ERZ1673722 | MGnify/ENA primary metagenome ERZ1673722 (study PRJEB41218, sample SAMN15661750) | gut metagenome | host: Homo sapiens | place: Canada: London | collected 2015-08-20/2019-03-30 | study: EMG produced TPA metagenomics assembly of...
ACCCACGTATCCAGCTTGGAAGGCTGGTGTTCTACCATTGAACTACACCCGCATCAACAATGCTTATTTATAATAGCATGGAATTTTATGAAATGCAAGTACTTTTTTAAATTTTTTTAATTTTTTTGACATTTGACTCAATTTCATATCTACAAGACCTGCCACTACTAATTCTCCTATTTGCAATATTTTTTCAAAGTGCTACAATATGTAACCGAAAAAATATTACATCAAAGAAGGTATATGATATGTTCCAATATTATCTGATTCATTATTTTAACTTTAAGAATGCCGGAGGCTTCATGCTTGTCTCCCTGCTCTGCCTGATTGCAGTGCTTGCGATCGTTGTTCTGGCAGCAAAGCTTAAGAAACACTATAAACTTAATACACAGGATCTGACGCCAAAACAGATCCGGAAGCTGAACCATATCCACAAAGTAAAAGAAATCTCGCTTATTGAAAGCTTTTATGAGATGGTATTTTCCAGTACTTCGGTACTGTTGTTCCTGTCTCTTTATTATATTATCGATGAGCGGATCCCACAGGCTGCCTTTTACTGGCAGAAATACCAGAACATTATCTTACTTTTATTTCTGGTATTTTCTGTATTTATGACAAACTGGTTCGATATCCTGTTCGTTCCGTTAACTGCAATTCCGACCAGACAAAAGGCGTCCGTGCGACTGATCTCTGCCTTTTATATTATTCTGATCTTATTATATATCAAGTTCATCTACCATGATTCGAACTATGATTCACTGATCATGTATTTTATCACACTGGCAGTCGGCCGTTTCCTGTACTTTGATTCTACACTGGAAGATATCAAAGAAACACTGCAGGGTGTCGCAAGAAATCTGCCGCTTCTGGTACTGATGGGAAGTTATTCCGCCATCGTATGCTGGTATGGATTCCACTGTGGATTCCTGTTGACTTCCAACGGTGTGATCCTTAGTACGCTACTGGCGCATCTTTTTATGGATGTATCGATTTTTGTGCTGGATAAGACGCGGTTGGTGAAATTATTTATTTAGGCTCACGCTCATTCACCAACCGCTCCTTTTTAATAGCGATCAGTTCAAAATACCTTTATACCGTTCAATCTGATATTTTAATACATTACGTTCCATCGAATCCGGCTCTGTATCCAACCAATCCAGAGCCGAATTCACATCGACAGAAAACCCTTTTCCAAAATATTCCATCATTTTTTCATGCGAACCAGAAAACGGCCGGGCTACAACTCTTTTCACATTATCCGCAATAGGAAAATGCCGGTTTACACTCTGATTTGCTGTCAAAAGTGCAATTCCGTTATCAAAAATCGGTGCCGGTGTAAATTTGTCTCCATTCATAATAATCGCAAGATTATTTAAATGCCGGTCCTCATTCAGACAGATCATATCCAACATAAATATCTTACTTAAATATTCTTTTACATCTAATTCACAGCTTTCTTTTATAAATGACACCACATATTCTATCCTTTCTTCCATCGTATCCATATTTCCGATTACTTTTGAAAGATCTTTTCCTACTTCGTTGTAATATAATCTGTAAAATGTAATCAGTTCTTCTTCTCCAGTCAGGAAATTCCTGCTTCTGCATCCAGAACTTCCATTAATTGTTCCCTCTTCATATGTGACATATTCTGAAGTTTTTAATGAGGTAAATTCCATAAATTTTGATACCAGATATTCTGCACGTCCTTCATGTCCTCTGTTATCCTTTTTATACCAGAAGCCATCTTTTCTATATTTTATCTGTGTTCCCTCACTGGTTCCTTCTTGAATTACAATAAACTCATTTCCAATTTCTTCTTTGAACATCTTCTCACCTTACCAATACATCTTTACTGGTCAATTTTTCTCCCGGAAAACGAAACCAAATAAAATCATTATAACTTACTCCATGTGTTTTTCTGACTATTTCATAAGGATTGTATTCTGATAATCCCAGATGATTTAGAATTTCATTGATATCCGGTCTTCCCTTCTCCCAACATCTCATTTCCATAATCTTTCCCAGTTGAAAACGCGTCATCTCTTTTGATGCAAATAATTGTTTTCCCGGATTCTCCGTATAACGCGATACAATGACTTTCTTTTTCTTTACATATACTCTCGCCGTAATTTCATCTTTCCAATATACTTCAAAAGAAAAATTATTCATAACAGGTTCTTTTTTTTCCCTTTTTTTGTAATACTCCATCATTTTTTCCAGACTCTCAATATTCCACTCTAATTCTTTGATTTCTTCTGTCAGACATTCTATTTTATTTTGTTTTTCTTCTATATCTGCAATTGTTCCCGGAATTACAGGACCTAAATATTGACTGTTCACTTTTCCCGCCCTTTTGCACTGTGCATAATAATATAATTCCCCATGAATTTTTTTAATTGTAATGTTTTTTCTTTCTTCTTTTGTGTCTTTTAACACATTTTTCTTTCTTATTAACTCCTGCTCATAATACAATTTTTGTTCATTTAAACTTTTATATACATTTTTCATCTCCATTATACTATCACCCACTAATATTTTAACCTACTTTTTTATTTTTTTCAATATAAGTAGGTTACAAATTATAACGCACAATATTTCCAGAATTACAATACTTCCTGCAACCGCTCCGACCGGATAATGAAAGGTAAAATAAGAAAGCTGTTTTCTCATATAAACGTCGATTCCTTTTAGTATGATTGTTCCAACTGACGCTACAAGGCCTGCGATAAGCAGTACATAATAGCTGCCTTCCAGCAATAACAGCTTTCTTTCCTGCCGGCGTGTCATTCCAATCTTTCTCATAATCTCCATCTCTTTTTTCCTGCCCACAATTCCTGTAAACATAATATTAAAATAATTAACCAGTCCGACACACAATAATATTACACTGATACTTCCGAACATAATCCTGTTTCCACGAATGTAGTCTGCATTTTTCTTCATAAGATCTGATCTTGCAATGTAGAAAATGCCTGCTTCCCCTTCTCCGTCCGGGCTTGTCTGTGTATTGCTTTTCCGCCGCTGGTTTTCTGCCGAAAGAATCTTCTGGATTTCATGCATGATCTTTTTTTCTTTCTTTTTCTCTACGTTTAATTCCATGCAAAATGTCTTTCTCTTCGTAGATAAACGGTTAAATCCTTTTTCACTGACCAGATAATAGATATCTCCTTCTGCACCATGCCAGGTCTGGTGGATCTCCGGGAAGCCATCTGCCTGATTATCCAGATAGCCGCTTAACGTATATTCTGTAGACGGCGTTTCTGCCTTTATTTTCTCATCTTCCTTATCCCTTTCTTTGGCCGTCATGGAATTCCACCGGATGCATGCTTCTTTGTTCTTTAACGGAGATAAACATACCGTTTCTCCCACTGCTTTTTCTGCCTGTTTTTCCTGCTTTTGTGACAGCTTATGATCATGGATGATCATTACTCCTGTTCCGTTTTTCAGACTGTCCATATCGACTTTCAGCTTGTTTTCCTCTACATATGTTTCTAATGCTTTTATCTCATTTTCGCTGACAATCTGAACGGTATCAGCATCCAGGCCTTTGATCATCTTTGCCCCGGAAGCATAATCAATACTGATTTCTTCCGCATATTCTACATTGTTTCCCAGATAAGTATCCTCTTCCAGCGGGCGTATTCCATCTCTGGATATGACGGAAAGCACGTATGCTCCTTCGGTTATGTAGGATTTCTTCTTCTTCACACCGTCAAGATTCCATAATTGTTTCCGCACTTTTTTTGATATCGGTGAAAACTCATCGTAGTCATTGTCATATAATAATTCGAAATTATTTCCTTCTGATCTCAGTGGATCTTGATCCGGCGACTGTGTCTGATATTCTGTCCCGCTTCCATCTTTTTGTGCAGACTCACTGAATTCCCCTGCGATCAGGAAATCCGGTCTCTGATTAATGATATTCGCATAATCACTTCCATCTGTGATCACCATGACAATCAGGAACATTTCTATTCCGAGGAACAATGAACTAACTGTAATGACAAATCCCTGCCTGTATCTTGTGACGTTCTTCCATGCCATAAAGCACAGTTCCTGTGTTTCGCTTCTTTTTTTCTTGTTTAAGACTGCTCCTTTATCTGCATGACCTGCTTTTCCATGCTGTTGTTTCTTGCTTCCCTTCTGCTCCGTGTAATGCATTCCCTCTATACAGGTTCTGTTTACAGTCTGCCAGATCACCTGTTCCGATGCACCCAAGATTACCAACAACGTGAAGACTACCGCTAACAACAAGATTTCCACCCGAAAGATCTGCAGTTCTTCTGCGCCTCCATATCCATTCAGATACTGTCTACCCAATAGTTGCGGTATCAGATATCGCAATAACACAACCGACAAACCTATACCTGCAATACCTCCCAGCACTATCGTCCGCATGATCTGCCGGATATAGATCTTACGGAGCTGCTTTTTCGTTGTACCGATCGTATGGAGCAGCGCCATCTGACGGATATCGCCTGCCATGGAGATCTGCATCACATTGTAGACAAGCAAAAACATTCCACAGATAATCACAACTGCCTCCACTGCTGCCATCCCGTAACTTCCTGTCACCTCTTTTACAGCCCGGTTCTTCGCTGTATCTGTCGCAATGATCTGTTGGGAATTGTCTTTCATCGGTACATCTTCATATAATTTTTCTTCTGTATCTTTCCAGTCCATGTCATTCGCCGGACAGATCAGAATATCCGAACCATCTTTAATATCATAACCCCAGTCCTTCAGTTTCTTTTCTGACACATATCCGATTGCTTTGCTTCTTCCATTATCTTCTGTATAAGCACTGTACCAGCCTGATAATTTGAACTCTTCTTTTTCTGTCTGAAAAAAGCTGATCGATATATCAAGTGCTATCTTCATCCCTCTTTTCGGATTATCAATTCCAAGCTTTTTTAATGTCTTTACCGGAAGCATGATTTCCTGCTGCTTTTTGGGATAGGTTCCATGGACACCGGTATAGGCGGGCTTCATCATCTTTTCCCATGCAGTCTGATCCAGCACTTGTATGGAACAGATAGATTCTTTCTTTCCGGATTCTGTGGCTTCACCCATTTTCATTCTTCTTCCGGTTTCTCTTACATATCCTAAGGAACGTGCTTTTTCATATTGCTGCTTTGTTCCCTCTTCTATGTAAGTGGATGCCGTTGTTCCATCCATCCGAATATTTTTCGTATATTCTGCATTTATTTTTCCGTAAGCCATTCCAAAGACAAATGTCAGTGTAAGAATACATAAAACGACTGCTCCCATAAGAATCCGGTTTCTGCTTTTATTACATTTTCTGATAGCTTCCGAAAGCAGCCGGATCACGTTCGTATTATTGTTCGGTGTAAATCCATTCATTTCATTACACCTCCGCATTGTATAATTTCCCGTCTTCTACGCGCAGGATACGGTCTGCCATCTGTGCGATCGCTTCCTGATGGGTCACAACAATCACCGTCTGGTGGAATCTTGCTGCACAAGTCTTCAACAATGAAATTACTTCCATACTTGTGACAGAGTCTAGATTTCCTGTTGGCTCGTCACACAAAAGTACTGCCGGCTTTACCATTAACGCCCTTGCAATTGCCACTCGTTGTTGTTGTCCGCCGGACAGTTCTTCCGGGAGATTCTCTAACTTTTCTCCAATCTTTAACGTTCTGACAATATCTTCCAGCAATTTTTCATCAATCTCTGCACCGTCCAGTCTGAGCGGAAGTACGATATTCTCATATACATTGATAACAGGGATCAGATTATACTGTTGAAATACGAATCCGATATTCCTTCTCCTGAATATCGTGCGTTCATCTTCCGTCATATCTTTCAGACTGTTGCCACGTATCCAGACGCCACCTGCAGTGGGTTCATCCAGGCCGCCCAGGATCTGAAGTAATGTCGTCTTCCCGCTTCCTGATGTACCGATGATTGCCAGGAATTCCCCTTCTTCTACGGACAGACTCACTCCGTCCAGCGCATGGACTTCGTAATTATCTGTCACATAATATTTCTTTAATCCTGCTGCTTTTATCATTTCCATAAGATTTTTTCTCCTTGCTTATAATTGTGTCCGTTTCGTATCGGAACTTTCACTTGTCTCATACAGCATACAGGACAAATCTAACAAACTTCTAACAGACTGGAAGATTTATCTCGATCATCAGACCTTTTTCCGAATATCTGTTTTTTGCAATCATAAATCCGCCATGAAGGCCGATAATTTTTCTCGCCAGATAAAGTCCGATTCCATAACCTTTCTGTGTGGTCACGTTCTTTCCTCTGTAGAATCTCTGGAAAATCTTATGCTCTTCTCCCTTTTCAATTCCAAGCCCATTATCTTTTACAGTAATCTTTGCATGCATTTCATTCTTCTGGATTCTCATTTCTATGATTCCGCCAGGCCGGCTGTATTTCACGGCATTATCCAGAACATTATCGATTGCTTCCCCAATCCAGTTGGCATCATGCGGACAGTTGACTTCTTGCGACAGCTCTATCCTAAATGCAATCTGTTTTTCTTCTGCCCGCTTTTGAATTCTTCCAAGACAGTTTCTCACGGTCTTTAACAGGTCTGTCTCTTCTTTCCGTATCTGAATCATGTTCTGCTCAAGTCTGGACATCTTCACGAATCCTTCTGTCAGGAATTCCAGTTGTTGTTCTCCGGATCTCATTGCATTTAGATAGTTATCCACATTTTCATCCGTCTTTGTCCTGGTTTTACTCCATTCTTCCTCTAATAATTCCTGATATGTCCTGATATTGGCAAGGGGTGTCCGCATCTGGTGTGCAATCTCTGAAATCAGCTTCTGGATCTCATCTTTACTCTTCTCCGCAGCTTCTGTCCGTCCATTTAACATTTCCTGGATCCTTACCAGTCTGGATTCCAGTCTTGCATATAATGTCTCTTCTCCTGCTTTTGTTTCCCGGATCTTTTCCTCTCGCAATATCTTTTCCATACATTCTGCCAATAACTTAAGTTCTTTCTGTCTGCATTTTCCCTGATAAACATATATGGCAGTTCCACCCAGAATTACTCCTGCCATTACTGCCACTACGATTATTATGATATTCATTCTTTTCTCTTCCTTTTTGTATCTGCCATTACCTTTTCAGACGCACTCCAACTTGTATCCCAATCCAAATACATTTTTCAGATATATCGGTGATCCTGCATCTGTTTCTATCTTTTTCCGCAGCCGGTTGATCGTAACGCTGACGGTATTACCCACTACAAACTGGCCATCCAGTCCCCATACATATTCCAGGATATTTTCTTTCGTCAGTACATTTCCCTGATTGTACATCAGATATTCCAGTAACTGATATTCTCTGGCTGTAAGGATAATTTCCTTTTCGTTCTTGTATACTTGCTTCTTATCAGGAAATAATATTATTTCTCCGCATGCCAGTTGTTTTTCTCTGTTGTTCCGTCCAATCACTGCCTCTATGCGCTTTAGAAGCACTTTCATGGAAAATGGTTTTACCACATAATCATCTGCTCCTGTGTCAAATGCTGTCAACATATCCGTTTCTTCGTCTCTTGCTGTCAGGAAAATGGCCGGTATCTCTGCCTTTTCCCGGATCTTTTTGTAACATGCAAGTCCATTGCCGTCTGGAAGTCCAATGTCAATGAGAAGAAGGCTCTCACTGCCTGTAATTGTAGTAAGAGCCTCTTGTTTTGTATATGCGGATACGGTCTGATAGCCTGCGTTTTGCAGTGCTGTTTTGAGTGCCTGATGTAATAATGTGTCGTCTTCTATAATTCCGATCGTCATATATTTTCTCTCCGATTACTATGTTCTTTCCATATATTTTTCCGTGTGTTTATTCATCCATACAAACACCCCGACACAGATGACAATAGACACCATCGATCCTGCCGGTGCCGCACACCCCATCGGAAATAATGTATCCGGAAAATGCGTTGCCGCATAATAAGACAGTGGAATTCTGGCACATACGATAGATATGGAATTGTGGATAAATGATACGATAGACAAGCCATATGCATAAAAATATCCACTTAAACAGAAATGCACTCCTGCAAATACGCAGTCCCATGCATAACTTCTTAAATACTGTCCTCCAAGTATCTGTACTGCACCGTCATTCGTAAATAATCCGACAAATGGAACAGATAGAAACTGCACGATCGTTGCCGCAGCTAATCCGTATCCTACTGTCATGTACAATACATACCGCAATGTCAGACGTGCACGGTCATGCTTACCGGCACCGATATTCTGCGAAGCAAGTGCCGATATCGTTGACAGCATCGAAGATGGTACCAGGAACAGTATTCCGATGATCTTTTCCACAATTCCTACAGCCGCCGCATCATTTAATCCACGCTGATTGGCAAATATCGTGATTGCGATAAAGGATATCTGTATAAATCCATCCTGTAATGCAACCGGCACACCAACTTTTAATATGTTTTTCATCGTGTGCCTCTTCGGCCGCAGATCAGACCTTCTTAATTTGATCCCTGTGCCTTTTTTAATGATCACTGTCAATGACACGATAACACTGACTGCCTGTGCGATGGTCGTTCCAAGTGCGGCTCCGGCCGCATCCAGTCCCATCACTCCGATAAACAGATAGTCCAGTCCGATATTCGCCGCACATGCTACCGCAATAAAGTACATCGGACTTTTCGAATCCCCGATTCCTCTGAAAATTGCACTGATAATATTATAGGCCGTAATAAAAGGAATTCCTATAAAGCAGATGGTCAGATAACGGATCGTCCCCTCTACGGCTTCAACCGGAGTAGACATTACACTGACGATCGGTCTGACTGCTGCCAGTAATATGATCATAAGTATGATCGCAATTCCCATGAACATCGTCGCAGTATTCCCTATCGTCTCCGATGCTTTCTTGTAGTCTTTCGCACCAATACATCGTCCGATCATAACCGTCGCTCCCATTGCAAGCCCCACGATCATAACTGTCAGCATATGCATGATCTGACTTCCGATCGATACCGCCGTCGTACTGCTGACACCGCCAAACTGTCCGACTATAAATAAATCTGCCATACCATATAATGTCTGCAAAAAGTACGATAACAGATATGGCAGTGAAAAATAAATGACTGTTTTAAATACACTTCCTGTTGTTAAATCTCTTTCCATATTGTAATGTCCTTATCTTTAGAAATACTCATTTCTTAATTCTATTCCCAATTACAAAATTAGTCAACGATTCAAATTCACTGAATTTTTCTTTTATCTTTCTTTACACGATATGTTAAAATACATTTATACAAATGTTTTATCTAAGGAGGTTTCCATGAAAACAATCACACTTCACAATACAAATTTATCTGTTCCGGAAATTGGTATGGGATGTATGCGTATTAATAGTCTGGAAACGGCAGATGCCGTAAAAGAATGGATAGACACTGCGCTTGCACATGACATCAATTTCTTCGATCATGCAGATATCTATGCAAAAGGACAATGCGAAGAGCTTTTTGGCAAAGCTCTGACTCCTTCCCTGCGTGACCAGATCATTCTGCAGTCCAAATGCGCGATCCGCCCCGGTATTGCTTTTGATTTTTCCAAAGAACATATCCTGCAGTCCGTAGATGATATCTTGAACCGCCTGCGCACAGATTATCTTGACATCTTATTGCTACACCGCCCGGATACATTAATGGAACCGGAAGAAGTAGCCGATGCATTCCATACTTTAAAAGCCGCCGGCAAAGTACGTCACTTCGGTGTCAGCAATCAGACTCCGATGCAGATAGAATTATTGAATAAATATCTGGATGAACCACTTCTCATCAACCAGATGCAGTTCAGTATCGCACACTGTCCAATGATCAATTCCGGAATCAATGCAAATATGTACAATGATTCTGCGATCAACCGTGACGGCGGCATTCTCGAATACTGCCGCTTAAAAGATATCACCATTCAGGCATGGTCCCCATTCCAGTACGGTATGTTCGAAGGCGTCTTTCTTGGAAATGAAAAATTCCCGGAACTCAATAAGGTCATCAATGAACTGGCTGAAAAATATAATGTAACCGACAGTGCCATCGCTGTTGCCTGGATCTTACGCCACCCTGCCGGAATCCAGACGATCATCGGCACAACTAATAAGGAGCGGATTGCTCAGATCAGTAAGGCATCTAATGTGCACCTGACCCGTGAAGAGTGGTATCGGTTGTATATGGCTGCCGGAAATCGGCTGCCGTAAGCTTACTATCTTCAAAGCTGTACACGATTACAAAGAGAGCTGATCAGCTACGATCAGCTCCCTTCTGCTAATAATTAATAATTTCTTTCACTTCATCCTCTTTCATTTTCAACAGTTTTGAAATCTCAGCAACTGTAAATTTTTCTTCATATAGTTTTTTTGTAAGATTTTTTCTTTCTTCCAATTTACCTTCTAATTTCCCCTCTTCTCTTCCCTCATCATATGCTTCGCCTCTCTGTACTTCAATATCTGTCTCATAATCATACTCAGCCGTCAACATATTTACAACCTCGCTTCCTTTTCTTTTCAGATAGTCTGCACGAAAAAAATCCCGGATGTTTACTCTTAGTATAAGAAAAATATATTTTTTCTGCAACATCAATCGTGCAAATATGCTTTTCATTTTTCCTTTGTTTCAAAATTTTCTGTGAATTATCTTCTGATTTCCCTCACGAATAGCTAACGCTATTTTGAAATATACAAGACCCGATTCTTATATATTTTGAATTTATCCGACAGACAGAATAGCTGTCGATGAATGTATATTAACATAAGCTTTCTTAAACTGCAATTACTGTTTTGGGATTTAATTTATTAACTGGAAAACGGCCTCTCAGTCCTTGAAAGAAACAATAGATAAGGCTTCTTGTTCAGGTTCCATACCATAAGAAACACTAAGAGAGTCAGAATCACCTAAAAGCAAAGGAACTACGCTCAAACTCGGCGTTCGCCTCAAACACGTTCGCTTCGTTCCTTTAACGGTGCTTCTGACTCTCTAATTGTTTCTAACGGCATTCCACATTCACAATAATCCTTATCTATTGTTTCCTTCAAGTCGTGACTGGCAGCGAATGTTAATAAATAAAATACCCGGAAGTGTAACCCGGTGGAAGCCACTACGGTTACGCATTTGCCATTTAATTCTTAAGGCATTTGATACACACGGAATAAAACTTGGAAAGGCGTTCCAGTGAATGTGAAAGAGGCGTTGGTAATTCTTAAGGGGCAAAATTCTGCGTTAGGTTTTCAAAATTTGACTGTCTGAGGCGTATGCCGAGTTTCAAATTTTGAAAGCCTGCTTTTAGCAGAATTTTGCCCCTTTAGAATTGACCCGCCGATGGAACCTGAGCAGGAACGCCTTTCCAAGCTTTATTCCGGTTCGGGTATCCACAGCCTTCCTGAATTAAATCCCAAGCAATCCTATCGTCCGCAATATCAATATCGTCACAAACAATGTAAAGATCGAAAGCACCGATGAGAACACCACCAGCTGTCCGGCAAGCTGTCCATCTGCTCCCGCCTGTTGTGCCATGATATAACTGGATACCGCAACCGGAGTCTGATATGCCAGCAGGCCTGACAACAGATCTGCATCCCTGTATCCCATCATAACGATCATCGGGATCATAATAAGTGGTAAGATCACAAGCTTGATCGTCAGTACCACCGATGCAACTTTTAAGTTTCCTTTTACTTTTGAGAAGTCCAGATCTCCTCCCAGGATCATGAATGCAATCGGCGTTGACAGCTTTGCCAGATCCTGAACCGTTGTATCCACTGCCGTCGGAAGTCTGATTCCCAACAGCGAAAATATAATTCCCAACACCGAAGATATGATCAGCGGATTCTTCACAATATCAAGAATAATCTTCTTCCAGTCTGTCTCCCTCTTTTCTCCGAAAATCGAGAGTGCAACTACTGCCAGAAAATTATACATCGGTACAAGGATTGCACTTAAAATCGCCGCCGTTGTTGTGCTTTTTGCTCCATACATATTCTGCACAACCGCAACTCCGAAGATCACGTAATTGCTGCGAAAGATTCCCTGAATCACGACTCCCTGCTGATTCTCCTGCTTTACAACCTTTGGAACGATCAGACAGAGCAGTACGAACAGGATCAGAAGTCCACCTGCCGCCCAGATACACAACTTAATCCTGCTGTGGATCTCCGCCCCGATGTCACTCTGATAGACATTATAGAATAACATACACGGCAAAAATATCTTAAAAACAATCGCATTGGCCTGTTTTGTAAGCTTACGGTCTGCCAGAGAGGTATAATTGACCATCAGATATCCTAACACCATAAGAAAAAATACAGGTGCGATTACATTAAATGATACAATAATATTTTCCAATTTCCCTTACTTCTTTCATTCCCGGCTCTTTACACATGAAATACATACTCATCCAGACGCTCAAATGCTTCCTTCACTCTGCTGAGCGGCAACGCCAGATTCATACGGATTCCGTATTCCTGATGGAACGGTCTTCCATCCTGCCATGCAACACCGACATCCCAGCCGGCTTTCAACAATTCATCCAGTGACTTGTAATTCTCTTCACACCAGTCCTCACAGTCCAGAAACAACATGTACGTTCCCTGCGGCTTGCTGACATTGATTCCTCTGTAATAGTCACGGATATGATTGACCGCATACTCTACATTTTCTGACAATACCTGACAAAGTTCATTCACCCAGGTATATCCTTCTGCCTCGTAGGCTCCGATCAGCGCATGCATGGACAGTACATTCATCGTATTATAATGTGACTTTCTGGATTTTGCCTCCAGACGGTCACGTAACATTCGGTTAAAAACTATGTGATAGCTTCCTACCAGTCCCGCCAGATTAAATGTCTTGCTCGGTGCATAGAATGCAATCGTACGGTTTCTGGCATCCGGACTGATCGACTGTGTCGGAATGTGCCGGCTCCCTTTTAAAATCAGGTCTGACCAGATCTCATCTGCGATCACAACACATTCGTTATTCTTATATACTTCCATAGCCTCTTCTATCTCCCAGCGCTCCCAGACACGTCCTGTCGGATTATGCGGACTGCAGAAAACCGCCACATGGATGTTGTTGGCTTTTAATTTTGCATCCATATCTTCATAGTCCATGCGCCAGATTCCCTTTTCGTCCTTTTTCAGAGGGCTATGTACGATCTTATATCCGTTCTCCGTGATACATTTCGTAAATCCGATATAGGTCGGACTATGGAGAAGTACCGCATCTCCCGGTGCCGCAAATGCTGTCAGTGCCGAGATCACCCCGCCTAATACTCCATTTTCATATCCGATATACTCCGGCATCAGACCTTCTACATTATTACGGATCTTGTGCCAGCGGATGATCGAATCATAATACTCTTCCACCGGGCTGAAGTATCCATATGCCGGGTGTGCCGCTCTGTCCATAATTGCTTTCGGGATCGTCGGAACAGTCTCAAAATTCATATCAGCTACCCACATCGGGATTACATCGAATCCGTCTTTTGGCGGCTCAGGTGCAAATCCCGGATTCTTTCCCAATCCATCCACTGCAATCGCATCTTTGCCATGTCTGTCTATTATTTTTGTAAAATCATATCTCATATCCTGTTCTCCTTTTTCATAAAATCCAAGACTTTTCCACATCATGCTTCTGTTCTTTCAGAACTTTTCCACATTGAGCATCTTATTTTTTTGAAAATGTCCACATTGCCTTGATCTGATCTTTGATATTGGCAAATGTCCATGCCGTATTCGTATTCTTAATGCTGAACGGATCATTTACCGTTACAGTGCCATTCTCATAGCCGGTCAGAACAATAAAGTGACCGATCTGCGTAAAGTCTCCCGGTCCCATACTGCATATGACCGGATGTCCCTGTGCCAGTTCTGCGCTTACCTGTTCTTCTGAAAGCATACCTCCTACGCTGTTTAGATTCCAGTTCGCACCTGCTTCATCCATGAACCTCCAGTAAGTATTATTTTCCTCATCCACATAACCGTGTTCGGTTCCATATGCTGCTACCTTTGCCGGAGTAATGGATGCATCCTGATTCAGTCCTGCTGCTACCATTGCCATACAGGTCGGTCCGCATCCACTGGTCGCTACGATCCCCGTTCCATACGGTGCATATCCCCAGCGTTCATCCCATTGTAAAAGTTCCGGAATTTCTCCATTTGAAAGATCTTCCTCTATCGTATCTGCATAAGGCTTGTCCTTTTTCTTCTCATAATCTGCTACAAAATCTACCGTCTCTGCATTCTTGTCCAACAGTTCGATCACACTCTGTGGTACTCCCTGCTCCTCTGCCTGGCTGCGGACACGCTCTAACTTCTGTTCGGCTGCTTCCGTTGTTTTAGCTTTTTTTTCTTTCTGTTTTTTTGCCTTCTCGGCTTTTAATAATTCTTCCTGTTTCTTCTCTTCTGCACGCTCCTGATGAAGATAATAGCCAGTAAAAGCAGCAGTTATCACTGCTGCTATCACACCTGCTATTGCTATATATATGAAAATCCGATTTCTTTTTGCACCATTTGAAAGAGAAGTCTTGTTTTCTGTTTGCTGTTCTTCTGTATGATTCATCACTTTCATCTGTCAATTCAGTCCTCTTTTTTGAAAATCTTCAAAATTTTCTGCATCATCTGTTCGAAAGAATTTTTCGACATCGCTCTTAATTATACAACAGCATGTCTGCAGATACAACTTAACTTTTTCTAAAAATTCTTTTGCTGAATAGATATCGATCCCATTTATTTATCTTTTTTCAATTTCTGCTTGCATTTTATCTTCAATCATGATATGATACATCTTGTCTTAAGGACACAACACAATATCGGGGTGTGGCTCAGCTTGGCTAGAGCGCCTGGTTTGGGACCAGGAGGTC
>ERZ1673722.2527-NODE-2527-length-14865-cov-4.230182_pt1 | contig 14865 bp, 13 predicted proteins | sample MGYA00580222_ERZ1673722 | MGnify/ENA primary metagenome ERZ1673722 (study PRJEB41218, sample SAMN15661750) | gut metagenome | host: Homo sapiens | place: Canada: London | collected 2015-08-20/2019-03-30 | study: EMG produced TPA metagenomics assembly of...
CCCGAAACGAAGCTGGAGAAATCGAAGACGTTTTTGAAGATATGCAGAACATTGGGATTGAGTGGAAAGAAGACGGCACCATACAGGTAACGGACAACGGAACGGACTATGTGATTGGAACGGATCAGGCTCTTTTGGTAAATGGAGAAAAGGTTCATCATTATCCTATGGATCCGGCTGGAACTATCCGAGTGAAGGGAGAGTAAAAAGATGAGCGTTTATGAAAATCGTTTGAATCTGGTTGCAGACGCCATGCTGACCATGAAAAACAATGGGATTGAAGAAAAGTTCCCTATTAGTCTGATCGACATAGACTGTTGGGAATGGCCCCAGGGAGTTGGACTTTATGGACTGTATAAATATTATGAATTCAGCAAAGATGAGAAGATTTTAAACTTCCTGATTCAATGGTTTGACGACCGGATAAAAGAAGGAATTCTGGAAAAGAATGTCAATACTACAGCTCCGATGCTGACGCTAAGCTACATATATGAGATTACAGGAAAAGAGGAATATCTGGATCTGATAAAGGAATGGACAGCCTGGATTATGGAAGAAAAAGGCCTGATTCGTACCGGAGACGGCTGTTTCCAGCATATGATTACCAAAAATCCGAATCAGGGTGAGATTCTGATTGACACTCTGTTTATGACGGTTCTGTTTTTAGCAAGGGCAGGAGCGATTTTAAACCGGAAGGACTGCATAGACGAGGCAAATTACCAGTTTCTTTTACACATCAAATATCTGTTAAATAAGCAGGAAGGTTTGTTCTATCATGGATTCAATTTTGACCGGAATAACAACTACGGCGAAATCATGTGGGGCAGAGGAAACAGCTGGTACACCGTTGCCATTATGGACTATATGGAAATGGTGGATTTGGACGCAGGGCTGAAGCGGCATTTCCTGACCGTTTACGAAAATCAGGTAAAGGCTCTGAAAAAGTATGCGGATCCGGAAGAAGGATTGTGGCATACGGTCATTAACGACAGCAGTTCCTATATCGAACTGTCTGCCAGCGCCGGCTTCTTATGCGGAATGATGAAGGGCATCCGAAAAGGTGTGATTTCAAAGGACGAGTATGGAGATACCGTACAGAAGGCGCTCTCTCATCTCCTGGATTATATTGATGAGAAAGGGGTTGTGAAAAATGTATCCTATGGAACACCGATTGGAGAAAATGCAGAATTTTATAAAAATATTATATGCTGTCCAATGACATATGGGCAGGCGATGATGATTATGGCACTGCAGGAAGCAATGAGATATACGACAGAAAGGTAGCGGCTGAATGAAGAAAAAGGTGTTTTTTGAAGAGTTTGGATCATTATATTATTTCCATGGTTCTACCCAGAACTGGAAGATGCAGGGATTTCATTTTCATAAACAATATGAAATTATCCTGTTTCTGTGTGACGGGGCAATTCTGGAAATAAAAAACAGGATTTACAATACGAAAGCAGGAGACATCTTTTTCATCAACAGTACGGAGTACCACCGGACAGAAGGAAAGGAAGGCGAGGACTACAAGCGTTATGTGCTGATGTTTGAACCAGAAAGTATTGCGCCTTTGTCAGAAGCCTTTGGATTTAATTTTACCAGTTTATTTGAGGAATACCAGGAAGAGTACACCAATCATTTCCATCTGACAGGGAAGAACTTGAAACTGGTGGAAGAGAAGATGCAGAATGTGGAGAAAACCATAGTCAAAGATTTCTCCAATATATACAACAAAAACAATGCCAGGATCGCAGTGCTGGATTTGCTGAATACGTTAAACGAGATGTTTGACGCTCTTGTAAAGACCGATCTGGCCCATGAAGATGAAGGTTCCACTGAAATTGTGGGGGGGGGTAAAACCAGACTGATTCCCTACCGGAGCCGGATTGAGGAACTAAAGAAATACATTGTGCGCCACATTAATGAAAAACTGGAGTTGGATGATCTGGCAGAGGTCTTTTACGTGAACCGGTATTATCTGAGCCATTACTTTAAAAAAGAAACGGGGTTTACTCTGAACCAGTACATTACCAATCAGAAAATTATAGCTGCAAAAAAGATGTTAAGCAGCGGAATGCCGGTAACGGAAGTGGCGATGGAACTTTCTTACAACAGCGACAGTCATTTTATTTCTACATTTAAAAAAATAACTGGCATTACGCCTGGAAAGTATGCAAAAGAAAAAGAAAAAAATCAATAATCACAGTAGGAGGAGATTACTATGAGAAAGATTTTAGCAGGAATGTTAGCAGGAGCCATGATACTGGGAACCCTTACCGGATGCTCTGGAGGACAGGAAACAACAGGGGCGGCAGCAGACAAAACAGCAGCGGAGACAGCGGGAAAAGAAGAATCGGCAAGCGGCGATGTAAAGACCCTGGATGTAGTCTGGTTCAGCGATGGAAAAGAAGGCGAGTCCTTTATGCGTCTGGCAGAGGAGTATATGGAACTTCATCCGGATATTAAGATTGAACTGATTGAAGTCCCGTATGCAGACGTAGACAATAAGCTAAAAAATATGCTGAATGCAGGAGAACAGCCGGCTCTGGCAAGACTGACCAATTTAGGCGTAGTCCAGAATCAGTTAATCGACTTAAACGAGTACGTATCGGATCCGGAAGCCTTTAAAAACAACTTTGGCACTGGACTGAGAACGGATTTTGACGGCAAATTCCTGGCAGCTCCTATGGATGTAACTGCAAATGGCATTATCTACAACAAGACGGCGTTTGAACAGGCAGGAGTCGAAGTACCTCAGTCAGAAGAAGACATCTGGACCTGGGAAGAGTATGAAGAGGCATTGAAGAAAGTAATAGAAGGAAGCGACTGCAAATACGGCATGGTATTTGATTATTCTGTTCAAAGATTTTCGACGTTGCTGTATCAGGCAGGAGGAAGTTTATTAAATGAGGACATGACGGCTTCCAATATTAATTCTCCGGAAATGAGAAGAGCATTAGATTGGTTTAAAAAACTCCATGATGACGGTATTATGCCGACTTCTGTATGGCTGGGAGCAGAGAACCCCAACGAGATGTTCCGTACCGGCCAGGTAGCAACCCATTTTGCAGGCAGCTGGATGATTGCAAACTATAAAGATCAGATTACAGACTTTGAGTGGGGCGTAACCTATCTTCCAAAAGATGCGGAAAGAGCAACGGTTCCTGGCGGAAAATGGCTGGGCGCGTTTGCAGGAACCGGCGTTGAAAAGGAAGCTGCTGAGTTTATCGAATGGATTTCCCAGCCAGAGCAGAATGCCCGTTACTGCAAGGAAAATTACTATCTGTCCCAGGTAAAGGGAAATGAAGCGTTAGACTATGACTTTGGCGCAGAGTATTTTGAGATTTTCTCCAATGAACTGAATGCAAGCAGCGAGATTCCAGGTAAGGAATGGGGATACCAGGCATTTACCAACGCGATTCAGACCGATCTGAAGAATGGCATTTCTGAAATGCTTGCAGGAAATATTACGACAGATGAACTGATTGAAAATATCGATCAGATAGCAGCGGATTTTTTAGCAGAATAGAAAACATACGAAATGAATGAAAAGCTGCGGCTTTCCCATCCTGGGAGGGCCGCAGTTTTTATCAGAAGCGTTAGACGAGGAGAAGAAAATGAGAGAAGAGTGGAAAAACCTGCCGGATCCAATGATATGCAGGGATGGCACACGGGTAAGAACGGTGCAAGAATGGGAAGAAGAGAGAAGGCCGGAGATTTTGGAAATGTTTGAGCAGATGGAATATGGAAGAGTTCTAGAAGAAGAACTTTCTGTTTCCGTCCATCTTGTGGATGCAGCAGAGTCGAAATACATTATGGAAGGAAGAGCCGTGAGAAAGACCGTGGAAGTTGAGGCCAGAAGAGGGGACAGACAGTTTGCTTTTTCCTTTGTGGTATTTGTTCCAAAAGCCGTCAAAAAGGCTCCTGTTTTTATTACCATATGCAATCGGGGAATCAGGGACAGCGACCCATCCAGAGATTTTTTAAGTTCCTTCTGGCCAGCAGAAACTATTGTTTCCAGAGGGTATGCAGCCGCTGTATTCCGTACCCAGGAGGTAGCGCCGGATTATGAAGAGGGATTTTCTACCGGATTCCACAGATTATTTCCGGAGTACAGCGGACGGAATATGAGCCGTCCGGACAATCTGTATGGCGCTATCAGCGCCTGGTCCTGGGCAGTCAGCAGAATCATTGATTATATAGAGACGGATCCGGATTTGGATGAAAACCGGATTGCCGTTGTAGGCCACTCAAGGGGAGGAAAGACGGCTCTCTGGACGGCAGCCAGAGACAAGCGGGTAACAATGGCTGCTGCAAGCTGCTCGGGAAATAGCGGAGACGCATTATCCAGGGGCAATACGGGAGAACGGATTGCAGATATTACGGATAAGTTTTCGTATTGGTTCTGTCCAGGATATAAAAAGTTCAGCAAAAGGGAAGAAGAACTTCCTTTTGATCAACATATGCTTTTAAGCTTGATTGCACCGAGACTTCTCTATACATCAGCCAGAACCAGGGACAGCTGGGCAGACCCTGAGGGGCAGTTTCAGTCTTTGTTAGAAGTCAGTTCTGTTTATGAACTCTATGGAAAAGAGGGAATCAAAAAAGGCAGCCGTCAGCAGCCGGAAACTCCTTTGCAGGATAGCTGCATTGGCCACCATATAAAAACCGGCTTTCACGGACTGGACGAGTATGACTGGAACTGCTATCTGGACTTTGCGGATCGACATTTATAATGAAAAAGATAGCTTATGAAAAATCTCATTAAATGAGATAAAATAGTTGCATTTGACAGAAATGGACGTATAATGAATCCATATCATTTTCTAACGGAGGACTTTTCATGAAGATTTTTTTAACTGGTCAGAAGCAGATTGGAAAATCCACCTGTATCCGCACATTTTTAGAACAGCATAAACTTCCGGTCTGCGGTTTTTGCACCCTTCCTGTCTATGAAGAAGGGAAACGGGCCGGATTCTGTCTGCACGCGCTGGTGGAAGTGGAAAACAATGACCGGCAGTTTTCTATCCAGCATGAGACGTATAATGAAGTAATACCAGGAATGTTCGATGGATTTGGCTGTGAAATTTTAGAAAAAAGCCTGGAATATCCGGAACGTATTCTGGTGCTGGATGAAATCGGAATTCTGGAAAAAGACGAACAGAAGTATCTCCATCTGCTAAAAGAAGCCATTCATACCCATAAAAACGTAATCGGCGTCTTAAAAAAGAAAGAAGCCCCCCACAATGCCTGGATGTGGACGGATCCGGAGACTCAGATTCTGGATTTGGACGAGATTCCGTTTGAAGAGGCGCTTAGGATTCTGGAAGAGAGGCTTATATGAACCGGCCGCCCTCCTGCAGTTTTGCAGGACAGGGCGGCCGATGCGGTTTAGATCTCAATTAAATGATATTCTTTACTTCCCAGTCCCAGTTTTACTGCATGGTCGATGCAGCTTTCCCAGTTGGTTTCCGGATGGGTATCGGTAAAGTGGTCGTGATGGCAGTGGTTCTGCTCTGCCAAGATGCTTCCAGCCATAACCGGCTGGCGGTTAACAGCGTCCACACAGGCCATATCCAGGGCTACTGGGTCGAAAGATGCAAACATACCAATGTTTGGAATGATAGGCACGTCATTTTCAGAATGGCAATCGCAGTTCGGAGAAACGTCAACGACCAGGCTGATATGGAAGTTTGGACGATCTTTTAAAACAGCCAGGGAATACTCGGCAATCTTGCAGTTTAAGATATCATTTGCTTCATCGTAGTCCGGAGAAACGGCGTCAGTGGGACAGGCGCCGATACAGCGTCCGCAGCCAACGCATTTGCTGTGATCAATAGAAGCTTTGCGGTTTTCGATGGTAATGGCGCTGTGGGCACAGTTCTTTTTGCACATACCGCAGCCAATGCACACATCCTGCTCTACATGAGGTTTACCGGCGCTGTGCATCTCCATTTTTCCAGCTCTGGAACCGCCGCCCATGCCGATATTCTTTAACGCGCCGCCAAATCCTGTAGACTCATGGCCCTTAAAATGGGTTAAAGAAATGACAATATCCGCATCCATCAAGGCGCGGCCGATCTTGGCTTCTTTTACATACTGGCCGTCAACAGGAACCAGGGTTTCGTCAGTTCCTTTTAAACCGTCGGCGATGATCACGTGACATCCGGTGGTAAATGGATTGTATCCGTTTTCATAAGCGGCATCCAGATGATCCAGGGCATTTTTGCGGCGGCCTACATATAAGGTATTGCAGTCTGTTAAAAAGCCCCGTCCTCCCTGGGCTTTAATCAGGTCGACCAAGACTTTTGCATAATTGGGACGAAGATAAGCCAGGTTTCCTGGTTCTCCAAAATGGATTTTAATTGCTGTAAATTTGTTGTGAAAATCAATCTGTTCCAGCATTCCGGCTTTTTTGACCAGACGCTCCAGCTTCTGAAGCAGATTTTCGTTTAAAGTTGTTCTCATGTTTGTAAAGTAAACGTTCGATGGTTCCATAAGATCCTCCTTGCTTATCATAAAACTGAAATGATTATAGCTTAAGTTTTTAGTATTTTCAATATGCGGTTTTTGTGGTACACTGTTGCTGAATGCAGAAAGCATAGAAAAGAGACAACCAGGAGGAAAAAGCAATGGAGAAAACACAATCCCTTGACACAATTTGCATCCAGGGCGGATGGAAGCCAAAGAATGGAGAATCGCGGGTGCTTCCGATTTATCAGAGCACGACTTTTAAATACGAGACCAGCGAGCAGATGGGCCGTTTATTTGATTTAGAGGAAGACGGATATTTTTATACCCGTTTAGCCAATCCTACCAACGATGCAGTAGCAGAGAAGATTTGCCAGCTGGAAGGCGGCGTGGCAGCCATGCTGACCTCTTCCGGACAGGCAGCAAATTTTTACGCAGTATTTAACATCTGCTCCGCAGGAGACCACGTAATCAGCGCGGCTACCATTTATGGCGGTACGTCCAACCTGTTTACCGTAACCATGAAAAAAATGGGGATTGAAGTAACCCTGGTGGATCCAGACGCATCAGAAGAAGAGCTGGAACAGGCTTTCCGTCCAAACACCAAGGCGGTATTTGGAGAAACCATTGCAAATCCGGCGCTGGTTGTCCTGGACATTGAAAAATTTGCCAGACTTGCCCACAAACATGGAGTTCCTCTGATTGTAGATAACACCTTTGCAACACCGATTAACTGCCGGCCGTTTGAGTGGGGGGCTGATATTGTAACCCATTCTACCACCAAGTACATGGATGGACACGCAATGTGCGTTGGCGGCTGTATTGTAGACAGCGGCAATTTTGACTGGAACGCCCATGCAGAAAAGTTCCCAGGACTTACTACGCCAGACGATTCTTACCATGGGGTTATTTATACAGAACGTTTTGGAAAGAAGGCATACATTACAAAGGCAACTGCCCAGATTATGAGAGATTTAGGATCGATTCAGTCCCCGCAGAACGCATTTTTATTGAACGTTGGTCTGGAAACCCTTCATCTTCGGGTTCCGCGCCATTGTGAAAACGCGTTAAAGGTGGCATCTTATTTAAAGAGCAGAGAAGACGTGGCATGGGTCAACTATCCTGGGCTGGAAGGAGATAAATACCATGAACTGGCTGAAAAATACCTTCCCAATGGATCCTGCGGCGTAATCTCTTTTGGCTTAAAGAGCGGAAGACAGGGCGCCCAGGTATTTATGGACAAGTTAAAACTGGCAGCCATTGTTACCCATGTAGCGGATGCAAGAACCTGTGTTCTCCATCCGGCCAGCCATACTCACAGACAGTTAAACGATGAACAGCTGGTAGAGGCAGGAGTGGATCCGTCTTTAATCCGTTTAAGCGTTGGCATTGAGAATGCAGACGATATTATTGAAGATCTCCGTCAGGCATTAGAGGATTAACAGCCAATGACGGCAGGACTTATTCATGCGGCAGAACCGTTTCTTTTTAATCCGGTTTTTATAATTATGCTATTTTTCATTTGCTGTATATTATTAGCAAAGAGGAAAGGAAGCCCATTTTTTCGGGCAATGCTGTATCTGTGTATAATTTTTTGCCTGTTATACGCGGCGTTTTTGCTATGGTGTACCATTGCCTTTGGCAGCAATACGCCAAAAACAGAACCAGTTCCGTACAACACAGTTTCTGACTAAATAGCACATAGCCGCGCCTGTTTTGGGCATTGAAGAAGCAGGAGAGAGACCTTTTCAGATTTCCTGCTTCTTCTTGTTCTGTTCTGAAAGCTGGGATTTCTAGTAATCTAAGTGATTTCGTATCGCCTCTAAACATTCGCTCAAAGCCTTTGCTATCCCCATATACCGTCCTGGCGTCAATTCATCAAATCCATCCAACTACCTACTGTCTGTCCGTTATATTATCACTTATAACTAAACGTAAGAAAATGGTTATTTCCCAATTTGTTAAAAAGTGGTATAATCCCCTTATACAATTCCATGTATACAGCCTCGCAAAATAACCATTAATGAAAATCGAAAAAGGGAGGGTTAGCTTGAAGAAATATAAAAAATTTATACTAATATTTTTGATATTATCTCTCCTTATGTTGGTGTCTGCGTGTAAAAAAGCAGACAATATGGAACCTACAATAAATGCCGATCCCCCATCCATAGATATAGCAGAAACCGTACCTTTAGATTTTGAAATGGAAACAAATTACGATAATATTTCTGTTCAGACGGAATTTTCTACATATCCAAAGGATGTAGAAAAAATTGTTTACACAATCACAAATCATAATATTGGGAAAGGGTTTTACTACTTTTCAACCCCATATATAGAATATTATGCTCAAGACAAATGGGTTCGTCTTGCCTATTATCCACCAGACTATACAGAAGAGTCAAATATCTGGACCATATGTGGAATTGAAGGAAATAGAGAAATAGAATATTCTTGTAATGGAATATTTTATCCTCAATCTGTTTCAGCGGGTATAAAGGAGGGCCAGTATCGCCTAGTTATTTTTGTTGGTGATACCAAAGTATTTTCCGAATTTAAGTTTAACGATTAGGGAAAATTATGGAGTATAAGAAAAGGTTTAAAATCAATGTATTTTTTCACTTATGTTACCCCCCCAGCACTGCGTTCAACATAAATTCAAATACCCAATCTTCCACACCAGCATTTTTAAGTAAATCTAAAATTCTTTTCATTTGTTCTTTTCCAACATTAAAAAGAACAGTCAGAGAAATCATAATTAGATTTTTGTTATAATACTCTGGCTGGAAAACTTCTTCCCATTCATAACATAAATCTACAAAAGCATCTTTCAAAACAGGAAGATTATCTCCTTTAGAATACCTTGCAATTAAAATTCCAAGTTCCAAATCATGAATTTTACATTTTACAGGAAATATACGATCTTTTCGCACTTCACCTTTTTCTAATTTTGAAATAAACTTTTTAATTCTCTCAGAATCTTCTTCTATAAATTCATCAAAATATTGTTCGTTTTTTAATTTATCTCTCATACTTTCTTCACAAATTTTTTATTAGAAAAAGCACCTATCATTTTCATAACAAAAACGGCAAGTGCCTTGGAGTTCCATATTCTATTTTTAGTATAGTTCTTCTATTTAGAATATTTATCATACATCCTTAAATACGATTCTTTTAATTGCTGAGCTTGTTTATGGTCAGCAAAAGAAGAATGACCGTAAATATCGATTTTCCAATTCCCTTCTAGTTGTTTTTAGCCTTCCAAAGCATCCTATTGAAACAATTCCAAAACCGACAACTCCAAGCGTATAGGCCCAGAAAGTATTTGTGCTATTTGCTTTTCCTAATTGTATCAGTTTTCGATATCCGTTACAAGAAAAAACAGTTTATTATTTTTTTAGAAAATCACAAAATGAACACATTCTTCTGTTAAACTTACCACAGGAATGAATAGGAGAGGAGTTTTATATGAATCAGAGAAAATTTTATGCGGCCCTGACCATGATGGCAGGAGCCGCTTCTGTGCTGGTGCCGGTACAAACCCAGGCTGCAGTCGGGTACGATATGAGAGAGCGGGTAATTGAGCTGTCCGGTATTACCGATTCTTACAGTACGGGAGCCAGCGTGACCAGAGGGGAATTTGCCAAAATGCTGGTTCGGGCGTCGGATTACAGAAGTACGGTCAGCAGTGAAAGCAGCGTATCCGTATTTTCCGATGTCCCAAAAGACAGTGAATACGCGTCCTACATCCGGATTGCAGCAAAAGAAGGATGGATGAGCGGATACCTGGGCGGCCAGTTTAAACCGGACGAATACATTACCATGCAGGACGCAGAACGGGCGGTTCTGGCTATGCTGGGCTATACCAATGAAGATTTTACCGGCGATCAGGTTCATGCCAGAAGCGCCAAATTCCAGTTCTTAGAGCTGGGAGAAGGAATCGACAGGGAAAGCGGAGAGGTTTTAAATAAAAAGGACTGCATCAACCTGTTTTACAACCTGCTTCGGACAAAGCCAAAAGATTCCAATACCATTTACGGAAGTATTCTGGGATGCGAGCTGACTGAGGATGGAGAAATTAATCCATTAAATATGGTAGACAACAGTTTAAAAGGCCCGAAACTGGTGCGCCGTTCCCAGAAACTGTCCAGTGTGGTTCCGTTTGATACCTCAGAAGCCAGCTGGTTTTTAAATGGAGAAAGCGCTTATGAAGAAACCGTAAAAAGCGCGCTGGCCAATGACGGCTATGGCGTGATCTACTGGAATTCCGATACCAAAACCGTCTGGTACTATTCCGCTGACAGCGACGATGAAGATACAGGAAGAGTGGTAGTACGCGGAGAAGTTACCCATATTTATTATAGTTCTTCCGATGTGATGATCCCAAGCGCGGTGCTTTTAGACAATGACGATGAGGAAGATCCCCAGGCAGAGTACACCCTGACTTCTTCCGAGCTTCAATACGCATTTTCCATGTATGGAACCGTAAAGGTCGGCGATGATGTGGTGCTGATTTGTGAAAAAACCACCAATGCCGATGGGGAACCGACCTATCGGGTGGTAGATTTCTTGGAATTATAAGGCAGGAGAACAGGGATGGAAAAAAAGAGCAGAAAAAGGAAAAAGCTAAATAAAACCGTTATTCTGATTGGAGCGCTGGTACTGATTGGAGCGGCTCTGGCAGGAATTATGGTTTTCAGACAGAAAGCAAAGGCAGCGGCAGCTCCGGTACAGGAAAACCGGACAGCCGCAGTTGTAAAACAAAGCATTACTTCTACGTTGTCGTCTTCCGGCACACTGGCGGCAAAAGATACCTATACAATTACGTCTCTGGTAGAAGGAGAAGTCACCATGGCAGATTTTGAGGAAGGGGATCAGGTGGAAAAAGGACAGATTCTCTATCAGATCGATCCATCTTCCATCGACTCGGAGCTGAGTTCTGCCAACAACTCTGTTTCCAGGGCGGAAAATTCCTATAACAGCGCCAAAGAGGACTACAGCGAGGTTCAGTCAGAGTGGAGCGGCAATACCTATAAAGCAACCGAGACTGGATATATCAAAAACCTGTATGTGGAAGCTGGCGACAAAATTAATAATGGCTCCCAGATCGCAGATATTTACAGCGACGCCATGATGAAGCTGCGGCTGCCGTTTTTAAGAGAAGAAGCGGCTATGATCCAGGTTGGAGACCAGGCCATTGTAACCTTAAGCGGAACCGGAGAACAGTTGGCCGGTCAGGTAACTACAGTCAGCAGTATGGACGAAACTCTGGCAGGCGGCAGGCTGGTGCGCTATGTGACCATAATCGTGGCAAATCCAGGCGGTCTGACAACCGACATGACGGCCACAGCGGAAGTAGGGGAATTTGCCTGCAGTGAAGAAGGAAGCTTTTCTGTCGCTGTAGATAAAACCATGAGCGCCAGCTTTTCCGGAAATGGCAGCGCAGAGATTGAACAGCTGTTAGTCAGCGAGGGCGATTATGTAACCGAAGGCCAGCCGATTTTCAGCATTACGTCAAAATCTGCATCCGATCTTTTGGAAACTTATAAAAATGCGCTGGATCAGGCAGAGGAAGGGCTGGAGACGGCGAAGAATAAGCTGGAAAGCACCCAGGACAGCCTGGAAAATTATACCATTACGGCGCCCATATCCGGTCAGGTTATCCAGAAAGCGGCGAAAGTGGGAGACAACATTACCCGCTCTGGAAGTTCGGATACCACATTAGCGGTTATTTACGATTTGTCATCTCTTACCTTTGAGATGTCCATTGATGAACTGGATATTCAGAATGTAAAGGTAGGACAGGAAGTTGAGGTAACAGCAGATGCCTTTGAGGGACAGACTTTTTCCGGAACGGTTACCAATGTGAGCCTGCAGAGCACGTACAGCAACGGAGTTACGACTTATCCGGTAACGGTAACGTTAGAGGAATCTGGAGATTTGCTTCCAGGTATGAATGTAGACGGAACCATTATTATTGACCAGGCAGAAGACGTACTGACCATACCAGTGGATTCCTTAATGAGAGGAAATCAGGTTTATGTAAAAGACGATACAATAACAGAACCTGCAGATGGAGTTCCGGCAGGATTTCGGGCAGTCCAGGTAAAAACCGGCCTTACAAACGATGCCTATGTAGAAATTACAGAAGGACTGTCGGAAGGAGACCAGGTCTATGTAGATGAATCCAGCAAAGAATCCGATATGATGGGAGTTATGATGCAGATGGCGGTTCCTGGCGGCGGCATGGGAGGCCCAGGCGGGGGCGGTCCTGGCGGCCCAGGCGGAAGATAGGAGGCGCTATGGAAAATCAGAAAAAAGGAACCCCATTAATTGAATTAAAGGATATTTATAAGATTTACCAGATGGGAGACGAAGAGGTACGGGCCAATGACGGTATCTCCCTTACCATCTGCAAAGGGGAATTCGTAGCGGTTGTGGGAAAATCAGGAAGCGGAAAATCTACGTTGATGAACATTATCGGAGCGCTGGATGTGCCGACAGAGGGAAGCTATTTTTTAGGAGGCCAGGATGTCAGCGATATGAAAGACGATGAACTGGCAGAAATCCGCAACAAAATGATAGGGTTTATTTTCCAGCAGTATAACCTGCTTCCCAAGCTGAATCTGTTAGAAAATGTAGAACTGCCGCTGTTATATGCAGGAGTGGGCACAGCAGAGCGGAGAGAACGGGCGCTGGCTTCTTTAGAAAAAGTGGGACTGAGGGAAAAATACCAGAACCGGCCCAACCAGCTTTCCGGAGGCCAGCAGCAGAGAGTTTCCATTGCCAGAGCCCTGGCAGGAGATCCGTCGCTGATTCTGGCCGACGAGCCTACCGGCGCCCTGGATTCCAAAACCAGCAGGGAAGTATTGGACTTTTTAAAGCAGTTAAACCAGGAAGGCAACACCATCGTGATGATTACCCATGACAGTTCCATTGCACTGGAGGCAAAGCGGGTAGTCCGGATCCAGGATGGAAAAATTAATTTTGACGGAGATGTAAAAGAGTATGCTTCAATCCTTTAAAATGGCGCTTAGGAGTATATGGGGCAATAAAATGAGATCCTTTCTGACCATGCTGGGGATTATTATCGGCGTTGCCTCGGTAATTATTCTGGTCAGCGTGGTCAATGGCTATATGTCTACGGTCGTAGACAGTTTTGCCAGCATGGGAGTCAATCAGATGACGGTTCGGGTTACTAATATTGACAGCCGTTCTGTAGATGATGAAGAGATGTATGGATTTTATGAAGAACATCGGGATGTGTTTGCCCAGATGAGCCCCCAGGTAACCATATCTACGACCGTAAAGCATGGAACGGACAGCCTTTCTTCCACCAGCGTAGGAGGCTACAGCGAAGAATATCTGGATTTAAAGGGATATGAGCTGGAAACAGGACGCAACATCCAGTATTCGGATCTTGTAAGCAGACAAAAGGTTTGCGTAATCGGTTATTTTGTGGCGCACGAACTATATGGAAGTCCGGAAAAAGCCTTGGGAGAAACGCTGAAAATCGGAGGATCCGCTTTCAAGATTGTGGGAGTGGCAGAACGTCAGGACGATGATGAATTGGAAGAAGGAGGAACCGACGATTTCGTATGGATGCCCTATACTGTAGCCGTAAAAATGTCCAGAAATGCCAGCATTGGCAGTTACGTATTTGCTACAAAAGATGTGTCAGACACCGATACCTGTAAAAATCTGCTGGACGCCTTTTTGATGGAAATTTTTAAAACCGATGATTTATATCGAATTATGGCCAACAGCGAGATGCTGGATTCCCTGAATGAGCAGATTGCCATGATGTCCGCCATGTTAGGCGGTATTGCGGGGATTTCCCTGTTAGTAGCGGGCGTCGGCGTCATGAATATCATGCTGGTTTCCGTAACCGAACGCACCAGGGAAATCGGCATCCGCAAATCCCTTGGAGCCAAAAAACGGGTTATTATGCAGCAGTTTGTGATTGAAGCGGCAGTGACCAGTTCCATCGGCGGCCTGATTGGAATCCTGGTTGGAGCCGTTGCCACCAGACTGGTGGGGCAGGCCATGGGAATTTCAGCTAGTCCCACATTGGGAGCAGTAGCAGTTTCTTTTGGCGTGTCTGTGGGAATCGGCCTGCTTTTCGGATATATGCCGGCCAGCAGAGCGGCAAAATTAAACCCTATTGACGCATTGAGAAGTGAATAATAACCAGACCTTTCAGCCCCGCCCATCCAGGCGGGGCTTCTTGCGGTTTATTTTTAAGTATGTTATACTACGGGAAACGCAGATGCGTGAAAGATAGGTGGTAGGAATGCGAATTGGAAAGAAAACTTCGAAAAAAGAGAAAAAAGCAATGACGGTTTCTCTTTACGGAAATCTGTTTTTTGTTATCCTGGAACTGATTATGGCAGT
>ERZ1673722.2535-NODE-2535-length-14784-cov-9.567656_pt1 | contig 14784 bp, 9 predicted proteins | sample MGYA00580222_ERZ1673722 | MGnify/ENA primary metagenome ERZ1673722 (study PRJEB41218, sample SAMN15661750) | gut metagenome | host: Homo sapiens | place: Canada: London | collected 2015-08-20/2019-03-30 | study: EMG produced TPA metagenomics assembly of...
ATACAGTAGCTGTTTCAGAGTTCAGACCCAGTTCCTTGTAGTTGTCAACTTTTGCCTTAGAAGCGTTGAATGATACGAAATCGGGTTCTCCGTAGTTAGCCAGTTCTTCAGCAGTCGGGCGGATGAACATGTTAGTTACGAAGTGAGCCTGCCATGCCACTTCCATGATGAAACGTACTTTCATACGAGTAGCGGGGTTGGCACCACAGAAGGTATCAACAACAAACAGACGCTTGCCGCTCAATTCCTTTACAGCCTTAGCCTTCAGGTCAGCCCAAGCTTCTTCAGAGCAAGGTTTGTTGTCGTTTTTGTATTCTTCAGAAGTCCACCATACAGAATCCTTGCTGGCTTCATTCATTACGAAGAATTTATCTTTAGGAGAACGACCGGTATAGATACCTGTCATTACATTTACAGCACCCAGTTCAGTTACCTGACCTTTTTCAAAACCTTCCAAACCTGGTTTGGTTTCTTCTGCGAACAGTACATCGTAAGACGGGTTGTGGATAATTTCCTTCACGTCTTGGATACCGTACTTGCTTAAATCTAAATTTGCCATTTCTTTTAATGATTTAAAATGTTGGTATTTGGTTTATAATCTCTTTCCTTAATCTCTTTTTACCTTTGATTTACAAGGGAAAACGGGTGTAGAAAAGCTCTTTTTTTCCTGCTTTTCAGCAGGTCCCTTGTTTTTCGCCTACAAAAGTAATACTTTCTTTTTAAAGAAAAGCTCTATTAGAGAAATTTTTCTCTAATAGGAAATCTTTTATAAAACCATAACAATATCTGCTAACTGAATGTTGCAAATTGAGTGAAATTCGTTTACTTTGCAGCAAATTTTAATGTGCTAATGTGCTGATATGCCAATGTGCTAATTGCCATGCGGCATTACGTACACCACATTTGCACATTAGCATATTTGCACATTAGCACATTTATAGTTATGAAGGTTATCAACTTTGCCGAGACAAATTCTGTCTTGAACCAATACGTGGCGGAAATTCGTGATGTAGCAGTCCAGGGCGACCGTATGCGTTTCCGCCGTAATATTGAACGCATTGGAGAGATAATGGCGTATGAAATGAGTAAGGAACTGACGTATTCTGTCAAGCAGGTACAGACTCCCTTGGGGGTGGCGTCGGTCAGCACACCCGATGACGAGGTGGTGATTGCCACTGTTTTCCGTGCCGGATTGCCTTTGCATACTGGATTCTTGAATATGTTCGACCATGCCGGGAACGCTTTTGTTTCCGCTTACCGTTATTATAAGGATAAGGAATGCCGTACGGTGGATGTACACATCGAATACATCGCTACTCCGGATTTGTCCAAGAAGACATTATTGATTGTAGACCCGATGCTTGCCACGGGAGAAAGTATGGAATTGGCCTGGAAGGCCTTCGTCACCAAGGGGATGCCGGCCAAGTTGCAGATAGCTTGTGTCATAGCCAGCCAGCAGGGCGTAGAGCATCTGGAAAAGCTGTTCCCTGGAGATGAAGTGACCTTGTGGTGTGCAGCAATCGACCCGGAGATGAACGAGCATTCCTATATCGTTCCCGGGCTGGGAGATGCCGGAGATTTGGCGTTCGGTGACAAGATATAAGGTTCATATATCTTTTCCATCAGCCTTTTCCCAAGTGCGGGCCTATAATGACCCGGTTCATAATAATTGTGGATGTCTTCCGTGTATTCGTTGATACCGGTGAAATCAAATACATTCCGTTTTCCGAAGAAGCGCTTCAGTGTCTTTACGTCGGCAGGGTTTATGTTGACTTGCAGGTAGTCGGGACTGATAATGATTTTTACATCGGTATCATGTTTCCGGCAAATCCACTTTATTTCCTGCAACAGATTGATTTGCTTTTCCCTGAGCACTTGGGGGGCTTCCCGGTATTTCCCGTCTCTATAATTCTTCATTTTCTCTTTGGTGAATTCTCCTTTCCGGTTTTCCCAGTACTTATCTCCCTCTTCCTTTATCATTTTCTCTCTGGGATTTAACACGTCATTGGTTACCGGGTTTCGGGTGGAGCCATAGGGGTTTATAATCCCTTTCATGTAAGGGCGATAGGTATGGAACAGCTTGTAGTCCAGATAGGGGAAGAGAAAGTTCGGGTAGAAGAAGGCTTGGCAGAATTCCTTCTGAAACTTGAAGCTGCTTATTCCCGATATGGCGGGCGGCAGAATGTTGGAATGTCCGGTGAGGCAACGGTCGTTGTGCAATGATTCCTTGTCGATAATCAGCAGTAGGTTCTTGATTGTTGCACCTGCCTTGTCCAGTGCCTTCAGCTTCAGGCAGACGGCGGCAAGGCTTTCGGCATTTCCGAATAGCCGTACGGCTCTTCCGCCGTGGAGGTATTTCTCCCATTCATGGCATTGATAAGCCATAGTGCAGGAGTTTCCCATGATATAGGAGTCGATGGGGATGGTATCCCGGTTGTTCAGATACATCTGCCACCCCACGTGCCCTTCGTTTAGTACAACCGGGGTTTGGTCGTATCGTTCATAGTTCTTCAGGACCATGAAAGGGTCGTCCAGGAAATAGACTGCCAGTAGGGCTATAAAAGGGATAAAAAGGATAAAGAGCTTTTTCATGAAACGTATGGCTGCGTTCCGTTCGCTGTTTTTCTTCATCATGTGTCTTTATTGTCAAAATTGTAAATATATGAAGCTGTCCGAGTTGAACTGTCCCAGTGTGAAAAGTATTATGGCGAGCAGATAATAGATACTCCATCTTACGGCTGTCGGCTGTCGTCCGAGGGCTTCCAGCAAATCATGCTTGGACATGAAATATTCGTAAACCAATATCAGTACGAGTGCGCTTCCTGCCACAATGCTGTTGTGGTCCGGCATTCCGATGTTCATTTCCTTCCAACTGTAATGTACGCCGAAGGAGAGGTGGCTGATGTAGTGGAACGCTTCGGCCATAGAACTTGCCCGGAAGAATATCAGAGATACGGCAAAAAGTAGGTAGGTCCTTACGACGGATAATGTGGCATATAAGCGGCTTCCCAATTGGGCTTTCAGTCTGCGGTGAAATGCTGTGGTCTTCATCTCGTAGAAGATGATGACACCTTGAATTAGTCCGTAGACAGCGAAGTTCCATCCGGCACCATGCCAGATACCCAGTCCCGTGAAGGTCAGCGCCAGACTTAGAAATACGCCCCATTGTCCCCATCCACGCAGGCTCGAGGACAACGGGAGGTACAGATAGTCGCGTACCCAGAATGAAAGCGACATGTGCCATCGGCGCCAGAAGTCGGCAGTGGTCTGCGCAATGAACGGCCGGTTGAAGTTTGGGCTGAGCTTGAATCCCAGCATGCGCGCTCCTCCCAATGCGATGTCGGTATATCCGGAGAAGTCGGCATACAGCTCTATCGGATATAGGAGGCATGCCATCAGCAATTGCACGCCTGAGGCTGTGTATACCGACCCGAAGACACCGTCTATGTATGGGGCGATGGAGTCGGCCAGTATCAGTTTCTTTATCAGTCCCACGACAATCAGTCTCATTCCGTAGACCATGGATGCATAGTCCGTAGCTTTGCAGGACTTCAGTTGGGGGAGCATGTCACCTGCCCTTTCTATGGGACCGGAAAGGAACTTCATGAAGAAGAGCATGTATATCATGAAGTCGGGCAGGCTCTTTTCCGGTTCTTCTTCTTGCCAATAGATTTCTGTCAGGTACGAAATGGCCTGGAAAGTATAGAAAGAGATTCCCAGCGGAAAAAGGATGTGGCAGTCTGTAAGCCGGTCGGCATACCGGAATGCCAACCAGCTCACGACCAGAAAACACACACCTGAAAAATAAATTCCCTTCATGCTGCTTTCCCGCTTGGTCTGTCCTATCCATTTGCCAAGGTAGAAGGTGGTAAGCGTGAGGATGAGGGCCGTTATCAGAAAAGTGAGGTGGTAGAAGCCTATGAAGAGGCAGCTGGCTGTCAGTAAGGTCGCTTTTCTGAATCGTGAAGGAAGCGTATGGTATAGAATGAAAGTACACGCAAACAGTACGACGAAGTTCAGGGATATGAATGACATTTCCTAGTTGGTTTTGGTTAAAATGGCATGGCAGATGTCTCCCACGTTTTTGAGTTTTACAATATCTCTGAAGGTGAAGCGTACATTGAATTTCTTCTCTATCTTGTTTATCAGTTGCATGTTGGTCAGTGAATCCCATCCTTCCACATCCTGGGCGGTGGTCTCATTGTCAAGTACAATGTTCTCTCTTTTCAGTACCTCCCGAAAGATGAGGCTCATTTCATTCAAAATAGTCTGTGTATCCATTGTCAAGTTTAAATTAGTTCTTGTATTTTCTTTCTGTCTGTTTTGCTACTGGTGTTCAGCGGAAACTGTTCCAGGCAATGCATATGCTTGGGAATCATGTAGTAGGGAAGCCTGCTATACAGATATTCCTCCATCTGCTGTTTGTCGAGCTGTTTCTTCTCTACGACGAGATGTAGTTCGCACTGATTGCCGTTGTCGTATTTGGGAATGACGACTACACGGCATTCACCGTTGAAAAAGTTTTTTGCCACATGTTCAATCTCGCTCAGCTCGATGCGAAATCCTTGTATCTTTATCTGTGAGTCTTTTCGTCCGCAATAGATGATGTCACCGTCGGCATCCATCCGGCAGAGGTCTCCCGTCTTGTAGTATACTTTTCCATTGGCGGTCTCTACGAGGCATTCCCCGTTTTTTTCGGGAGCATTCCAGTATCCACCCATCACTTGATTGCCGCTAATCCATAGTTCGCCGGTTTCTCCGGTAGGCAGCGGGCGACCGTCGTTATCCATAATTAGGGCATCGATGCCTTCGAAAGGCCTTCCGATAGCGGTCATGCCGTTGTGATGCTTGCAGGAGGTGACGGGTATCCGGTAGGCAGTGCAGTAGATGGTTCCCTCTGTCGGTCCGTATAGGTTTATGAAAGAGGCATTGGGGACACATTTTCTGAAAGCATCCAACAGCTCCGCGTCAGAAGCCTCGGCAGTAACCACTAGATATCTAAGTGCGGGGAGGTGTATCTCCGGAAAATAGGGACGTAGCAGCTGGAGCAGTGAAGGGGCCACGGCAGCGAAGGTCAGGTCGTATTTTTCCAGAGTTTCAATTACGTTGATGTATTTCACGCCTTCCGGAGAAACGGTGTATATGCAAGCACCCAGCGTCAGCGGATATAGAAAGGATACGATGGAAACGTCAAAAGTGAGTTCGAACATCTGCAGCATCCGGTCGTTCTCGTCCAGTTGCCAGCCGAGGCGGTGGTAGGCGGTATAGAAAGCATTCAGGTTACGGCGGGAGATGGGTACTCCTTTGGGTTCGCCCGTGCTTCCGGAGGTAAAGATGATGTAGGCATTTTCCTCTTCTGCCGTATGGAGGATGTCTTCTGCGGCATGGAACGTGGCGGAGTTCTCTGCCTGCTCTATTTCGGAGGTACATATCAGTTCCAGATTCCGGGTGTCGAGGTTCAAGATATGGATATTCTCGGTATGCAGCACGAGGCGAATGCCTGCCGAGTCGGCAATTCTGTCGTTCCTATGTTTGGGGTAGGAAGGATGGAGGATGACGTATGTCTTTCCGCAAATCAGTGCAGATAGTATGGATGCGTATGTTTCCAGTCTGTTTTCTGCGACGATGCCGATAATTTTGTCTTCTCTGTCCTTGAATAGGGAGGATATTTTCTGTACGCAAGTTGCCAGCTCTCCATAAGTGCAGGCCGTGTCTTCGATGACGAATGCCAGTCGGTCGGCATATTTGCCGAAGGCTTTCATGATGTCGCCAATCAAGTCATTTGGATACTTTTTCATTTAGTCCGTTATGTTATAGTTCAGTTTTTGCGGAAGCGATGTTTGTCCGTCGTTCATTAAAGACAGTGGTTTCCCGCAATCTCCCTACCGGGAAATCCTTAAGATTTCTAAAAAAGGAGGGATACTGTTCGGAATAAAAGAAACAGAGGGGGCAAATACATACTCACCACAGGATAGCACGGATTAACACTGCTAAAAGCTCTTTATTATCAGAACTCCTAAGGCAATCTGTGTTAATCCGTGTTATTCTGTGGTGAGTATGATATACTCTTCGGGCAAAATGGGTTTGCGAACAAAGTCCTTATTTTGCCCAGAACAGTTTGTGGTAGTAAGTGTCTTCGGCTGACACCTCTTTATAGTAGGGATTGTAGTTGACTTCCGTATTCGGGTATCTCCAGCGGTTCGGCACATTTGTGATGGTACCGGCCACTTCGGGGAAGGCTAGGCCGGACGGATAGCCGGTACGTCGGATATCACTCCATGCCTCACGACTGGCTAGGAAACCGAAATGCAGCCACTTTTGGGTAATGATGGCATCCAGCTTGTCTGTATATTTCGTGCTGTTCCATTTGGCAGCGGCGAAAGAGGCGGTTTCTTCGGCGGTAGGGGCATCATACCGGCGTGCGTTTTCACCCGTACTTACCGAATCGTAATAGTAGTAAAGCGTGATGGACTGGCTGACAGCCTTTTTGAACTCTTCTTCCGCTTTCGCTTCATTCTTTGCCACTCCATACCCCATTTCATAGGCTTCCGCTTTCAGGAAATGGATTTCGGGTGAGGCCATTATCAGCATGTCGAATTTGTCGTTTTCCCAAAAGAAACCTTTCTGCGTGATTTGTGAGAAACCGGTGTTGCTGGTATTGACTTCGTCTTGTGCCTGCGAGTTGTAATATTCCGTCAGCTCATCCGCCACGGTAAGGTCTGTACCCAGATAACGGTGCTCGTCCAATTGACCGGTGTTCTGGTTGGTAATCTTCACGGGATTGAAGTTGAGCAGGATGCGCGGGTCGTCTTCTCCTTTCACATAAACGCCGCTCAGTGGGTCATTGCTGGTCATATCATAGTTGCCATGGCCCAGCATGCGGTCGATGATGGCGCCCGAAGCAAGTCGGTTGGTTACCCAGTCACCCAGTCCGTGGCCTGCGGTGAAGTTCAGTTGCCCAGACTTCTGGTTGACAATGAGAATGTTGTTTTCTTGTTCCTCTATCAACGGATAGGCTGACGGATTTTCCAGGATTTCCTTGATGGCGGTACGGCCTTCCGCCTGCAAGTCTCCTTGCGCGGCTACGCGCATGGCAAGGCGCAGTCGCAAGGAGTTTGCATAGCGTTCCCATTTGTCCATGTCCCCGTTGTTGATAAAGTCTTGTGTATTGAAGTTCCTCGGTGTGGGGATGGAGCGGAACCGCGGAGCAATTTCTTTGAGCTCATCAAGAATGGTTTTATAAATATCCTCGGCCTTGTCATAATGAGCATACGATTTACCTACATCGTTGGTAAGCGGCAGCGTACAAGCTTCCGAGAAAGGCATATCCCCGAAAACGTCCACTGTGGCGGCAAAGAAATCGTACAACTGTACTTTGGCGGCAAGATAGAATGCCTCGTCCTGGGCTTGTTCTGCCGCGCTTTCTTCCTCGTAGAGAGATTCCAGCTTGCGGAACTGGGCCAGTGCCGAATACACATTGTCCCACTGTCCGTCAATAGCGGGTATATAGCCGGGGGTATACATATCCGTAGTGTTGGAGTAGCCGAAGGTTTGTGCATACTTGCCCGTAAACTGTGAATCGAATCCGAAGAACCGGTTGTATTCGTAAACATCATAGTCCTTTACTTTTTGGAAGACTCCTACCATCAGATTACTGATGGTGACTTGGGTTACTTTGGAGGGGTCTTCGTATTTGCTGTCGAAGTCATAATCCGTACAGCCTGATGTTGTCAAGAGGAATGCTCCCAATGAAACAAGAGATAATATCTTTGTCTTTTTCATACTCTTTGTTGTTTTTTGGATGGTTGTTTTGTCAGAAACTTGCACGAAGTGAAACACCGAAACTGCGGGTAGCTGTGGTAGAACTTCCCACGGTAGCCTGGTTGGCCCAGGATGTTCCGACGGACGACTCCGCATCGTAGTTTTTCAGTGCTTTGTAGAAGTAGAAGAGATTACGTCCGAAGACCGACACACTCAGCCGGCCCAGTCCCAGTTTGGAGATCATCTTTTCGGGAAATTGGTAGCCGATGGTCAATTCACGCAGTTTGACATAAGAATTGTCGAATACCGAATGGCGGTATGTCAGCTGTTCGGCCTCCGTTCCCCAATTATAGGTGGTGTTGTAGTAATAGCCTGCCGGAATGATACGTGTGTTTCTTTCGCCAGTGGAGGCCACTACACCCGGAAGAATGATGCCGTCGTGGTAGATTATCTCTCCGTTGGGGCCGGCACCCGTGGAAGGGTCTACTTGTACCGGAATTCCGCTGGAATTGTTGTCGCCCGGATAGTAATAGGATAGTCCGCCGTGTTCCGTATCACGGTACTTCAGGGATTCGGGTGTCAGACCCACTGCGGTGGCATATTGGTTCATTTCGTTGATGACATCTCCTCCGATGCGGAAGTCGATACTGAAATCGAGGAATACATTCTTGTAGGAGAAAGAGTTGAATAGACCTCCTACGCCTGCCGGATTGATGTTGCCGACTTTCTGCAATTCAGTTTGGTTGAGGTAAAGACCTTTATCGGAAACGAGGTACTCACCGTTTTCGTTCACCTGGGGAACCTGTGCATAGATGTCACCCATTGGCTGGCCTTCCACAGCTTGTATTTTTATTCCGCTGCCTCCGGAGTTGAGTATTTCCAGATAGGGCACTCCATCGGCCAGTTTCACCACTTTGTTCTTATATACACCATAGTTGGCTGTCAGGTCCCAGCGGAAATCTCTGGTCAGTATGGGAGTGGCACTGATTGATATATCCCAGCCGCGGTTGGCTACCTCACCCACATTCATCAACACATTCTTTACGCCTGATGTGGAAGGTTGCGGCGTGGAGAGTATCTGGTCCTTTACACGGTTGTTGTAGTAGGATATATCTATACCCAACCGGTTGTTTAAAAACTTGCTTTCCAGACCTATCTCGTATTCGTATTTCTTTTCCGGATGGATATCTGCATTCCCCCATGAAGAGGGAATGGTGTTCCAGGTGAATCCGTTGTCCGAACCTTGCTCGTAGACGATATTGGCGGTATAGGTTTCAGGAGCATTTCCTACGATACCGTATGAGAGGCGCAATTTTCCATAGTTCCACCATGACGGCATGTGGAAGGCTTGGGTGAAGAGGAAACTCAGATTGGCGGAAGGATAGAAAAAACTCTGGTCTTTTAGGGTAGACGAGCGTTCCTGGCGTCCGGTCAGTTCAAGGAATAGATAGTTGTCCCATCCCAGGCTCAGTGTACCCATATAGCCGGTTTTCAGTAGTTCCATACGTTGCAGAGTACTGCTTGGCGTGTAGCGGCTGGCATTGAGGTCGAACCAGTTTTCCGTGACAAGCCCGCCATTGGTGGAGACCCTGATATTGTTCATATTTTCGTAGCGTCCGGTCCAGCCTACGGTGGCGGCAATGTCGAAGCGGTTGATATTATAGTTGAAGTTCAACATAACATCTCCATAGACAATGTCGTAACGGCGGTTGATGGACTGGAAGCTACCGTTGGGGTCGTATAGGGAATTGGGTTGTTCGCTTTCATATTTCAGTGTTTGCTTCACATCTGTGATATCAGTTGAAACCTGGGCACGCAGACTCAGCCAGTTGGTTATCTGCCAGGTGGGGCGAATCATACCGATGAGCCGGTTCTCTGTCTCGTCGCTATGGTGATGGTACATATTCCACAGCATGTTGTTCACTCCGGTGGCGTAACTGGGGTCGTAGGCCCATGATTCCTCGGGAGTCAGCGTGGCGTTTCCTCCGACAAAGGTATTACGGTATCCCAGACTGGTGACGTAACTTTGTTTCAGATAGGGAATGTCCAGGAAGGTGGAGAACATGTTGCCGAAACCGCTGTATAGGTTGAGCGAGGTTTGCGGGCGGTCTTCTACATTCTGTACGATGTAGTTAAGGGAGTATTCCAGTTTCAGCGGTTTCGCCAGTTGATACGAACCGGTCAGCTTGAAGTTGTGTTTGGTGAAGCTTCCGGTCAGGGCATTGGGAATCTCGTCCATGAATGTGTAGGAGAAGCGGTTGCTGGTGGTTTCCGTCCCTTGTGAGATGGCGAGATTGTAAGTCTGGGTCCAGCCGGTGCGAAACAACTCTTTCCACGGGTTGTCGGTCAGTGCCTGGTAGGGGCGCATCTTCCCGTCCCAGTAAAGTACCTCGCTGCCGTCGTATTTCGGGCCGAAGGACAAGGTGGTGGAACGGAGGCTTTTGTAGCTTTGTCCGTTTAGGGTTCTCTGATAGAAGCCTCCCGTCTGTTTCTCATAATCGCTGTATGCGGTGTTGTAGGTTCCCGGCCCGTATACGGTCTGTACTTTTGGCAGATAAGCCGGTAAGTTTGCCATGACTTGGGCATTGAAGTCCACCGTCAGCTTGCCGCTTTTGGCGCGCTTGCTAGTGATGACTACCGCACCGTTTGCAGCCTCCGAGCCGTAGAGAGCTGTGGCAGAAGCTCCTTTCAGAATACTGAGGCTCTCGATGTCCTCTGGGTTGATGTCTACCAGACCATTGGAACGGATTTGTCCGTCGTTGCCAAATTCGGCGAAGTCCGTGCCTTTACCCGTGCCGCCGTTGCGGATGGGTACACCGTCCAGAATGATGAGTGGCTGGTTATTTCCAGTGATGGAAGTCAGTCCGCGTACGTTGATGGAGACAGCTCCGGCAGAACCGCCTTGTGTCTGTGTGATGCGGACTCCCGGTGCTTTACCGTACATGGCAGAGGCAAAGTTGGGTGCTCCTGCCTTTACCAATTCGTCTGCACTGATGGTACTGATGGCATAGCCGACACGTTTCGTGTCTTTTTTGATACCCATTGCCGTTACTACGACTTCTTTCAGTTGCTGGGTATCTTCGCTGAGTGTAATCTTCAGGTCGCCTTGCTTTTTTCGTTTTGCCAGGTTTATCTCCCGGGTAGCATAGCCCATGTAAGCGATAGAGAGTGTTGCATCTGCAGGAACGGTCAGTGTGAAGTTGCCGTCCACATCGGTAATGACGCCGTTGTTGGTGCCTTTCTGTATGACGCTGGCACCGATAAGCGGTTCTCCCGTTACATCTCTTACAATGCCTGTAATGGTTCGGTTCTCTTGTGCAAAGGCTGTTCCGGTGAAAAGAAATGTTAATAACCAACTTGCAATAATCAAACTTTTTTGGAAGTGCGACGCTGAATGTGGAATGTCACACCGTTTTCTCATCCTGATTTTCATACTACTGAAAAATAATTGATTTATCTTATTATAAATGTTACGTCCTTTCGGCGGATATTTTAGCAAGAGGTATGCCAAACGAAAGGCAGACTATCCTTTTAAGGATGAATAATATTGATGATCAATTGCTTATTTTCTATCGGGAAAAAGGAAAGTTCGGGTGTTTGTGGTGTGGAGATGTGGAAAAAATCCACAGTAGGTATTCCACAATTTCCCTCTCTTCCCTTGAAGTCTTGTTCGTCGGAGGTCTGTTCTATCGCTGCAATAAAATCTGGTGCAGTTGCAGTGGTTGCATTTTCTTTTCAGGGTGGGAGTGTTTTTGACCTTTATCTGGGAAGGATTACTCGAACGAAGGAACTATCAGCCTGCGGTTTGTGAGAGAAAGGATAGGGAGGTACTCTTACTTTTAGGAAATTAATATCATGTTTGCACCTTATTTGTTTCGTGCAAACATAATATTAATAAGAAATGATACAAGCTATTAATATTGCAACTCAAAAGTGTGGAAGCAAAATGCGCTTCCATACTTTTGAGTTGCTTCCACAGCATCTGAAATGCCGTTGGATAAGAAATTTCGGCAGATGAGTGGAAGTGTGGAAGCAACTTATGCAAAAATCTTAGTGGTTTATTTTACTTCCCACGTATCGTTCGTCATCAATAACTCCTCGAAGTTGTGATACTTCTTCTTGGCAGACACCTCTTCGATTTGTTCATGAACAGCATCGTCGTAAGTAGGAGCTTCCACATCGCGGATAACACCGAGTGCAATCGGGAAGTCGGGACCTTCCATCAAGGCAAGCTTCAGTTGCAGGGTGTTGTCCATGCAGTGGGCATCGTGGATAAGGATATCCTTCTCTGTAATGCCGTTCTCACCGAGTTTCACGACTTTTAGACCAAAGCCTTCCTGCATCAGTCCGTATTCGTTGTTCTCGCCGAAGAGCATTGGTTCGCCGTGTTTCAAGTAGATAGCATTCTTGGCGCGGTCTTCCTTTTTGGCTACGGAGTCATGCGTACCGTTATTGAAGATAACGCAGTTTTGCAGAATCTCGCAAACGGAAGCCCCTTTGTGAGCCATGGCTGCCTTCAATATTTCCACTGTCCCCGGAGCATCGGTAGCTACCGCGCGGGCAAAGAAACGGCCGCGGGCACCGAAGCAAAGCTCTGCCGGGTGGAATGGATCTTCTACCGTACCATAGGGAGACGACTTGCTGACGAAACCACGTGGAGAGGTCGGAGAATATTGACCTTTGGTCAGACCGTAGATGCGGTTGTTCAGCAGAATCATGTTCAGGTCGATGTTACGGCGTACGGCGTGGATGAAGTGGTTACCGCCGATGGCCAGACCGTCACCGTCGCCGGAGATTTGCCATACCGTCAGGTTGGGATTGGCAACCTTGGCACCCGTAGAGATGGCAGCAGCACGTCCGTGGATGGTCTGCATTGCATACGTATTCATGTAGTAGGGCAGACGGCTGGAGCAGCCGATACCTGAGATGACGGCATTCTCCCAAGGAGCTTTGCCGATTTCTGCCATTGCTTTGTGCAGTGAAGCCAGAAAGAAGTGGTCACCACAACCCGGACACCAACGGGGTTGTCCTTTTTTATAGTCTTTTGCTGTATATTCGCACATAATCTTTTTTAATTGATGGTTGATAATTGATAGTTGATAATTGGTGGCTGATGATTGATAATCCGCGTGTTCCGCATGGTAATTATCAATTGTCAACTGTCAATTATCAATTATTTTATTGAACGCTGCCACCAGCTCGGCAACGACGAACGGCTGTCCTTTCACTTCGTTGAATTGGTACGGGGTGAAGTTGTCTATCTTCATGCGCAGATAACTTGCGAATTGTCCGAGGTTCTGTTCGGCAACTACCACCTTCTTGTACTTCTTCAGGACAGCTTCCGTGTTCTTGGGGAGCGGGTTCAGATAAGTGAAGTGGGCGAGGGCCACCTTCTTGCCTGCCTTGTTCATCTCTTCCATGGCCGAATACAAGTGGCCGTATGTACCGCCGAAACCGACAATCAGCAGGTCGGCATCGTCTGCGCAACCTTGCACTTCTACATCGGGTACGGGGATTTTGGCAACCTTCTCGGCACGCAGACGGCACATCAGGTTGTGGTTTTCCGGGTCGGTGGAGATGGCACCGGTATTGCTGTCCTTCTCCAGACCGCCGAGGATGTGCATATAGCCCTCTTGTCCGGGAATGGCCCAGTAGCGGACACCCGTTTCGGGATTGCGCTTGTACGGCGTATAGTTGTCCTTCATTTCGGGAGTGACATACGGAGGATTGATAGCAGGATAATCTGCCAACTTGGGTAGTTTCCATGCACCGGAGCCGTTGGCAACGAAGCCGTCGGTCAGCAATACGACCGGAGTCATGTGTTCCAGTGCTATCTTGCTTGCCATGTAGGCTGCGTCGAAGCAGCCCGTGGGTGAAGTGGCGGCGATGACGGGCATCGGACTTTCACCGTTGCGGCCGAACAATGCCTGCAACAAGTCTGTCTGCTCCGACTTGGTGGGCAGACCGGTGGAAGGGCCGCCGCGTTGCACGTCGAGCACTACCAACGGAAGTTCGGTAATGACTGCCAGGTTCATGGCTTCCGATTTCAGGCAGACGCCGGGACCGGAAGTGGAGGTCACGGCCAGTGCGCCGGCAAAAGCAGCACCGATGGAAGTGGCGCAACCGGAGATTTCGTCTTCGCACTGCACGGTCATCACGCCCAGTGATTTGTGCTTTGAGAGTTCGTGCAGCACGTCGGTTGCAGGAGTGATGGGATAGGAACCGAGGAACAGCTTCAAGCCTGCTTTCTCGGCAGCGGCAATAAAGCCGTAGGCGGTTGCCTTGTTGCCCGTGATATCCATGTATCTGCCGGGAACGGTAGTCTTGCTTTCAATCTTATATGTGTGGGCTACGGAAGCATGGGTATTGTGTCCGTAGTCATATCCTGCATGAATGACCTTGATATTTGCTTCGGCTATTTCGGGCTTTTTGGCGAATTTTTCGCGGATAAAGTCTTCGGCTATCTTCAAATCACGGTTGAACAGCCAGCATACCAGGCCTACTGCAAACATATTGCGGCATTTCAGCATGGCCTTGTTGTCCATTCCGGTATCGGCAAGGCAGTCTTTCACCATCTTCGAGATGGGAGCGGCGATGACATCCTGCTTGATGCCCATCTCCTCTATCGGATTGTCGGTCTTGAAAGCCGCCTTTTCCAGGTCTGATTTTTGGAAAGCGTCTGTATCGATAATGATACAAGCAGTGGATTTAGCAAACTTATATTGGGTTTTCAGTGCGGCGGCGTTCATTGCTACCAATACGTCGCATTTGTCACCCGGGGTATAGACTTTCTCAGCACCGATATGTACCTGGAAACCGGAAACGCCGGTAAGTGAGCCTTGCGGGGCGCGGATGTCTGCCGGATAGTCGGGGAATGTACTGATGTCATTGCCCACGGTAGCCGAAACTGTTGAAAAGATGTTGCCGGCGAGTTGCATACCATCGCCGGAGTCTCCGGAGAAGCGGACTACCACTTGCTCCAGTTCTTTGACCATCATGTCGTTTGCCATAACTTACGAATTA
>ERZ1673722.2552-NODE-2552-length-14686-cov-4.849976_pt1 | contig 14686 bp, 10 predicted proteins | sample MGYA00580222_ERZ1673722 | MGnify/ENA primary metagenome ERZ1673722 (study PRJEB41218, sample SAMN15661750) | gut metagenome | host: Homo sapiens | place: Canada: London | collected 2015-08-20/2019-03-30 | study: EMG produced TPA metagenomics assembly of...
CGGGCTACATTCCGGCGATCCTGGGCGGTCTGGCCTGTGCCGTGCTGTTCGGCGCCGGGTTTCGTCCCCGCCCCCTGCCCGCCGCCGCTTATGCCGCGACGGGATATTCCTTCGCAGGAGCATTGCGCGCCTGGAAAGAATCTCTGGGTCCGCCTCTGCCGGAGGCCGTTCTGCTGGACGTCCCCGTTGTTTACCAGTGGCCCGAAATGCCCAACGGCTGCGAAGCCACCGCGCTGACAATGCTGCTGCAATATTATGGATTTGCCGCCGATAAGCTCTCCGTTGCATACGATTATATCCCCCGCTCGGACTTCACCTACACCTGGTTTTCCACCTACGGGCCGGACCCTGCCTCCGCCTACGCAGGCGATCCGGCGCTGTTCGGCTTTTACTGCCTGGCCCCTGCCGTGGCCGAAGGAGCAAACCGTTATCTTGCGGAACAGGACAGCACGCTGCGCGCGGTGGATATCAGCGGCGCGGACGGTTACGTGCTCCGAAGGAGCATCGCTCAGGGACGGCCGGTGGTGGTCTGGGCGACCATCGGCTTTGAGCCCTTGGTGTACAGCGATTATTCCTGGCGGCTGTATTCAGACAGCTCCGTCTACCATCCCTACAAAAACCTGCACTGTCTTGTGGTATGCGGCTACGACGCGGACTATTTTTATATCCGCGATCCGTTATACGGCGCGCTGCAGATCGAATGCGGCACCTTCCTGCTGCGCTACGCGGAAATGGAACGCCGTGCAGTCGTGCTCAGCGAAGCGCCGCCGGATGCGTCCGCTCTGTATCCGGGAGGTGCAAGGCTCTCGTAAGCCCCACTGTAAAAACAAAAAACGAAAAGCGTCCGGCTGCTTTGACGGAACACCGCCAAAGCAGCCGGACGCTTGATTTTCCAGCGCTGCAAATAAAACCTTTTCCTGATGTCTACAGCCCCGGGACAGCCCGCATGCCCGAAACCGCCATCCGGCCGCTTCACTTCATTCCGCGTCCAACGCAGGTTCCCCTACGGCCAAAGGAGGCGTTTCGCCGCGTTCCAAAGCAAGCATAGCTGCTTCGGCCCGCAGCTGCAGATCCCGCGCGGCCTGTTTTTTCGGCAGCGATGCATCCGCGTACAGCGGCGCGCCGATGCGCAGCGTAAAACAGGGCTTTTTGCGCCACGCCCAAAGGCCACGGGCCGGACGCCGGCACAGCATCATGGGCACCACCGGACAGCCTGCACGCACCGCGGTGGCAAACGCACCCGGATGGAACGCCCGCAGGCCTTCATGGTACGGCACCAGCATGCCCTCCGGGTAAAAATGCACGAAAGCGCCGCCGCGGATACGCGCTTCCATGCCGCGCTCCAGCGCCGCCATTCCGTGGATATCATCCGGCAGCGGCACGCCTCCGCAGAAGCGGATGAGCCAGCCTGTAAATGGCTTTTGCAGGTTGGACGCCAAGCTGATAAACCACAGCCTGTAGGGAAACAGCGCCACCTTTGCCATGGTGCAATCCAGCGGATGAACATGGTTCATTATGCTGACCGCACCGCCCTGTACGGCGTCGAGATTTTCCCGGCCTTCGATCCTGGCGCCCAGCCAAAGGCGGTCCAGCAGCCACAGGATGGGAGAAAGCAGCGTGGTGAACAGCCAGAACAGCAGCGTGCGCACTGTACCGCCCTGACAGAAATTGCGCCGGATGGCCTCGCAGCTGGGGCTTGTGCAGCGCCGCCAGCGGCTGAGGGGCACCTTGCGGTAGCCTTTGCGCCGCTTGTCCCGGATCGCCGAGGCGTACATCTCCTCGGCGCGGGCCACACAGGCTTCCACACGATTCTCATCCTGCCGGAGCGCGTACTGTTCGGCATAAGCGCGTTTTTCCTCCGGATGCTCCACCCAGTAATCGATCCTGCGCGCAAGATCATCCGCGTCGCCCGCACGGAACAGGCTCTCCGCGCACAGCGCGAACTGGCCGGTGGCGGAAAGCGGCGAATCCGAGATGACCGGCACCAGCCCGCAGGCCAGCGCCTCCATACAGCTGATACCCTCGATCTCGGCGTCGGAGGCATGGACGTAAAGGTCGCACATATTGATGAGCCGGCGCAGCTCGTCCTGGCCGTAGAAGCCGAACACGGGCGGATGCGCCAGCCCCGCGGCAAGCTTGCGGTATGCCTTTTCCTTAGGGCCCTTGCCCGCAAATACCAGCTGGAGCCTGTCTGCATATTTGCTGCGTTTCGCAGCCTCTATGATCAGATCCTGCCGTTTTTCGCCGGAAAGGCGGCCGATCATCAAAATCGTGAATCTTCCCTCCAGCTCCGGTGCGCGCGGCACCTGCGCGGGACGAAACGCGTCCGCAACACCGTTGGAGATGACCCACAGCTTCGCGCCGTAGCCATGGCTCTCCAGCTGCCGGGCGATAAAAGCGCTGGGACAGTGGATATGGTCGAACCGGTTGTAAAACACCTTGTAGAACCACCAGTACAGGAAATCATTCACGCGCCTGTTTTTGCCCAAAAAAATGCTGGAGGTGATATTCTCCGGCTGCACGTGAAAGGCCGCTACTGTGGGAATGCCCATCTGGCGGGCCAGTTCCTCCCCCCTGCGGCAAAAGCGGAACGGCATATAAAAGTGCACGATATCGGCGTCCTTGAAGGCCGTGTAATATGCCTCTTCATCGGGCTTCGCAAAGCACATGCCCTGGCTTTCGATGAGCTTCTGGAACACCGGGATACGGTGCACCGGAGCGCATATCTTGCCCTCGCACGGCGCGCCGCCCGCAAGAATGACAACCTCGTGCCCGCGCCTGCGCAGCTGGCCCGCAAAGCGCCGCGCCGTCACAGTGGTGCCGTTGTTTGAATCGTCGAACTGGTCGATCACCAAAACAATTTTCATTCAGAGCCTCCATTGCCCGGGGCGTTTTCACGCTCCAATATCTGCTGCAAAAGCAGCGCGGCGCGCGCTTTGCGCCGCTTTGTTTCCTCGGGCGCGGCACTCCATACGCCGTCCCTGTGCTCCAGCACATCCCCCTGCGCCGCACCGGGCGGCAGGTCTGCCGCAGGCACGAACGCACTGCCGCCCGCGTCATCCACCAGACGCGCCGTTCCGTTTTCCAACGCGTCCACAGAATAATACATCACGCCGCCTCCTGTCTGCTTACGGCCATCTGCAAGATCCCCGCCTTGTCTACATACGCAATGATTGTTCCCTCCGTATCGGTACGGTAGACCTGCGCCCCCACATTTGCAAACGCGGCCAGCGCCTCGCTGTGGGGATGTCCGTAGGAATTGCCCGCTCCGCAGGAGACCACAACGGCCTGCGGGCGCACCGCATCCAGAAATGCCTGGGTATTGGACGTGGACGAGCCGTGATGCGCCGCTTTGAAAACATCCGCATGTACATCCGCGCCGCTTGCCAGCACCGCGTCCTCCACGGCCTTTTCGCCGTCGCCGCTGGACAGGCAGCGCAGGCCCGGCGCCTCAAACAGCGTCACCAGAGAGATATCGTTGAGATTTTCCGCGGCCACACCGTCGCCCAGCACCGTGAGCGTCCCTTCTCCCAGCGGGAACACATCTCCCGCGCGGGCCGTCACAGTGGGGATCTGCTTTTCCCGGATGGCGTCCAGCAGATTCAGGAAGGTGGATGTAGTGGGCATCGGCGCTTTTGCAAAATCCGGCAGCACCGCCCTGTCCACAGGGAACGCATCCAGCACGGCCTGCATGCCGCCTATATGGTCCGCATGGGGATGCGTCATCACCAGCAGGTCCAGCTTTGCAACGCCTGCGGCCTGCAAGTACGCCACCAGCCCGTCCGCCGCTTCCCGCTCGCCTGCGTCAATGAGTGCGAATGCGCCGTTCTGTTCCAGCAGAACAGCGTCTCCCTGCCCCACGTCGATAAAATGTACTTTTGTAGCCGCGCCCGCCGCTTCCTCCGGCAGATGCGGCACGGGCGCTGCTACGCCGAACCAGCTGTACAGCTGCTGCCAGGTGGGCAGCGCACCGCCGTTTTCCTCACTGAGGCTGATAACGGCTGCCAACAGCACCAGCGCCGCGACAATGCCGCACAGCACCGCCGTCAGCGCTTTTTCAAATTTTTCCTTCCGCTGTTTTTTCTTTCTCCTGCTTGCCGCCATGTGCCTGCTCCTTTATCTGGTCTGCCTGCCGTGCGCGCACCGTTTGTGCCGCCGCCATGCCGCTGCGCACCGCCCGCAGGCTGCGGGCGCGCCGCGCTGCACGGCCGTGTGCCCGCGCTTTTCCCAGCCCCGCGCCCGCCGCACAAAAGCGGGATCAGGTCCTCCCGATGAGCCAGCTGCAGCGCCTTGCGCACCCGCGGCGTGTTCTTCGGCTCGTAATATTGCAGCAGCGCGCGCTGCATGGCTTTTTCCTCCGGCGTTTTCGCCACATACACCGGCTTGAGCGTGTACGGGTCCAGCCCGGTGTAGAACATGCAGGTGGACACCGTGCCCGGCGTGGGATAAAAATCCTGCACCTGCTCGGGCCTGATGTTGTTTTTATACAGATATTCAGCCAGCGTCACCGCGTCCCGCAGTGTACTTCCCGGATGGCTGCTCATCAGGTAGGGCACCAGATATTGTTTCTTTCCCGCCTGCTTCGTCAGCTCATAGAACCGCTTGGAAAATTTGTTGTACACCTCGATGGGCGGCTTTCCCATATAACGCAGCGTATCCGGCGCGCAGTGCTCGGGCGCCACCTTCAGCTGCCCGCTCACATGATGCTCCACCAGCTCTTTGAAAAAGCTCTCGTCTTTATCGCGAATGAGGTAATCGTAGCGGATGCCGCTGCGGATGAACACCTTTTTCACACCCGGCAGTGCGCGCAGCCTGCGCAGGATGCCCAGATATTCCCTGTGGTCCACGATGATCTTGCCGCAGGGCTGCGGCGCCAGGCAGTGCTTGCCGCCCGCGCACATCCCGTTTTTCATCTGCTCTTTGCAGCTGGGCAGGCGGAAGTTTGCAGTGGGGCCGCCCACGTCATGAATGTACCCCTTGAAACCCGGCGCATGCGTCATGGCCTCGGCCTCGCGCACCACGCTGTCCGCGCTGCGCGAGGTGACCCTGCGCCCCTGATGGAGCTGGATGGCGCAGAAATTACAGCCGCCGAAGCAGCCGCGGTTATGGATGATGGAAAATTCCACCTCTTCAATGGCAGGCACGCCGCCCAACGCTTCGTAGGAGGGATGATAGCGCCGCGTAAAGGGAAGCGCATACACGGCGTCCAGCTCCCGCCGGGTGAGCGGCGCCGCCGGGATGTTCTGCACCAGATACCGCTCCGATTGTTTTTGCACCACGGGCTTGCCCGAGACAACGTCCTGGTTGTCCATCTGGATGCGGCAGGCTCTGGCATATGCCGTCTTGTCCGCGCGCACTTTGGCAAAAGAGGCGCACTCCACATAAGACGCGGGCAGACCGGCGAAATCCGTCAGATAACAGGTCCCCGCAACGCCGGTGATCTCCTCCACCGGCTCCCCGGCCGCCAGTCTCCGTGCAATCTCCGCCGTCTGGCGTTCCCCCATGCCGAAGGAAACGATATCCGCCCCGCTGCTCTCGACGATGCTGGGCAGCACATCATCCAGCCAATAGTCGTAGTGGGCAAAGCGGCGAAGCGACGCCTCCAACCCTCCCAGAATGACCGGAAGATCCGGGTAAGCCTGCTTTGCCAGCTGCGTGTAAACGGTGGCGCTGCGGTCCGGCCGCTTGCCTGCCGCACCGCCCGGTGTGTATTCGTCCTGGGCGCGGCGGATCTTTGCCACCGAATAGTGCGCCACCATACTGTCCACATTGCCGCCGCCGATGAAAAACCCGTAGCGGGGACGGCCGAACTCCTTCATGCTTTCGCAGGTGGTGAAATCCGGCTGGGAAAGAACGCCCACGCGGTAACCCTCGGCCTCCAGCAGACGCGAAATAATGGCCGCGCCGAAGCTGGGGTGGTCCACATAGGCGTCCCCCGTTACCAGCACGAAATCCACGTCCCGCCATCCCCTGGCAAGCATATCGGCTTTGCAGACAGGCAGAAACTCCTCCGCAGCCGGATTTTTTGTATTCTCACTCATAAAACGATCCTTTTCCGTTTCCGTATTCACTGTGCTTTCCAAAATCCCGGCGGACAAAACCGCAAATGCAGGGCGGACCAGTCCGCCCTGCATCCGGTATCTCCTGTCAGACCTCCGGCGTCGAATCCGACGCCTGCTGCATCGTCATCTCGATCCACTGCTGGCGGGTGATGAGCACCTGCCGCGGCTTCGAGCCTTCGTACGGGCCGATGATGTGCAGCTGTTCCATCTCGTCCATGATGCGGGCCGCCCGGGCGTAGCCCAGCTTGCAGCGCCGCTGCAAAAGACTTGTAGACGCCTGTCCCGCGTCGATAACGACCTCCACGGCTGTTTTGAGCATCGGGTCCTGGCTGTCGTCCTCGTCCCCGCTGTCGCCCGCGCCCTTTTCAGGTACCGCGCGCTTGTCCATCTCCTGGATCATCTCCTCGCTGTAATCAGCGGAAGAGTGCTTTTTGATGAAGTTCAACACGTCGCTGATCTCTTCGTCGCGCACATAAGTCCCCTGGATGCGGACGGGCTTGCTTGCGCCGACAGGCATGAACAGCATGTCGCCCATGCCCAGCAGCTTTTCCGCGCCGCCCGCGTCCAGAATGGTGCGGCTGTCGATCTGGCTGCTGACGGCGAAAGCGATGCGGCTGGGGATATTGGCCTTGATAAGGCCCGTGATGACGTCCACCGAGGGGCGCTGCGTGGCCACGATAAGGTGCATGCCCGCCGCACGCGCTTTCTGGGCAATGCGGCAGATATAGTCCTCCACTTCCTTGCCGGCCACCATCATCAGGTCGGCCAGCTCATCGATGACGATGGCGATGTAGGGCAGTTTCTCCATGCCCTCCGTCTCTGCGGCCATGCGGTTATAGCTCTTGATGTCGCGCACGTTGGTCTCCGCGAACAGGTGGTAACGCTTTTCCATTTCGCCCACGGCCGCGCCAAGCGCGCCCGCAGCCTTCCGCGGTTCAGTGACGACGGGCATCAGCAGGTGCGGGATGCCGTTATACTCGGCCAGCTCCACCACCTTGGGGTCGATCATAATGAGTTTCAGATCCTCAGGAGAGGATTTGTACAAAAAGCTCATAACAATGGCGTTGATGCACACGGATTTGCCGCTGCCCGTGCTGCCTGCGATGAGCAGATGCGGCATCTTGGTCAGGTCCGCCACCTGGCATGCGCCCGCAATGTCTTTACCCAAGGCCAGCGTAAGCGGCGAAGCGCTTTTGGTGAATACGGGCGATTCCAGAATGCTGCGGATGCTGACGGATGTGGAGTTGCGGTTGGGCACCTCGATCCCCACGGCCGCCTTGCCCGGGATGGGCGCTTCGATGCGAACGCCCGCCGTAGCAAGGTTGAGCGCGATGTCATCCGCCAGGCCCGTGATGCGGCTGATCTTTACGCCCGCAAGAGGCTGCAGCTCGTACCGGGTGACAGACGGCCCGCGGCTGATATCCATCATACGCGTCTGTACGCCGAAGCTGGACAGTGTTTTCACCAGCAGATCCGCGTTGTGTGTCAGCTCCTCTTCCACGCCCTTTTCATCCGTGGGCTGCTGCTTGCGGAAAAGGCTCAGAGGAGGATAAGCGTAGCCAGTCTCGCCTTCGCCCGCGGCGGGCGCTATGGTAAGCTGGTCGTTGGCATCCACCACAAGCTCCGGCGCGGGGCCCGCCGCCTTTTTCACAAGGCTCGCCAGCGCGTCTTCCGCGCTCTCCTGCACAGGGGGCTCCTGCTGCGGCTGCACGGGCGCGGAGGCTTCTTCCTCCTGCGGTACAGTGCGGCTGCCCGCCGCGGCGGTGTACCCCCCGGGCGCGGCCGCCGCAGGAGCGGACGGCGCGGGGACGCCCGCGGGCGCCGCCGTGCGTGGCTGACGCGGTTTGCCGGGATACATGCCGAAGGTCCCGCCGGGACCAATGACAGGCTTCTCGTCCTCTTTCAGTTCAGTACTGCTGACAGCCTCGCCGCCAATGTCGATATCAATGGCCGCACGGCGTTTGCGTCCGCTGCGCGCGGCTTCGTAGGCCGCTGCATCCATGTCGAAGGGCGGGACATCGTCCCCGGCGGGCAGCGGATGCCGCCGCGCTTCTTCCTCAGCCGCAAGGCGGGCCTGCTCGGCCTCCTGTGCGCGCGCTTCGCGCAGCTGGGCACGTGCATCGGCGCGCCGGTCCATGGAATCCTTCATGCGGCCCGCATGGCCGGAGAAGAAGTACCAGATATCCGCAGGCGTGACGCCTGTGAACAGCATCAGACCCATCAGCATGAAGATTACAATGAGGATATTTGCCCCCGGGCGGCCGCACAGCAGCAGCAGCGTCCAGCCGAACACCGCGCCCAGCATGCCGCCGCCGAGCCCCCATTCCGACGCGCCGGTGCTGCGCAGCACCGCCATGCCCTCCCAGAAGCCCAGGCCCGTGAGGTCTGTTTTTGAAAAAATAAGGAACGTGCCGCACACCAGCATCAGCACCAGAAGCGCCTTTGCCAGCTTGCCTTTCACCGGGCGCTCACAGGCCACCAATACGGCAATGTATAAAAGCATAGGCGCCAGCACATAACTGCCCACGCCGAACACGCCGAACAGGATGTTCGTGCGCACCCAGTTCCACACCGACGCGCCCGGGACCACGATCAGCGCGAACACCAGCACGCCGATGCCAAACAGCAGTATGCTCCACCTGGCGTTCATATCGGGCTTCGGCTTCGCACGCCGCCTGCCCCCGCGCTGGCCGGAGCCGCGCGTATTCGTCTTTGTATTTGTTTTTCTTGCCCTGTTTGTCGATGCCATAGCTTGTCCGATACCCCTGTATGTACCCGGCGCGGCCCAAACGCCCCGCCGGATGGATTTTTTCATGCGCCGCACGCATGGCTTTTGCGCATTTTTGCACACTGATACTTGTACATTGTACCACCAAACGCTCCGCTTGTACAGTTGGAACCGTTGCGGCTGCATGCTTTTGCACGCCCTTGCGGCAGGCCCGCACGGGTCTTGGCATCATTTCCCGGCACTGTGCGCGCGCGGCGCACGGCGCGGCTTTCCTCCGGCTTTCCGCTGCTCCGGCGCGCCGTCGCGCGGGGCTTCGATGGCGCGGTACAAATAATGCAGCGCGTCGCCCAAACCGCCCAGCTCATCGATGAGGCCTTCCGCCACAGCTGTTTCTCCATCCACCACGCTGCCCATGTCCATCACCAGCTCACCCGTGTGCATCATCAATTCGGTGAAACGCGCCTCGCTGATATGGGAATGGCCCGCCACAAAGCCCGTAATGCGCTGCTGCATCTGCTCGAAATAGCGCATGGTCTGGGGCACACCCAGCACCAGGCCCGAGTGACGCACCGGGTGCACCGTCATGGTGGCCGTGGGCACGATGAAGCTGCGCCGTGCCGATACAGCAAGCGGAATGCCGATGGAATGCCCGCCGCCCAGCACCAGCGTGGCGCTGGGCTTCGTGATGCCGCTGATGAGCTCCGCCAGCGCCAGGCCCGCCTCCACATCGCCGCCCACCGTGTTCAGGATGACGAGCAGCCCCTCCACTTCCGGGTCTTCTTCAATGGAAACGAGCTGTGGAATGACATGCTCGTACTTGGTGGTCTTTTGCGTCTGAGGCGCGATGGAATGTCCCTCGATCTGCCCGATGACCGTCAGGCAATGGATGGCATGCCTTCCCTTTGTGCGCAGCACAGAGCCTGTCTCCAGTATATAATCCTTTTCAAAGCGTGCTTTGTCGGTTTCCGCCTCTGTTTCCTCGCTGTCCTGCGGCTGCGCTTTTGTTTTCGTATCGCTGTTCATGGTCTCCCGCCTTTCGCTTTTTCCCTTATGTTTCCCTGCCGCGCCGTGTTTTATCGCCTTTCCGCGCAAAAATAGTAATGCATTTTATTTTTGCCTTACACGGTGCGGCGCACCCGTTTTTCACAGCCGTTTCATTGACAATAACTTATCAAACAGGTATTATAAATAAGTATATAACCATACTGTGCATATGCGCCCGCGCGGCGGGCGGCAGCGCAGGAAAACTGGAGAGGGGTTTTGGAATGGGACAGACCATCGCACAGAAGATCATCGCCGCACACCTCGTTGACGGCAAAATGGAGCCGGGCTGCGAGGTGGGCCTGCGCATCGACCAGACACTCACACAGGACGCCACGGGCACCATGGCATATCTGGAATATGAGGCCATGGGGATCCCCCGTGTGCGCACGGAGCTTTCCGTCGCTTATATCGACCACAACACGCTGCAAAGCGGCTTTATGAACGCCGACGACCACCGTTTCATCCGCACCATCGCCAAAAAGATCGGCGTGCGCTACTCCCGCCCGGGCAACGGCATCTGCCATCAGGTGCATCTGGAACGCTTCGCCAAACCCGGCAAAACGCTCATCGGCTCCGACAGCCACACGCCTACGGCGGGCGGCATCGGCAGCCTTGCCATGGGTGCGGGCGGTCTGGACGTGGCCGTGGCCATGGGCGGCGGCGCGTATTATATCCCCTATCCAAAAGCGACGCTGGTAAAGCTTTCCGGCGCGCTGCGCCCCATGGTGAGCGCCAAGGACGTCATCCTTGAGGTGCTGCGTGTGATGAGCGTAAAGGGCGGTGTGGGCAAGATCGTGGAATACGGCGGCGAGGGCGTGAAAAACCTGACGGTACCCCAGCGCGCCACCATCACCAATATGGGCGCGGAGCTGGGCGCGACAACCTCCATTTTTCCAAGCGACGAAGTCACCCATGCCTTTCTGAAGGCGCAGGGGCGCGAAGAGGATTATATGCCGCTGGCCGCCGACGCGGACGCCGTGTACGACGAGGTCATTGAGATCGACCTTTCCGCGCTGGAGCCTCTGGCCGCGTGCCCGCACAGCCCGGACAATGTGAAGCCCGTGCGCAGCCTTTCCATGACGAAGGTAGACCAGGTGTGCATCGGCAGCTGCACCAACTCCAGCTATGCGGATCTGATGACCGTGGCCGAGATCCTGAAGGGCAAAACGGTATCTCCCGAAGTGAGCCTTGCCATTGCGCCGGGCAGCCGCCAGGTGCTGGCAATGCTGAGCGCGAACGGCGCGCTCACCGCCCTGCTGGACGCGGGCGCGCGCATTCTGGAAAGCGCCTGCGGCCCCTGCATCGGCATGGGCCAAAGCCCCAACTCCGCGGGCGTTTCCCTGCGCACGTTCAACCGCAACTTCGAGGGCCGCAGCGGAACGCGGGACGCCGGCGTATACCTTGTAAGCCCTGAAACGGCGGCTGTGAGCTGCCTGACGGGGTATATCACCGACCCCACCTCCGTGCCTGCGGCCGCGCCCGTCGCCATGCCGGAGGCCTTTCCCATCAACGACAACATGGTGGATCTGCCCGCCTCTGAGGACGAATATGAAAGCGTCGAGGTGCTGCGCGGGCCGAATATCAAGCCCCTGCCCGTGGCGCAGCCTCTGACAGACACAATGGAGCTGCCCTGCCTGCTGAAGGTGGGCGACAATATCACCACGTACCATATCATGCCCGCCGGCAGCAAGATCCTGCCTTACCGCAGCAATATCCCGCATCTGGCAAACTACTGCTTTGAAGTGTGTGACCCCGAATTCCCCGCGCGCGCCATGGCGGCAGAGGGCGGCTTTATCGTGGGAGGCGCCAACTATGGCCAGGGCTCCAGCCGTGAACACGCGGCGCTGGTGCCGCTGTATCTGGGCATCCGCGCGGTCGTCACCGTCAGCTTTGCGCGCATCCATAAGGCGAACCTGGTGAACGCGGGCATCCTGCCGCTGGAATTCGAGAATGCCGCAGATTATGAAAAGATCTCCCTGGGAGACACGCTGGAGCTTTCCGGCGTGATCGCGGGCATCGAAAACGGCGCGGTAACGCTGACGAACAAGACCACGGGCTGCGTCATCCCCCTGCGCTGCGACATCAGCGCGCGCCAGGCGCAGATCATCCGCGCGGGAGGCCTTTTGAACTACACCCGCGAAAAAAACCGGTAAACACCGGCATTTCCGCGCCGCGCCGCCTTTCGCGGCATGTGCGGCGGCAAAAAATAAACGACAACGGAGGCACGCAAATTGGAAAACATCACTGCTGCAAAAGAAAAATTCGGCGCGCTGATCGAGGCGCAGAAAAAACGGGTGGCCGCCATGCGGGCACAGGGAGATTTTGTGGATTACGCGGCACTGCCGCAGATCGTCATTGGCGTATGCGGCGGCGACGGCATCGGCCCGACCATTACCCATGAGGCCGAGCGCGTGCTGCGCTTTCTTTTGAAAGACGAGGTGGAAAGGGGCAAGGTGGCGTTCAAGGAGATCGACGGCCTGACCATCGAGAACCGCGCCGCCCACATGAAGGCCATCCCCGACGACGTGCTGGCCGAACTGAAGGCCTGCCACGTCATCCTGAAAGGGCCTACCACCACCCCCCGCGCAGGCGACGAATGGCCCAACATCGAAAGCGCCAACGTTGCCATGCGCAAAGAGCTGGATCTGTTCGCCAACGTACGGCCCGTGAAGGTGCCCGAGGAAGGCATCGACTGGACGTTCTTCCGTGAGAACACCGAGGGCGCGTACACCCTGGGCAGCTGCGGCTTCGAGACCGAGGACGGCATCTCTGTGGATTTCACCATCACTACCACTGACGGCACGCAGCGCATTGCAGAGCTTGCGTATGATTTTGCCAGGAAAAACCACAAAACCCGCGTGTCCATCGTTACCAAAGCCAACATCATCAAGGCCACGGACGGCAAGTTTTTGAAGCTCTGCCAGGCCGTGGGGGAAAAATACCCTGAAATCACCACGGACGACTGGTATATCGACATCATGACGGCCAAGCTGGTGGACAAAAAGCGCCGCACCGATTTTCAGGTGTTCGTGCTGCCCAACCTGTACGGCGACATCATCACTGACGAAGCGGCCGAATTCCAGGGCGGCGTAGGCACGGCGGGCAGCGGCAACATCGGCAAACGCTACGCTATGTTTGAGGCCATTCACGGCTCGGCGCCGCGCATGGTGAAGGAGGGACGCGCCCAGTACGCAGACCCGTGCAGCATGCTGCGCGCCAGCGTGATGCTGCTGTCCCACATCGGATACCAGGCCCAGGCGGACAAGCTCACCGCCGCGCTGGACAAATGCATGTTCACGGAAAAGGCGCTCACCGTCACGGGCCGCGACACCGGCTGCACCTGCACCGAGTTCGGCGATTACGTGATGCGCACCATCGAGACCCTTTAATTTAGACGAAAAGAAGTTGGTGAAGACAATGGCGGCGCAAAACCAGAATAAAGTCTCCCTTCCCGTCATCAAGCGGCTGCCGAAATACTACCGCTATATTTCGGACATGCACAACAACGGCATCGTGAAGGTGTCTTCCAGTGAGCTTGCCCGAATGATGGGCACCACAGCCTCACAGGTCCGGCAGGATTTCAACTGCTTCGGCGGTTTCGGCCAACAGGGCATCGGCTACCATGTGGATGTGCTGCTCAGCGAGATATCCAAGCTGCTGTTCAGTGAAAAGAATCTCAACGCAGTGCTCATCGGTACAGGCCGTCTGGGCCGCGCCATATCCGGCTATCTTTCCGCCGAGGCCCGGGGCTATCACCTGATGGCCGCATTCGACAAAAGCCCGGACGAGATCGGCCGGGAGCTGCAGTGCGGCGTGATGGTGCAGGACGTGGCCGAACTGGCCGCTTTCTGCGCCGCACACCACCCGGACGTAGCGGTGCTTTGCATCCCGCGCGCGGGCGCGAAGGCCGTAGCCCCCACGCTGGTGGAGGCCGGTGTAAAGGGCTACTGGAACTTCAGCCACTACGACCTCTCGGTGGACTACGAGGGTATCACGGTGGAGAACGTCCACCTGGGTGACAGCCTGATGAGCCTGGGCTACCGTGTGCGCAACGATTAAAACGACAGGATAGGGACGGTCTTACCAAATGGCAAAGCTATATTTCCGATACGGCGCCATGAACAGCGGCAAGAGCACCGCGCTGATGCAGGTAGCCTACAACTACGAAGAGCGCGGCATGCGCGTGCTTATCATGAAGCCCTCCATAGATACCAAAGGCGGCGAAAAGCTGATGTCCCGCCTGGGTGTGGAGCGGCGTGTTGACATCGCGGTGCGGCCGGATATGGACCCGTTGGCGCTGGTGCGCGCGGATATTGCAAAAAACGGGCCTCTTGCCTGCGTTCTGACGGACGAAAGCCAGTTTTTCACGTCATGGCAGGCCGAACAGCTTTTCATGGTGACTGTGGCGCTGAACGTGCCGGTCATCTGCTACGGCCTGCGGGCGGATTTTTCCCTGCAGGGTTTTCCCGGTTCCACCCGTCTGCTGGAGCTTGCCCACAACATCGAAGAGATGAAAACCATCTGCCAGTGCGGGCGCAAGGCAATGTTCAACGGCCGCAAGGTAAATGGAAAATTTGTGTTTGAAGGCGCACAGGTGGCCATTGACATGAAAACAATGTGCAGTACGAATCGCTGTGTCCCCAGTGCTATTTCCGCGAACGGGACAAGTTTTTTGCAGAAAAGGCGGCGGAGGCGGCACAGGAACCCGGCGCAGACGCGCCGTGATGCAGCATATTTCACGCGTATATAAGTCATGATAAAGGCCTCGCTCTGATAAACGGCATGTGACCGTTCATCAGGGCGAGGCCTTTTCTATGCCGAACACTCGATTTGTTTCATTCACCCGCGAATC
>ERZ1673722.2555-NODE-2555-length-14668-cov-5.097858_pt1 | contig 14668 bp, 9 predicted proteins | sample MGYA00580222_ERZ1673722 | MGnify/ENA primary metagenome ERZ1673722 (study PRJEB41218, sample SAMN15661750) | gut metagenome | host: Homo sapiens | place: Canada: London | collected 2015-08-20/2019-03-30 | study: EMG produced TPA metagenomics assembly of...
TGATAATAATACGGTTCAAATTCTTATGCGAACTGTAAGATTATGCGTTCATCTGAGCTGCAACTTCTGCTGCAAAGTCCTCATTCTTTTTCTCAAGACCTTCACCAGTCTCGAAACGAACGAATCTCTTAAGCTCTACAGGTGTTCCAACTTCTTTGGATACCATCTCAAGATACTTAGCAACTGTCTCTTTGTTCTCAGCTTTTACATACTCCTGCTCTAACAGGCAGATCTCTTTGAGCTCTTTTGCAAGACGTCCAGTAATCATCTTCTCGATGATGTTCTCTGGCTTGTTAGCATTCTTAGGATCATTCTTAGCCTGAGCGATAAGAATCTCTTTCTCGTGCTCTTTGTACTCTTCCGGTACATCATCAGTAGATACATACTTCGGATTCAGAGCTGCTACCTGCATAGCAACGTTCTTAAGAGCCTCTTTAACTCTCTCGTCATTGTTCTCTGTCTTAGCTTCTACTAAAACACCAATCTTTCCTGCTGCGTGGATGTAAGATACAACGATTCCATCCTCAGATACGATTTTCTCAAATCTTCTGATGTTCATGTTCTCACCAATCTTAGCGATCATAGCTGCAAGTTTCTCATCTACTGTCATAGATGTATCAAGTGCCCATTTTTCAGCCTTGAATGCATCGATATCAGCTGCATCTGTGTCTGCTGCCTGCTCAACAACTTCTTTAACAAATGTCCGGAATACTTCATTCTTTGCTACGAAGTCTGTCTCAGCATTAACTTCTACGATTGCTGCAACTTTATCACCATCTTTGATAGTTGTTGCTACAAGTCCTTCAGCGGCAATTCTTCCTGCTTTCTTCTCAGCAGTAGCAAGTCCCTTCTCACGAAGGAATTCAATAGCTTTGTCAAAATCACCATCTGTTGCAGAAAGTGCCTTTTTGCAGTCCATCATTCCTGCTCCGGTCATCTCTCTTAATTCTTTTACCATACTAGCTGTAACTGCCATCTTTTTTGTCCTCCAATTAATTAATGTAATTAATCAATATTATCTGGTTCTTACTCTTCTGTTGCCTCTGCTACTTCTTCAGCTGCTTCAGCTTCCTCGTATACGTCAGCGCCAGCCTCGCCCTGATTAGCTTCGATAACAGCATCTGCCATCTTAGAAACGATCAGTTTTACTGCACGGATTGCATCGTCATTTCCTGGGATAACATAGTCAAGCTCTTCTGGATCACAGTTTGTATCAGCGATACCGATAAGTGGAATTCCAAGTGTGTGAGCCTCCTGAACACAGATTCTCTCTTTCTTAGGATCTACTACGAAGATAGCATCCGGGATTTTCTTCATCTCTTTGATTCCGCCAAGGTTCTTCTCAAGTTTCTCCCACTCTTTTTTGATCTGGATAACTTCTTTCTTAGGCAGTACATCAAATGTTCCATCCTCAGACATTCTCTCGATCTCTTTGAGACGGGCAATTCTGCTCTTGATTGTCTTGAAGTTTGTAAGCATTCCTCCAAGCCATCTCTCATTTACATAATACATTCCGCAGCGCTCTGCTTCTACTTTGATTGCATCCTGAGCCTGTTTCTTTGTTCCTACGAAAAGGATTGTTCCGCCCTGTGCTGCAATATCAGATACTGCATAGTAAGCCTCATCAACTTTTCCTACAGATTTCTGTAAGTCGATGATATAGATACCATTTCTCTCTGTGTAGATGTAAGGAGCCATCTTAGGGTTCCATCTTCTTGTCTGATGTCCAAAGTGAACACCTGCTTCTAAAAGCTGCTTCATTGAAATAACGCTCATGTTTCTTTCCTCCAATTGGTTTTTTTACTTCCGCACCGGTATACGTCCTTGAAACCAGTCTCTTTCTTTTGACTGGCACCGTCTCAGACAGCCATGTGCGTGCTTTTTTGCGACCTTAAAATGATATCATAAAACCCTTGCGAATGCAAGGGTTTTTCAAAAACATCATATTAGATTTTTGTATATTTTATATTTTTACATTTTTTACAATATCCGTAATTTTTACTACCAGTAACGTCTTACAGCAACAATCGTTCTGTAATATGCGTTGGACGTTTTTATTCCACCTGCCGGATAAGGTTTACTGTTGGAAGCATGTACAATCTGTCCTCCACCAATATAAATTGCGACATGCCCCTCATAACAGACCACATCTCCCGGCATCATATCTGAAACAGCTACAGCTTTTCCGCCATAACGAAGTGATGTGGAATTTCTCGGTGTAGATATTCCAAATTTTGCATGAATCTGCTGCACAAATCCAGAACAGTCAATTCCATTCGTCAGACTGTTTCCTCCATATACATACGGATTCCCTATGTATTCACAGCCTTTGTTGGCAATCTTCTGTCCAGCAGATGCATTGCCCGGCTTGCTTGTATTAGAAGAACTTCCTGTTGACGGCTTTGTCGTTGTCCCTGTATTTCCGGTCGTTGGTGTGGCCGTACCTGTATTTCCGGTTGACGGTGTTGTCGTACTTACATTTCCAGTCGATGGCGTCGTTGTATTTCCCGTTGACGGTGTTGCATTTCCTCCGGTTGGCTTTGTCGTGCCTGTATTGGCTGCTGAACCCACCTGATTAGCCGATGAAACATTTCCCGTCTGATTTTCACTCTTACTCTGAGCTATTTGCTGCTCTTCCTGCATTCTTGCTACCTTTGCATCTGCCTCTGCCTGCGCACTTGCAAGCTGGCTGTCAAAATCTGCGATTTGGGCACGCATCTGGGTTAAAGTTGATTCCAAATTTGCCTGTTGTGAACTCATCTCCTGCGCCATGACTTCCATATCTGCCTGTTCGCCTTCAAGTTCTGTTTTCAAATTCGCAACTTCTTCTTTTGTCTGCACATATTCCATTAGTTTGTTTCGGTCATAACCATGAACTTTCTCGACATACTCAGACTTATTGACTAAATCCGAATAAGATGTTGCAGTCAGAATAGCCTCTGCAAATGATGCATCACCATTTTCATACATATATTTTATACGAAGCTTCATATCTTCATATTGCTTTTGCTCATTCTCTTGCGCAACTGCAAGGTCTTGTCCAACCTCACCAATTCTCACCTGCTGATTCTCAATGTCTTGTTGCAGCGCCTTATAGCTGACCAACAATGAAACCAACTGGAAATTAATACTATCTGCCTGTGCCTCAACCTCACTTTTCTGATTTTCCAGTGTTTCCACCTGATTCTCCGGTTCCGCAAATACTGGTGTTACAAACGCTGTCGTAACAAATAAAGTGCTCACTGCAGCAGAGGCAATAAGCGCCCGAACAACTCGTACTTTCATTTTCTCACCCTTCCTTATTAATTACCCTTTTACATTCAGGTTTCTCCCCCGCCCGAATGTTATACTCCTCATCTGCCTTATACGTTCAGAATACAATAATTTTACTGAATTATCAATAATGAAATTGTTTTTTTCAGACATTTTCAAATGTGACCCACCTATGGTTCAAATATGACTCAATTCAAGAATGCCTCAGAGTTTTTATATCATGGAAATTGTAATTTCCTAAAGATGTTGGGGGCATCCCCCCAACTATGATGCCTACGGATTGTTCCGTGCTTTGCACTCCCACTGGCATCATGATATTAAAAATGCCAGGATTCAAAAGAAATCCTGGCAAATAAATTCAATATTCTTTTATTAAGGACGTACGATTCTCATATTAGAAGGGACACTTGCTACTTTTACTACATCACCTGTATGTGGTGCATGGATCATCTGACCATTTCCAATGTAAATTCCACAGTGTCCGGATCTTACACACACATCTCCAGGCTGTGGGTTACTCACTGTCGGAAGGGCATTCAATGACGCTGATGTGCAGGAACGTGAATATCTACCTGTCAGGCAGAAACCTACAAGACCTGAACAGTCAAAGGAATTCGGTCCTGTCGCTCCCCATACATACGGTTTTCCAAGTGCAGATTTTGCACGGGACACTGCGTCTCCTGATACATAACTTGGAGCATTGTTGCTTGTTCCTTTATTGGAACTATTTCCCTTATTGCTATTACTTGAGCTATTGCTTGATGAGCTGGAAGAATTATTCCTGTTCGATGCAGCCTGCTGTCTTGCTGCTTCTGCTGCCGCTGCCTGTCTTGCTGCTTCTTCCTGCTGTCTCTTCAGCTCTTCTTCCGCCGCCTTACGCTCAGCTTCTTCGATCTGCTGATCCAGATCAGACACCTCTGCCTGCTTAGATGCGATCAGGTTATCAAGTTTCGACTCCTGTGACTCATACTCTGTCTGCATACTTTCAAGCTGTGACTGTTCTTCTTCCAATTGATCTTTCAGCTCAGAAATCTTCTGCTTTGTCTCTACGTACTCCTGTAATTTCTGTCTGTCGTAATTATGTACATTACTTACATATTCCGCTTTGTTGACCATATCAGAGAAATCCTCTGAACCAACTAAGCTTTCTACAGCACTCTGATCACCAGCTTCGTACATATACTTAATACGAACCTTCATATCTGCATACTGTTTCTGTTCTTCTGCCTCGGCATCTTCCAGATCTGACTGTGCCTGAATAATCTCTTCACCTTTACTGCTAAGTTGAGACTCCAGCTCCGTAATCTTTCCCACTACTGTATTAAGCTGGGTCTGGAGTGAACTTACTTCATTCTGTGCGGACTCTTTGCTCTTTTTCAAATCGTCAACAGATGGATCTGCAAAAACCGGTGTCACAAGTACAGAACTGGCAACTGCCGCCGCCAGAATTCTCTTACCTATTTTGTTCATATTCATCTTCCCTCTTTTAATTATTTTTCTTTCGAAAACGCTCCATCGTTATTATACACATTTTTCATAGTTTACGCAACCCGCTACAAATTTGACGCAATCTTTATCATTTTGTGTTCATTTTTTTACCATTTCAGATACAATTCCATCAAAGATGTCTAGACATGCTCTTGTATATGACAAATGCCAGTCCTTTCAAAAAAGAACTGGCATTAAATTATTCATTTTCTTATATACTTTATGGACGAACGTACCACATATTAGATGGTACTGCAGATATTTTCACTACATCTCCTGTGTGTGGTGCATGAATCATCTGACCTCCACCTATATAAACACCTACATGCCCAACTCTTACACAAATATCTCCTGGCTGTGGATTACTTACCTTAGTCAATCCAACGAAATCACTGGAGCTATATGTATGTGAATATCTTCCTGTCAAACAGAAACTTACAAGTCCGGAACAATCGAAAGAATTCGGTCCTGCCGCTCCCCATACATACGGTTTTCCAAGTGCTGAATATGCACGGGATACTGTACTTCCGGATACGTAACTACCAGAACTGCTGCTTGATGATGAACTGCTGTTTCCTTTGTTACTGGAACTGTTTGAATTCGAACTGCTGTTTCCTTTATTACTGTTGGAGCTGCTTGAACTATTGGAGCTGCCTGAATTACTATTCGTTGTTGTACTATTCTGAGATGCTGCCTGAAGTTGTTTCTGTCTTTCCTCTTCTGCTTTCTTCTGACGCTCTTCCTCTTCTTTCGCCGCCTTCTCTGCCGCTTCCTGAATCTGTGAATCAAGATCTGCTACTTCTGCCTGTTTTGAATCAATCAGAGTTGTCAGATTAGACTCTTCTGTCTCATATTCTGTCTGCATGCTCTCAAGCTGTGACTGCTCTGTCTCGAGCTGTTCCTTCAGATCAGCAATCTTCTGCTTAGTTGCAACATATTCTTCCAGCTTGTCGCGATCATATCCATGTACACTTTGAACATACTCAGCTTTACTTAACAGATCCGAAAAATCTTCTGAGCTTACCAGTGATTCAAGCGCTGTTGCATCACCAGCCTCATACATATACTTGATACGAAGCTTCATAGCCGCATACTGTGTCTTCTCGTCTTCCTGTGCCTGCTCTAGATCTGTCTGCGCCTGAATAATCTCTTCACCCTTTGTTGTAAGATCAGCTTCCAATTGAGTAATCTTACTTACAATACTTTGAAGCTGTGACTGAAGTGAGTTTACTTCACTTTGCGCTGATGCCTTACTCTTCTGAAGATCATCTACTGAAGGTGCTGCCAAAACCGGTGTAACTACTAAACTGCTCGTAATTAATGCTGCCAGTATTCTTCTTCCAAATTTATTCATATAAAAACTTCCTCACTCAAATGTATACAATTTTATATAGTTTTGCTACTACATCTAGATGTTATTATACATGAGTCAGTACATATTTGCAATATTTTTTAACATTTTTGTAACATTTGGATCAGTCAAGCCATGCAGGAAAATAAATATGGGGTGAGAAATCAAGCTTGTTTGAAGTTCTCACCCGATACTTATTTTGTTACTGTACATTCATATTCGTATATCCCATCAGGCTGACATCGATTTCCTGTGCGGCTTCTCTTCCTTCGCGGATTGCCCATACAACCAGTGACTGACCTCTGTGCATATCTCCCGCTGTGAACACCCGCTCCACATTTGTATGATACTCACCTGCCGGTGTTGCCACATTTGTACGCGCATTGACTTCCACGCCAAATGCTTTTGTCACATATTCTTCACTTCCAAGAAATCCTGCTGCAATAAGTACAAGATCTGCCTGTACTGTATACTCAGTTCCCGGTATCTCAGTCATCATCATGCGTCCGGTTTTCTCGTCTTTCTTCGGCTCCAGCTTCACAAGTGTGACCTTGCAGAGATTTCCTTCCTTATCTTTGATGAACTCTTTGACCGTTGTCTGATATACACGCGGATCATGTCCGAAGACTGCCGCTGCTTCTTCCTGACCATAGTCTGTTTTGCAGACTTTTGGCCACTCCGGCCACGGGTTGTTATCTGCACGAGTATCTGGTGCTTTGGGCATCATTTCTACTTGAAGAACAGATTTTGCGCCATGTCTCATAGAAGTTCCGATACAGTCATTTCCCGTATCACCTCCGCCAATAACGATAACGTGTTTTCCCTTTGCAGAAATGTATGTGCCATCCACCAGTTTCATATCATTTGCCCACAATGCTTTTGTCGTGGACTTCAGAAAATCGACTGCGAAATAAATTCCTTTTGCGTCCCGTCCCGGTGCTTTGATATCTCTTGGATGAGAAGCTCCACAGCAGAGAACTACACGGTCAAACTCTTTTAATATAGAAGAAGCTTTTTTGTCTTTACCGATATTGCAATTTGTTACAAATGTAATTCCTTCTTCTTCCATAATATTTACCTTACGGTCAATATACTGTTTTTCCAGTTTCATGTTTGGAATTCCATAGCGAAGAAGTCCTCCGACTTTGTCTTCCCGTTCAAACACTGTCACGCTATGTCCTCTGCGGTTCAGCATATCTGCCACAGCAAGTCCGGACGGTCCTGATCCCACAACAGCTACTTTCTTTCCGGTTCTGACTTTCACCGGTCTCGCCGCAGCGTATCCTTTTTCGTAAGCATTTTCAATAATACTGTACTCATTCGCTTTTGATGATACTGCATTTCCGTTGAGTCCACATGTACATGCTGCCTCACAAAGTGCAGGACATACCCTGGAAGTGAATTCCGGAAAATTATTCGTCTTTTTTAACCTATAATAAGCCTCTTCCCAGTTGCCGTGGTAAATCAGATCATTCCACTCCGGCACCAGGTTATGGAGAGGGCAGCCACTTGCCATCCCCATAATCATCTGTCCTGCCTGGCAGAACGGAACGCCACACGCCATACATCTTGCACCTTGGCGCTCCTGTTCTTCTTTTGACAAAGGTGCGTGGAATTCGCGGAAATGCTTGATTCGCTCCTTCGGTGACTCTGCCGGCTTATCCTGTCTTTCATATTCCATAAATCCTGTTGGTTTTCCCACGTTGTCCGCCCCCTATCTTCTTCCTTCTTTAATTGCGTAAAATGCTTCAATTCTAGCCTGCTCACTGCTCATGCCCTGTTCTTCCATCTGAACGATAGTAGAAAGCATTTTCTCGTAATCAATCGGAATGATTTTCTTAAATTTCGGCAGATAATCGGTAAAGTGGTCCAGAATTTCTTTTCCGCTCTCAGAATTCGTATAAGCCACATGCTCTTCGATCATTTCTTTCAACTCGTTGATTTCAAACTTCGAAGTTACTCGTTCAATATTTACCATCTGCTTATTAATATTCTTATAAAGATCACTGTTCAGATCCAGTACATAAGCGACACCGCCGCTCATTCCGGCTGCAAAGTTCTTTCCAGTCTTGCCAAGAACAACAACGCATCCGCCGGTCATGTACTCGCATCCATGATCACCAACACCTTCTACAACTGCTTTTGCGCCAGAGTTGCGGACTGCAAAACGTTCGCCTGCCACACCATTGATAAAAGCTTTACCACTGGTTGCTCCGTAAAGTGCAACATTTCCTATTATAATATTCTCTTCGTGTTTAAATGTAACACCCTTCGGTGGATACACGATCAGTTTTCCGCCTGAGAGACCTTTACCAAAATAATCATTGCCGTCTCCTACAAGTTCCAGTGTCAGACCCTTTGGAATAAATGCACCAAATGATTGACCACCTGCTCCGGTACATTTGATCACATAACTGTCTTCCTCTACGCCTTCCGGATATCTTCTTGTAATTTCTGATCCGAAAATTGTTCCAAATGTACGGTTGGTGTTCGTGACATCGACTTCCAGGCTTCTCTTCTGATGCTTTTCAAGTGCCGGAAGCAGTTCTTTTACAAGGACTCTTTCGTCCAGCGTCTTCTCCAGTTCGAAATCATAAATCTTCTTTGGATTATAAGTCATTGGTGTCTTTGTTCCCTCATAAGGGTTTTGCAGGATCTGGCTTAAATCCAGTGTTGCTGCGCGATCAGATGTCGGCACTTCTTTGACTTTCAGAAGGTCAGTCCTTCCAACCAGTTCATCAATCGTATGAACACCTAATTTTGCCATATATTCGCGCAGATTCTGTGCGATGAATCTCATAAAGTTGATGACGTATTCCGGTTTTCCGCGGAAGTTCTTGCGAAGTTCCGGATTCTGTGTTGCCACACCAACCGGACATGTATCCAGATTACACACCCGCATCATAACGCATCCCATAGTTACAAGTGGTGCTGTCGCAAATCCAAATTCCTCTGCTCCAAGGATTGCTGCAATTGCCACGTCACGACCACTCATCAATTTTCCATCTGTCTCAATACGGACACGTTCACGCAGTCCATTTTGGATCAATGTCTGATGTGTTTCCGCAAGTCCAAGCTCCCAAGGAAGTCCTGCATTGTGGATAGAACTCTTAGCCGCCGCTCCGGTTCCTCCATCATATCCAGAGATCAGGATCAGTCCGGCTCCTGCTTTTGCGACTCCGGCTGCGACAGTTCCAACACCTGCTTCAGATACAAGTTTTACAGAAATCCTTGCGTCTTTATTTGCATTTTTACAGTCATAAATGAGCTGTGCCAGATCCTCGATAGAGTAAATATCGTGATGCGGTGGTGGTGAGATCAGGCTGACACCTGGCGTAGAATGTCTTGTCTTGGCAATCCACGGATAGACCTTTCCTCCTGGAAGATGTCCACCTTCTCCTGGTTTTGCACCCTGTGCCATTTTAATCTGAATCTCTTTTGCGCTGACAAGATATCTGCTTGTTACACCAAATCGTCCGGAAGCGACTTGCTTAATTGCAGAACATTTTTCTGTATCCAGACGCTCGATTTCCTCACCGCCTTCACCACTGTTGGATTTACCATGCAGACGGTTCATGGCGATTGCAAGCGTCTCATGTGCCTCCTTGGAAATGGATCCGTAGGACATAGCGCCTGTCTTGAATCGCTGAACGATTTCATCCACGCTCTCTACTTCTTCAATCGGAATCCCTTTCTTCGGATAATTAAAATCAAGCTGACCTCGCAGATTAATGTGGGCACCTTCTTCATTTACCATATCTGTGTACTGCTTAAACATTTCATAATTTCCAAGTCTTGTAGACTGTTGAAGCATATGGATCGTACGTGGATTGTACAGATGTTCCTCGCCACAGCTTCTGGATTTGTGTTGTCCGAGACTGTCCAGCGTCAGATCTACTTCCAGTCCAAGTGGATCAAATGCCTGAGAATGTCTTGCAAGATAATCCTGTGCAATCTCCTCAATACCGATGCCGCCAACACGGCTGACTGTATCTGTAAAATATCTGTTAATAAATTCTTCTTTTAATCCAATGGCCTCGAAAATCTTTGCTCCCTGATAAGACTGAATTGTGGAAATACCCATTTTAGAAGCAATTTTTACAATTCCGCTTAATATTCCGTGATTGTAATCATCAACTGCAGCGTAATAATCTTTCTGCAGCATGCCTGTATCAATAAGCTGACGGATTGTCTCATGTGCAAGATATGGATTGACTGCGCATGCTCCATATCCAAGTAATGTCGCAAAATGATGTACTTCTCTTGGCTCTCCGGTCTCAAGAATGATTGCAACGGAAGTTCTCTTCTTTGTGCGCACCAGATGCTGTTGCAGTCCGGACAATGCCAGAAGTGACGGCATAGCCACATGATACTCGTCAACACCACGGTCAGAAAGAATCAAAATATTCGCTCCGTCACGGATTGCACGATCTACTTCGATAAACAGGTAATCCATTGCTTTTTCCAGACTGGAATTTTTATAATAAATAGTCGGAATCTCTGCAATTTTGAATCCATCCTGTTTCATGTTCTTAATCTTCAGAAGATCAACATTTGTAAGGATCGGATTATTGACCTTGAGCATCTTGCAGTTTTCTGCTTTTTCTTCCAGAAGATTTCCGTCTGCTCCGATGTATACAGTCGTGGATGTTACCACTTCCTCACGGATTGCGTCAATCGGTGGATTTGTAACTTGTGCAAATAACTGTTTAAAATAATTGAACAGGTTCTGATGCTTATCCGAAAGTACTGCAAGTGGTGTGTCAATACCCATAGCAGCAGTTCCTTCTCCACCGTTGAGTGCCATATTTTTGATAGAAGTTTCTACTTCCTCATAAGAATAACCAAATGCTTTCTGAAGTCTCTTAAGATCCTCTGGTTTGTAGGTCGGTACTAACTGGTTCGGAATTTTCAGATTCTTAAGCTCAATCAGATTGCTGTCCAGCCACTCACCATAAGGCTGTCTGTCCGCATACATTTCTTTCAGCTCTTCGTCTCCGATGACACGTCCCTGAACCGTATCGACCAGAAGCATTTTACCTGGACGAAGTCTTTCTTTTACTACGATTTTCTCTGGTGCAATATCCATAACTCCGACCTCAGATGATAAAATCAACTGATCATCATCTGTAATGTAATATCTGGACGGACGAAGTCCGTTTCTATCAAGAACTGCTCCCATACAATCTCCATCACTGAACAGAATTGACGCCGGGCCATCCCATGGTTCCATCATTGTTGCATAGTACTGATAGAAATCTTTCTTCTTCTGGGACATGCTCTTATTATTTGCCCACGGCTCCGGAATAGAAATCATAACTGCCAGTGGAAGTTCCATGCCACTCATGACCATAAATTCAATGGCATTGTCAAGCATAGCGGAGTCAGAACCTGTGGCATTGATTGCCGGAAGGACTTTGTGAAGTTCTCCTTTTAAATCTTCAGATTCCATATTTTCCTCTCTTGCCTGCATCTTATCCCGGTTACCACGGATTGTATTAATCTCGCCGTTGTGTACAATAAAACGGTTCGGATGTGCTCTCTCCCAGCTTGGATTCGTGTTCGTACTGAATCTGGAATGAACCAGTGCAATGGCAGATTCATAATCCTTATCCTGAAGATCTGCAAAAAAGAGACGTAACTGATCTACCAGAAACATTCCCTTATAAGCAATCGTTCTGCTTGACAGTGAAGCTACATAAGTATCATCGCTGCTCTGCTCAAAGACACGGCGTACCACATACAGACGTCTGTCGAAGTCAATTCCTTTTTCAACCTTTTCCGGCCGCTTGATAAATCCCTGCATGATGCATGGCATACACTCTACTGCACGACTTCCAAGCACATCCGGATGTACCGGTACTTCTCGCCAGCCCAGGAATTCCATTCCTTCTTTTTCCACAATCACTTCAAAGATATTCTTTGCCTGATTTCTTTTCAGTTCGTCCTGAGGGAAGAAAAACATACCTACGCCGTAATCTCTCTCAGAACCTAAAAAGATGCCGAAAGGTTTACAGACTTTGGAGAAAAACTTGTGAGAAATCTGTAACAGAATTCCTACTCCATCACCTGTCTTACCTTCGGCATCTTTGCCCGCTCTATGTTCTAATTGTTCTACAATCTTTAATGCATTCGCCACGGTATCGTGACTTTTCTGGCCCTTGATATTGACGATTGCTCCAATACCACAGTTATCGTGTTCAAACGAAGGACGATACAAGCCAGCATTTTTCTGTCGCTGTTGCCCGTTCATAATATCTGAGTCCTTTCTTACATTTTTTATTTTTTCCTACTATACACCCATTTTTCAAATTTGTAAATAAAAACTTCTTTTTAAATCGTCAGATAATTAGACGTTTTACGATTACAAAAGGAGTAGTCTGATAACTACCCCTCATTTTGGCTATTATTTTTAGTTGTATCTGTGTTCAATCTCTGAATCATAACATAAATACTTGATGTAATAAATGCACATAACACTGTTGAAATTCCGACACGCATCGGATCTTTGAACAACCAGTCGAACCATTGGAACTGCGTTCCAACCACTGACAGGATATTCGCTGTAATATGCGCAAGTATCGGTGCTTTCACAGAACCATATTTTTCATACACATAACAGAACATCATGCCCATGATAAAACCATAAAGTCCCTGGACAAGATTGCCATGGGTAAATGCAAATACGAGTGATGAATACAAAGCCGCTGCCCAAAACGGTGAAGTATAACGTAATCTTTTATAGACAAGTCCTCTGTACACCAGTTCTTCACATGTCGGCATCAAAATTCCAAGCACGAGAATCTGCACTGCAAATCCCTGTCCGTATAAAGTCTGCATTGTATCGGAATAAGTTTCACTCGCTGCTGACAGATTACTTAAAAATATCAGATTATTAAGCCCAAGTGCCATAACTGCAAACATCACTATAATTGCAATATATTTCCAAATTGACGCTTTTTCCGTTACAATCCCAAGCTCTTTTTCTTTTCTGCTGTCTCTGTGAAATAAAAATAACATGACTGGAATCGTAATCAGCGCTGCCACGCCCTCAATATAAACAGCCCAGTTCATTAGCTCATTTGTGATCTGATCATATAATTTGCCGGACTGTGCTGTACTCTGCGCAATCTGCATCATCGCATCTGCATCTCCACCTGTCATCTGCATCAGATGTACGCCTGCAAGAAGTGATACCGCCGCCATATATACAAGATATGCAATTCCCAGTTTGATAAGCACAGATCCCCAGATATACCAGAAGCCTCTCCCGCCTCTTGTTTTCTGTTCCATCTATTTACTTCCTTTCCTTTTGCTGCTAATCCACTTTTCATTGTACCTTCACCGAAAACTCCTCTATTCGGCACGATGTTAATTGTACTTCTTTTCTACAGCATATGCAATTAAAAAAGTATGAAATCTTCCAACGCTTCCCGGCTGGCACTGTCGTAATCTGCCATACTCTGAGATTTCCGGATCCTTTTCAGCGCCTTCTTCTCTTCCGGAGCGTTCTGTCCCATATATGCCCACAGCTCTTTTAACTTAAATAACGTATTTTTCTCACCCATTCCCACTTCCAGATAATCACATTTAATCTGTTCAAGAAATGCATGGATTTCCTTTTTATATCTGTCTGCACTCTGCATTTTTCGTGACGTTTCTTCTTTTTTCCACTCAGTCACATCTATATCAGTTGTCTTTTTCACATCTGTTTTTTCTCTCATACGGATAAGATCAAGCAGAGCCGGATTCATTAAAATCCCTCTTCCAAGCATAAAGGTATCTACCTTCGGAAATTCCCGTTTCATCTCTTCATAACTTTCCGGCGTAAAAATATCTCCGTTATAGCAAAGCGGAATCTTACTTTCCTCCACCGCATCATGAAACGCACCAAGATTCGGTTGATTTTTATAAAAATCCTTCTGTACCCGCGGATGAATAATCAGTTCCTCTACCGGATACTGATTGTAAATATCAAGAAGCCGCGCAAATTCTTCCGGATCATCTTTTCCAATTCTTGTCTTAATAGAAATTTTCACATCACATTTTTTAAAAATCTCATCCAAAAACCGGTCCAATCCGTCCGGATCTGCAAGAAATCCAGAACCACGCCCTTTAGACACAACTGTCTTTGAAGGGCAGCCCAGGTTCAGATTCACCTCTTCATAGCCATAGACCTTCAGTTTCTCAACCGTATGTAAAAATGAGTCCGCCTGATTACTCATAATCTGTGGCACAAGATTCATGCCCGGACTATGCTCTGGCATCACATCATTCTTCTCCTTCGTACTGAACCCCTTCTTCATATGTGGTACCAGAAAGGGCGTAAAATACTTATCCATCGGTGCAAAATGCTGATGATAAGCCCGACGATATATATAAGTTGTAATCCCCTCAAGCGGAGCAAGATAATACTTCATAAAAAATCCTTCCCATTTTTATTCACAATGCACAAAGGCGACACCGCAAATCAATGATGGGGACGTAGTACTTTAACATTTCAATGTCATTAAGTTAAGGATAAAATTGTAATTATTGAGGCTTTGACACTTCTTT
>ERZ1673722.2563-NODE-2563-length-14623-cov-4.845826_pt1 | contig 14623 bp, 10 predicted proteins | sample MGYA00580222_ERZ1673722 | MGnify/ENA primary metagenome ERZ1673722 (study PRJEB41218, sample SAMN15661750) | gut metagenome | host: Homo sapiens | place: Canada: London | collected 2015-08-20/2019-03-30 | study: EMG produced TPA metagenomics assembly of...
CGCACAGCAACGTCGAGCTGGTGAACGCCGCACCCGAAAACCTCGCGTTCATTGCCGACGACAGCGTCGACGTGGTCATTTCCAACTGCACCTTCAACCTCTCCCCCGATAAGGAGCGCTACATCGCCGAAGTGAAGCGCATCCTGAAAGACGGCGGCGAGTGGTACTTCACCGACGTGTTCAGCGACCGCCGCGTTCCCGACGCCCTGGCAACCGATGCGAAGGCGCGCGCCACGCGCTTGGCGGGCTGCATGTTCATCGAGGACTTCCGCCGTCTCGCCCAGGCGGGCGGATTCCACGACCCGCGCTACGTCATGACGTGGAAGGCGCCGCTCTCCACGCGCGAGAAGAAGATGTTCGGCGACGTCTCCTTCGCCACCATCACCTGCCGCCTCATCAACTCCGAGCTGACGAGCGACCACTGCGAGGACTACGGGGAGGAGATCGTCTACGACGGGTCGCTTCCCGACTATCCCGACTTCTTCCTTTACGACAAGGACATCAAGTTCCCCACGGGTAAGAGCTGCCATGTGTGCGACAACGTATCGGTGCTCGGCCTGGCCACGCGCTACGCGAAGGCGATCACCGTCGAAGGAACGCGTGAGGTTCATTACGGCGACATCCACGGCGACGCCATCATCAAGTGCGCACCCGACTTCAACGGGGTCGTCGACGAAGACGATCAGCCCATTATGGCCTCGTGCTGCTAAGATGATCCGTCGAGAGAAACCCCCGCGTACGCCTTTGCTTTCGAATAGTTGAGGAGTGACATGAACCCCATCCGCTTTATGGTCGTCAGCGGCTTTTTGGGCGCAGGCAAGACCACCACGATGATCGCGCTCGCCGAGCACATGAACAAGACCTACGGCGAAACCGCCATCATCGCCAACGACCTCGGCGCCAATTTGGTCGACACCAACCTGACGCAGACCTCCGGCTGCACCGTCGCCGAGATCGCGTCGGGCTGCATCTGCTACCAGATGGACAACACCATCGACCAGATCCGCCGTCTGCGCGACAAGGAGAACGCCGTCTTCGTGATGAGCGACATCCCCGGCTGCGGCGTCGGCGCGCTCGACCATGTATACCACACGCTGGCGAACGCTCACGCTGACGAGTTCATCTTGTCGCCGTTCACCGTCATCGTCGACCCCGAGCGCCTGCGCATGATCATGCCCGAGCACGCCGACATCAACTTACCCGAAGAGCTGGTTTACCTGCTGAAACTGCAGCTCGAGGAAGCCGATCTGGTCGTGCTCAACAAGTGCGACCTGCTGACCGAGGAAGACATCGCCCGCTACGTCGACTTCCTCAAGACCGCCGTGCCGGACATCCCGGTGCTCACCATCTCCGCCCGCGAGAAAACCGGCATCGACGAGCTGGCCGCGTTCATCACCACGCACGAGACGGCGCTCAAGAACTTCTCCGTGCGCAACAACCACGAGTTCGAACAGGCCGAGGCGAAGCTGACCTGGTACAACCGCCGCGTGTTCTTCAAGACGAACACGGGCGAGAAAATCGACATGAACGAGGTGGTCGACGACCTCATCGAGGAGATCCGCATGGGCCTCATCGAGCGCAAGCGCAACGTGCCGCACCTCAAGACCTTCGCCACCTCGGGCAACGGCGATTTCAACAAGGCATCGCTCATCGGCGTCGACTACGACACCGAATACGAGCAGGAGTTCTTGCGCGACCACAAGAACATGCGCATGATCATCAACGCCCGCGCCGTGTGCGAGTCGCGTCCGATGGCGCGCCTGGTCGATGACGCGATCGACGAGATCTGCGACCGTTACGACCTTGACTGCCAGGTGTTCTTCACGGAGTGCTTCGGCATGGCGGACGAGGGACGATAACCGCCCCTCATGAAGCGCTCGGCGGACAGGACCGACCCGCCTGCCGCGCTTCGCGCGCCGGCGAGTGCATGACGAGCACCGCCTACGGCCCCTCGCTTCGCTCGGAAGCGGCGGAGCCCGCCATGCACTCGCCGTCCCAGCTGTTGCCGGAGCGGCGACGCGGCCTTGCCCACCTCGCTTGGAGGGCGGTTAGTCTCCCTCTAAGGGGAGAATGGGCCTGGGACCTGGTCCCGACGCCCGATCCGACACCGCCTACGGCCCCCTGTTTCACTCGGAAGCGGCGGTGTCGGATCGGGCGTCGCGGCTGGTTTGGCTTTTCTTCGTCCCCCTCGTTGGGCGGGGCGGGCGGGAACGTCGGTTCCGCATCCACCTTCGCGGGCAGAAGCGAGCGCGGCATTTCGCCGTTTTCATCTACTGACTAGAGGAGTTTACCCATGAGTTCAGAGAACATCGAGACCGCGAGCAAGACCGTCGCGCATGCGTCGTTGGTCCCCTCGCTCGACGACTCGCAGATTCCCGATGCAGGGCTTTCCGTGCACGAGCAGATCCGCGAGTACTACGGGCGCATTCTCGCCGGCTCCGACGACCTGAAAACCAACGCGTGCTGCTGCACCACCGACGCGCCGCCCAAATACGTGCTCGACGTGATGCCCGATATCGCCGACGAGATCATGGACCGCTTCTACGGTTGCGGCAGCCCCATCCCGCCCGCGCTCGAGGGATGCACCGTGGTCGATCTGGGCTGCGGCGTGGGTCGCGACGTGTACATCCTTTCGAAGCTGGTAGGACCGACCGGCCGCGTCATCGGCGTCGACATGACCGACGCCCAGCTCGACGTCGCCCGCAAATACCAAGATGAGCAGGCGCGTCGCTTCGGCTTCGACGCCTCCAACGTCGATTTCCGCGCGGGCTTCATCGAAGACCTCGCCGAGCTCGGCATCGAGGATAACTCGGTCGATCTGGTGGTGTCGAACTGCGTCATCAACCTGACGCCGTTCAAAGACCAGGTCTTCTCCGAAATCTACCGCGTGCTGAAGCCCGGCGGCGAGCTGTACTTCTCCGACGTGTTCTGCGATCGCCGCATTCCCGATGAACTGCGCGACGATCCCGTGCTGCGCGGCGAGTGCCTCGGCGGCGCGCTGTACATCGAGGACTTCCGTCGCATGATGGCCAAGCACGGGTGGAAAACCTACCTGTGCACCGTCGTCGACGACATTCACGTGAACGATCTGGCGCTCGAGACCAAACTCGGCTTCATGAGCTTCACCTCGCGCACCGTGCGCGCCATCAAAGCAGACGGGCTGGAAGATCGCGACGAGAACTACGGGCAGACCGCGCGCTACAAGGGAACCATTCCCGAGATGCCGCGCTACTTCGACCTTACCGACGAGATCCGCCTGATCAAAGGCCGCGACGTCGCCATCAGCGGCAACATGGCCGAAATGTTGGCGCAATCCCGCTACGGCGCGCACTTCGACATCAAACCGCGCGGCGCGCACCGCGGCGAGTTCGCGTTCCAGCGCGCGCAAGACGCCGTCGCCGCACGACGAGGCAAGAAGGCGGTCGATCTGGCCTATGCGAACCAGGCGCTCGCGCGCATCGGAGCGCCGAGCTTCGCGGATCGCGTCGACGCGCCCTCGGTGCTCACCGCACCCGGCACGCCCGAGCTTGCCACCATGCAGATCAACATCACATACCGCTGCAACTTGGCGTGTCGCCACTGCTACCTGGAATGTTCACCCAAAAACGACGAGTTCATGTCGCGCGAGGCCATGGAAGCCTGCCTTAAGGCGTTCGAGAAGAACGGGTTCAAGATCATGGACATCACGGGCGGATCACCCGAGATGCATCCCGACTTCAGCTGGTTTTTGTCCGAAGCCTCCAAACGCGCGCGGGCGGCAGGCGGACACGTCATCATCAGGACGAACCTCACGCTTCTCGATCAGCCCGAATACGCCCGCTTCATCGACGAGTACGCCGCCGCCGGCGCGCATGTGACCGCGTCGATCCCCTACTACAACTCCGAGGGTGCCGACGCGCAGCGCGGACGCGGCGTTTTCGAGCGCGCAATGCGCATGATCCGCAAACTCAACGAACGCGGATTCGGCATCACCGACGTGAAACGCGCCGACGACCCGGCGGACGAGGGCGAGGCGGCGCAACCCCACCTGCAACTTGACTTGGTGTACAACGTGAGCGGCCCGTTCCTGCCGCCGCCGCAAGACATGCTGGGGGATCTGTACCACGAGGAGCTCGCACGCCGCGAGGGCATCGCCTTCGACGACTTGTTCGCGTTCAACAACTACCCGCTCGGGCGCTTCGCCCACGACCTGCTCGACGCGAACATGTTCGACACGTACCTGAAGCTTCTGGTGGACAACTTCAACGCGTTGGCCGTGCAGCGCATGATGTGCCGCGACCAGGTGAACGTCGACGTCGACGGCCGCCTGTACGACTGCGAGGTGAACCACGTGTTCAACCTGCCCATTCAGCTGCCCGTCGATGCAACCCGCCCCGACGGCGAAACGCGCGATGCCACCATCTTCGATCTAGCAGAAGGCCCGCTCCCCGAGCGCGCGCTGCGCACGCACCCGGTGTGCTACAGCTGCTCTGCCGGCTTCGGCTCGAGCTGCGGCGGGTCGCTCGTCCACGAGTACGGCGAATAGGCGAGGTGAACAAGGCCCCGCCCGCTTCAACTCAGAAAGCCAGCGGAGCGGCTCGCCGCTTGATAAGCCCCGAGCCGCTCCCAATCAAACAGCAGCATGCGAAACCGAACCGGGCGGTTCGGACCCTGCGGAAAAGAGCCGCGCGCCACCTCCGCCCCGTGCGAAAGGCGCGGCGAAACACGACCCCGCGCCTTTCGCCGCGTAGCGCGCCTAGCCCGTCAACCTCTATCCCGTATATAGCGACGCCATTCGACCAGCGGAAACGCGATCGCCGCCGCCATCGCCACGACGAGCAGCGCAATCGAGGGCAGCATTAAATCCGATAGCTGCGCAACCGTCAGCAGAGAGTCGAGCAAAAGCCACCCGCCGAGCGCCGCCTCGCATCCGACCACGACCGACACGCTCGTCTGCCACCATCGCGGCTTGTCCTCCTCGCGCAAATCGCCCGGCTTGCTCCAGGTATCGGGGTCGAGGAAATGCACGACGAAGCTCATGATCGCGTTGCAAAACACCAGTATGCCCGGAAGCAGAAGATAGGTCGCGGGGGACCCGTACCTGTCGGGTTGCCCGCCCGCGCCCCAGTGCACGGGCACCTCTTCCGGCAGCACCGCGACGCCCGCCAACGTGATGATTGCGCCCGCAACCATCATGACCCACGCCGCCCGTTCCGCACGTCGCGCGCCTGTCGTGAAATACCGCGCATTCGGGCTTGCCATGCCGGCTCCTCCCTCCTCGCCTACTTCGAACGATTTCGCCGGCGCACGCAGCATGCGCACCGCAAGACCGCGCACGATCCGCCGCCGACTAAGCGCTCCGCCCGACCGAGCCGCGCGTTCACGCTCCGGGGCCGAGCGATTTGTGGAGAAGCCGTAGCAGGTATGCGACTATTATGTGCCCCGCTCCAACACGTGCGTTCTCATATATAACCATAAGGGAAAACAATGCGAAAGGACGCGCCTACATGGGCAATTTCTTCAACAACCTCGGATACCGGTTCATCATGTTCATGCAGGGCCGCAACGGCATGGACACGCTGGCGCAGTGGGCGCTCGGCGCAGGCATCGTGCTGACCGTGCTCGACTTCATCTTCGGCAGCTTCGTACTCTCGACGCTAGGTCTTGCCTGCCTCATCTACTCGATGTTTCGCTGCTATTCGAAAAACATCGCCTCGCGCGCCATGGAGAATGCGCGGTTCGAAGCATGGGCGCGCAAGCCCCGCTCGGCGTTCAACCGCTTCAACGAGCGTTGGGACAACCGAAAGGTCAAGAAGTACTTCAAGTGCGCTCAGTGCGGCCAGCCCCTCTCGGTTCCGAAGGGGAAGGGCACGCTGCGCGTCACCTGCCCGAAGTGCCACGCGACGACCACCGTCAAATCGTAAGGACGCGCCGTGTTCGGAATCGTCACCGCGCAGCTGTCCACCATATCCGATGCGGAAAAGGAGCGCTACCACGTCCTGTACTGCGGGCTGTGCCGCGCGCTGAAGGAACGCTACGGCCAGATCAGCCGCGCAGTTCTCACCTACGACCTCACCTTCTACATCATGCTGTGCAACTCGCTGCACGAACCCGCCGAGACGACCGGAGCCGAGCATTGCGTGACGCACCCGGTGAAGAAGATGCCCTTCGCGCAGTCGAAGTACACCGACTACGCGGCCGATCTCGCCGTGGCGCTGGCCTACCACAAATGCCTCGACGACTGGAACGACGACCGCTCGAAAAAGGCGCGCGCCGCGCAGCTGGTCCTGAAGGCCCCCTACGAGCGCGCCTGCCAGCGCATCGGCGAGCAGTGCCGCGTCATCGAGCAGTCCATGGCGCGCGAAGCGCTCATCGAGGCGGACCCGAGTTCCTCGCCCGATGCGGCAGCGCGTGAGTTCGGCAGCCTTCTCGGAGAGCTTTTCAAGCACGATCAGGGCATATGGTCCGACTCCATGCAAGCGCTCGGCTACGAGCTCGGACGCTTCATCTACCTCATGGACGCCACCGTCGATGTCGACGAAGACCGGGAGCACGGGTCGTACAACCCGCTCGCGAAAATCGACATGACGCCCGAGGACATGGAGGCGCTGCTCTCCGAGCTCATCGGAAGAGCCTGCGCCGTGTTCGAGAAGCTCCCCCTCGAGCAGGATCTCCACCTTATGAGGAGCATCCTGTACGCAGGCGTTTGGCAGAAGTTCAACGAGACCTACCGCAAGCAAGCTGCCGGGTCGGGGGCGGGAAGCGCAGATGAGGCCGCCAACCGAGGCGACGCCGCGCCCGCCGCGCGAGACGCAGCCGACACCGCATCCGACGACACCGCCGACCGCGCAAGCAGCGAGAGAGAGCACCATGACTGAGAACCCCTACGACATCCTGGGCGTCAGCCGCGACGCGTCCGCCGACGAGGTGAAACGCGCCTACCGAAAGAAAGCCCGCGAGAATCACCCCGACCTCAACCCGAACGATCCCGCCGCGGCCGATCGCATGAACAAGATCAACGAGGCCTACGATCGCATCATCAACCCGGACAAATACGTCAAGGCGGATGCGCGCAAGAACGGCTACGGTGCGCCCTACTCCCCGCAAGGCGACAGCTGGGGAGGCCCGGGCGCCGGCTCCACCTCGGCAGGCGGGGCCACAGGCTACGCGAACCCGCCGGGTCAACCCGGCTACGATTGGGTCGAGGTCAACTGGGAGGACATCTTCGGCAACACGGGGACGTGGGGTCAAACGGCGGCCCCCGTCCACCCCGAACCCGCCGCAACCGACACCGCCGAGGTGCGTCAGGCAATCTCCTACATCAACGCAGGGAACCCCGCGGCCGCCATCGGCATCCTGAACAACATCACCTCGGCGGGACGAAACGCCCGTTGGTACTACCTCTCCGCCATCGCCAACAACGCCGCGGGAAACATCACGCAAGCGCTCGAGCAAATCAAACGCGCGCAACGCATGGACCCGGGTAATGCCGACTACGTTCGCGCCGAGCGATCGTTCACCCAGCGGGGCACGGTCTACCAGCAGGAAAGCGCGGCGCAGGGATTCTCCACCGGATTCATCGACCCGAGCACGTTGTGCTGCTGCCTGTGCTTCGGACCCGCCCTCTGCCAACCGTTCGTGTTCTGCCTCTAGCCAAACAATCATCATCGATCGAGAAAGGGAGCTTTTCGCCATGGCCGTCATCGGAATCGATCTGGGCACCACCAACAGCTGCGTCGCCGTCGTCGAGGGAACGCAGCCCGAAGTCATCGTCAACGCCGAAGGGGAACGCACCACGCCCTCCGCCGTCGCGTTCTCCAAAGAAGGCGAGCGCCTCATCGGCACCATCGCGTTGCGTCAAGCCGCCATGAACCCCGACCGCACCATCACCTCGGTCAAACGTCACATGGGCACCGATTGGCGCGCCGACATCGACGGGAAGGCGTATTCGCCGCAGGAGATCTCGTCCATGATCCTGCGCAAGCTGCGCACCGACGCCGAAACGTTCCTCAACCAAGGAGTCACCGACGCCGTCATCACCGTCCCCGCCTACTTCAACGACATGCAGCGTCAAGCCACCAAGGACGCCGGACGTATCGCCGGCCTCAATGTCTTGCGCATCATCAACGAGCCCACCGCGGCAGCGCTCGCCTACGGGCTCGACCACGGCGATCCCCAGATGGTCATGGTGTACGACCTCGGCGGCGGAACCTTCGACGTCTCCATCATCGAAATCGGCGACAACGTGATCGAGGTGCTCTCCACGGCGGGCAACAACCACCTCGGCGGCGACGACTTCGACGCACGTCTCGCGAACCACCTCGCCGACGCGTTCAAGGCCAAGACCGGAGTCGACCTCGAACGGGATCAGATGGCCATGCAGCGCATTCGCGAAGCGGCTCAGCAAGCGAAAAAGGAGCTCTCCTCCACCGAGTCGACCGTCGTGAACCTCCCCTTCCTCGCGCAAGGGCCCCAAGGCCCGCTGCATCTCGAAGAGACCATCACGCGCTCGACGTTCGACCGCATCACGCGCGATCTGGTCGAAGCGACGGGAGGCCCGGTAACCCAGGCGCTCGGCGATGCGGGCATTGCGGCGAGCGAGCTGGGAAGCGTGCTTCTCGTCGGCGGATCAACGCGCATCCCCGCCGTGCAAAACTACGTGCAGAGCCTGACGGGCAAGCGCCCGTCGTCCTCGGTCAACCCCGACGAATGCGTCGCCCAAGGCGCCGCCGTGCAAGGCGCGACGCTCTCCAACGCCGCGCAGGGCCTCATGCCCCGCGGCGGCGAGCTTCTGCTGCTCGACGTGGTTCCCATGTCGTTCGCCATCGAGACCATCGGCGGCGTCGCAACGCGCGTCATCGAGCGCAACACCACGCTGCCCATCCATTACGAGCAGGTCTTCACCACGGCGGCGGCGTTTCAGACGAAGGTGGAGGTGCACGTCCTGCAGGGCGAGCGCCCCATGGCGCGCGACAACAAGACCATCGGAAAGTTCCAGCTCAAGGGCATTAAACGCGCGCCGGCCGGCGTGCCGCAGATCAACGTCAGCTTCGACATCGACGCCAACGGCATCCTCACGGTGTCGGCGAAGGACCTCGGCACCGGCAACGAGCAATCCATCACCATCACCGACTCCGAGCGCATGTCCGACGAGGAGATCCAAGCGGCCATCCGCGACGCGGAACGCTACGCGGAAGAAGACCAAGCACGCCGCAACGCCTTCGAGCAGCGCAGCCACGCCCAACAGTTGTGCAACGAGGCGGAGAGCATCTTGCGCGAACAGAGCAAGACCCTCGACAAGGCGCTTAAGAAAGACCTGAAAGCCACATCGGCGAACGTCGGCAAATACCTCATGAAGCGCCCCGAGAAGATGAAGCCCGCCGACCATGACGCGCTGAACAGCGCCGTCGATCAGCTGAAAGCCGCCCTCGCGCGCGCTCGCGGATAGAGGACGACCCGACCCAAGCCAAAGGCGGCGGTGCAAGGGGCGACCCTCTCGGGCGATTGCCGCACCGCCGCATCGGCTCACAGCAACCGCGTGCGCGCTGCGCCCTTATCGCGCAGCGCGCAGCAGAGGTATGATCCGCAGCATCTGGTCGACCGCGTAGTCGATCTCGGCTTTGGTGTTGTAAAACGCTGGGCTCATGCGCGCCACGCTGGTCAACCCGTACCAGTCGAGCACCGGCTGCGCGCAGTTGTGCCCTGAGCGCAACGCGACGCCGCGCGTATCGAGCATGGTGCACAAATCAAGCGGATGAACGCCATCAACCTCAAACGACACCAAGCCGCTGCGCCTGCGCGGCGAGCCGAGCACCTTCAATCCGGGCACGTCGGCCAAACGCGCAAGCGCATGCTCCACCAGCTCGTCTTCCCATGCCGCCACGTCCTCGCGCCCCAGAGCCGTCAGATAGTCGCATGCCGCCGCAAGCGCCACCGCTCCCACGTAGTTCGGCGTGCCCGCCTCAAGACGCAGCGGCAAGTCGGAAAACGTTGTGCTCTCGTGCGTCACCTTATCCACCATCTCGCCGCCGAAATCGCGCGGCTTAAGAAGCTCCATGCTTGCAAGCGGCCCCACAAGCGCGCCGATGCCCGTGCCCGCCATCATCTTGTGACCCGAAAGCGCCAGGAAATCGCACCCCATCTGCGCAACGTCCACCCTGCCGTGGCGCATGACCTGCGCGCCGTCGAGAACGAGCAAAGCCCCTGCGGCATGGACGGCATCGGCCACGCGGCGCACCGGAAGCGTGGAGCCGAGAACGTTCGAGCACCCCGCCAGCGCCACGATGCGCACAGGACCGGCTGTCGAATCGTCTAGAACGCGCGCAAGCTGCCCCAAGTCGACGTCCCCGCGCTCGTCAAGACCCAGCATCACCAACTGCGCGCCGCGCTTCGCACACAGCTGCTGCCACGGAACGAAGTTGGAGTGGTGTTCCAACACGCTCACCACCACGCGATCCCCGCAACCCACCATATGCGCAAGCCCACGCGCCACCATGTTGAGAGAGTCGGTCGTCCCGCGCGTGAACACCACGCCTTCGACCTGCGGCGCGCCCGTGAACGCGGCGACCGTGCGCCGCGCATCCTCAAGCGCCGCCGTGGAGACATGCGACAGATGGTGCATGCCCCGATGAACGTTGGCGTTGCTGGTTCGGTAGTGGTCCGCCACGCGCGCAAGCACCTGCTCGGGCACCTGCGTGGTCGCCGAGTTGTCCAGATACACCAAGTCACAGCCGTGCACCTTGGTCTCAAGAATGGGGAAATCCTTCCGAACCTGTTCCACATCGAACATGCGCGCTCTCCTTCTTCGTCGCCTGCGCCCGCTATTGAGAGCGCGCGTCGAACAGGGCGTCGGCCAGCTGCGTGATGGTCTCGCAGTTTGCCGACTGCTCGGGCGTGAACTTAACGCCTAGCGCACGCTGCAACGTCATCGAAAGCAGCACCTTCTTGATGTCGGTGGAGCTTTGGTTCGTGCAGGTGGTGGATCCTTCCGCCAGTTTCACGCTCTTGTCGTTTTGACGCAGCAGCTTCTCGACGCTCACGTTGGCAAGCTTCAGGATGTCTTCGGTCTGCGCCGCAAGCGCCTCGCCCTCGGTAAGGAAGAACTTCGACAACGTGAAGCTGCGCACCTGCGCGCGGAACGCCGCGCGATCGAGATCGTCGTTCGCAAGCGCTTGCAATGAGGCGTCTGCATCTAGCGCGGCGGCGTCGAGCCGCTCCTTCAGCGTCGCCTTCCCAGGCCCGCCCGTAATCTGCGCGGCCTCTTCGGCAGGAAGAGCCTCGAGCGCGAACGCGCGGATCATGCCGGCGATGGCAGCGACGCCGGCTTTGCGCTGCGCGTCGAATATGCATGAAAGCTCGGTCTTCTCCACGAATTCAACCGGGCACTGCGCTATGGCGTGTGCGTCCTGGCCGCCGAACATCAGCTCGAAGATGCGCAGCACGCCGCGAACCATGAGCGTGTCGCTGTCGGCGCGCAAGGCAAACCCACGCCCCGGCGCGCTTCCACGCCATTCGAGGTACAGCCACACCTGCGACTGGCATCCCGACACCAGCACGTCGTCGCGCTTGTCCTGATCGGGCAGCTCGTCGAGCTCGGCCGCCAAACCAAGCAGGCAGTCGAACTGCTCGAAAGCCTCGCCTGCCTGCGTGATGCGCTCTATAAGTTGATTCTCTATTTCAGTAGGCTGCAGCATGCCCGCTCCCGTTCATCCGACACCGTTGCCGCCCAGCCGGCGGCTTTGTCTCCCGCAATTCCAATGCGCGTTTCGAGAAGGACGCAGGCGCGTTTCCGCTGAGGGGATGAGAAGCGCTTGAACGACGAGATTTACTGCGTCCCTCGCGAAAAGCCATCGAAAACCGCCGGGAGGACGGAGCTCGCAAGCCCGCCCTCCCGCGTGCGCCGCTTGAAGCAGCGCACGCACGGTTATCGGAAGACAAAGGTGTTACGCGTTCACGATCTCCAAGCCCAGAAGCTCGCCGAGCTCGATGATCTGCTCCTCGAAGTCGCCGTAGATAAGCGGCATGTGGTTGCCGATGGCGGCCTGCTTCTTGAAGAAGTCCTTGGAGTCCTTCACCTGGAAGAACACGCCCATGGAGCAGTTGGTCTGGTCATAACCCATGGAGTTGAGGATGATGCCCTTCGCCACGAACAGCTTCTCGCACGTGGGATCGATGCGGCACATGGTGATGGTCTGGCCGGCATCCGCGGCGAACTCGTAGCGCAACGTGGCGCCGAAGCCGGAGCGGGCGAACTCGCGGATGGCGTAGGGGCGGTACGGCTCGTCGAAGGATTCCCAGCGACGGTTCGGCACGGAGTGGAAGGTCAGGACTACGTTTTCCTCGTCGGCAAGCTCCTCGGTCTTCTGATCGACATGGTCGGGCGTGAAGAACAAGGCCTTGGGCAAAGGTGCGCGCACGCCGTTGCGGATGGGGCTGGTGAAGCAGTTGCCCATGTAGGAGGGGCGACGGCCGATGGCCTGCAGCATGACCTTCGAGATCAGCGCGCCCAGGTCGTACTCGCAAGCGGAGGGGATGCCGTTCTCGTTGTTAAGCGAGTGGTTCAGACACATGGTGAACTTCATGTCGTTCAGACGGCGCGTCGCGCACAGATCGGGGCACGGAGCGGTGAAGGCGTTGCATTCGAAGGCGTCGAGGAACTTGTTGATGGCGTAGTTGGCTTCAACGGACTTCTTCACCATGTCGCGCGTCATCTGGCACTCTTCGGCACCCTCGATCAGCTCGTCGGTCATCTGGTCGATGACCTTCTCGTCCTCGGAGGTCAGGTTCAGGCCCTTGCGGCCGGGCGTGCAGTGGTTCTGCATGGGGTCGCCGTAGCCGATCTGGTCGAGCAGCTCGTGTGCGCTCACGAAGCGCAAGCGCGTGCCGAACTTCTGGGTGAGCTTCTCGGGGTCGATGATCGAGTCGGGGGCGCTCACGGAAACGGCGCTGGTGGAACGCGTGGCGGCAAGGATCTTCGTCTCCGCCAAAACCTTGCGGGCGCGCAGCACGCTCATGTACTCGGTGGCGTCGGCCCAATCCTCGAAGGAGTAGAACTCAAGGCCGCGCGAGAGGAACTCGGCGGAGGTGATGGCCGAAGCGCAGCATGCCTGCGTGATGGCGCAGGGCTTGCCGGTGCGCTGGGCGAACTCGAGCGCCAGGTCGTAGGGACGCGAAGCGTAGCCGATGTAGTACAGGTCGACGTCCTCGCTGCCCTCGCAGAGCTTGTCGAGCATCTCGTCGGTGGTCAGGAAGTTCTCGTCGCGCTCAACCTTGACCGGCTCGAGCAGGTTGACCACATCAGCGGGCATTGCGTCTTGCAGCTGCTTGTACCAGCCCTTGAACTTCTCGGCGGCCATGTGCAGATCGAACTCGGACTCGAGCTGCATGCCCTCGCCGAAGCGGCACGGTCCTTCGAACACGTACTCATGGTACAAGGTGAGGAACATCGGCTTGACGTTGAGGCGAACGCCATCGAGCTTTTTGATAGCCATGTTGAAAATCCTTTCGTCCTACGCGACCCTCTCGCTCGGCCTTTTGCAGAACGTCTTCGTCGCGATGCCGCAAGTTTAGAAGCAGGGCGTAAGGTGCGTCATGGGGCGAAAGTCAGCTAATGCGAAGCATCTTATTGTGCATTTTGCATAACGATGGCAGTGCGAATGCGGTACGCCAGAAGCAGGTCGAAACGCGCGTCGGCGTCCTCGGTGTCAATGCCGAACAGCTCTTCGATGCGCGTGATGCGGTACTTCACGTTGTTGCGATGCATGTGCAAGCGCTCCGCCACCACCGAGGCGCGCCGCTCGCATTCAAGGTACACCCGCAGAAACTCGTAGTTGTCGGTATGGGCGCGCTCATCGCTCGCCTCGATTTCCGCCAGAACGCGGCAGGCGTAGGCCGACCCCACCAGGTTCTCGCCGCACGCCGACTCGCATTTCGCCAGATAGCTCATGGTCAAATCATCGAACGAGAAGATGCCCGTCCATCTCTGCCGCGCGCTGAGCGCGCGGGGATCGCCCGTCGACGAACTGCCGATAGCATGCGCCTCGACCGCTTGGGAAAACGCGGTGCGCACGCCCAGAAGCGTCGAGAACTTCGAACTTCTGCCCGCCACCATGCCGTACTGGTCGAGCAGCTCGCTCAGGCGCATGGAAATGGATCTGCGCGCCAGGGCGCAGGTTCCCGCCACACAATGCAGGGCGCATGCGTCTTCGCGGCAGTTGAAGCACAACACCGCCACCGCCTTGCCCACCAGAAACGTCTTGGCGGGCGCCACCACGCGCGACACATCCGCCAGCACGCGCGGCAAAAGGGCCTGATCGTCATCGCGCGGCTTCAAATAGAACAGGCAGAAGCGCGACTCGTACGGCACGCCGACGTGCAGGCAGCGCTCGCGCACCGACGCCGCATCGACAAGACGCCCGCTCACCAGATCCTGGAAAAACGCGTCAGTCATGTTGCCGGAAGGCTTCTCGTCGGGGTAATCACGCTCGACGAAACGACGTGTCCGCTTGATGAACAGGGCAAACGTGTCCAGAAGCCATGCATCAGCCTCTTCGACGTTGCACATCATCACTAAGATGACCGAGAACGAGTTCCTGGTTTTGAACGAATAGACCACTGTCGCGTATTTGCAGATTCTGCGCGTGTC
>ERZ1673722.2565-NODE-2565-length-14616-cov-4.388366_pt1 | contig 14616 bp, 10 predicted proteins | sample MGYA00580222_ERZ1673722 | MGnify/ENA primary metagenome ERZ1673722 (study PRJEB41218, sample SAMN15661750) | gut metagenome | host: Homo sapiens | place: Canada: London | collected 2015-08-20/2019-03-30 | study: EMG produced TPA metagenomics assembly of...
GCTTCTTCCCATGTATGATGTTCGGTATTCCTGGCGCTGCCCTGGCTATGGTTCAGTGCGCTAAGAAGGAGAAGAGAAAAATTGTAATCGGTCTTGTAGGTTCCGCTGCTGTGGCTGCTTTTGTCTGCGGCGTTACAGAGCCGTTCGAGTTCGCATTCATGTTCCTTGCTCCTGTTCTCTACTTAGTATACTCACTGTTATACGGTATTTTCACAACTATTACAGTTGCCCTCGGCTTCCGTGCATGCTTCTCATTCTCTGCCGGACTGACAGACCTTGTGTTCTCCGCACAGCTTCCGGCTGCTGCCAAGACCATGTTAATCATCCCGTTAGGCGCTGCAGCATTCGTTGTATTCTACCTGGTATTCCGTGTTCTTATCACTAAGTTAGACTTAAAGACACCAGGACGCGAGGATGACGACACAGAGAGCGAGAAGGCCGTAAGCCTCTCCAACAACAATTACACAGAGGTAGCCTCCATTATCCTTGAGGGACTTGGCGGCCCATCCAACGTAACTTCCATCGACAACTGCATCACACGTCTCCGTCTGGAGGTAAAGGATCAGGCTCTCGTAGATGAGAAGAAGATCAAATCCGCAGGTATTGCCGGCATTATCCGCCCAGGCAAGACAAGCGTGCAGGTTATCGTAGGAACTCAGGTTCAGTTCGTAGCCGACGAGTTCAAGAAGCTCTGCAAATAATACGTTTACAACGGTATGAAAAAGCTCCTTTATGGAGCTTTTTCGCATTTACGGAAACTGGAAGCTTGCATTTTCAGAGGCCTGAAATTATAATGAAACAAGTGTAAAACACAATCCCTGACAAATGAAGGAGAATGCAAATGATTTTAGCCATTGACGTAGGAAATACAAATATTGTGATTGGGTGTATTGATAAGGAAAAATGCCATTTTATCGAGCGGCTCTCCACCGTCCGGATTAAGACGGAGCTGGAGTACGCTATTGATATTAAAAGCGTGCTGGATATTTACCATGTCTGCCCCGAGGAGATTGAGGGAGGCATTATTTCTTCTGTGGTTCCCCAGATTACCACCAATATTAAGCTGGCGGCAGAAAAGATTCTGAAAAAGGAGATTCTTGTGATCGGTTCCGGCATTAAAACAGGACTGGATATCCGAATCGACGATCCGGGCCAGCTGGGCGCCGACCTGGTAGCGGCTTCTGTGGCCGGAATTGCAGAATATCCGGTTCCGATGATGATCTTTGACATGGGAACTGCCAACACAGTCTGCGTCATTGACCGTGAAAAGCGATATCTGGGCGGCATGATCTATCCGGGTCTCGGCGTATCCTTAGATTCCCTGACCGCCCACGCGTCCCAGCTGGGAGGAATCAGCCTGGAAGCTCCTGAAAGAGTGATTGGTCGCAATACGATCGACTGCATGAAGAGCGGCGTAATCTACAGCGCGGCAGCGGCCATGGATGGAATCATCGACAGGATTCAGGAGGAAATGGGAGAGACGCTGACAGTTATCGCGACCGGAGGTCTGGCCAAATGTATCGTGCCGCACTGCAGAAGAGAAGTGATTTTAGACGACGATCTTCTGTTAAAGGGACTTCTGGTTCTCTACGATAAAAACAGACGGTAAACGTTATGGGAACTTTATCTGAAAACCAGCTGAAAAAACATATCTGCGCGGGAATTGTAGCCCATGTCGACGCCGGAAAAACTACTCTGTCAGAGGCCCTGTTATATCTGTCCGGTTCTATCAGAAAACTGGGCCGTGTGGATAATCAGGACGCTTTCCTGGATACCTACCAGCTGGAGCGGGCCAGAGGAATCACTATTTTTTCCAAGCAGGCGGAGCTTCAGTGGAACGGTACGTCCGTGACGCTGTTAGACACACCGGGACATGTGGATTTTTCGGCGGAGATGGAACGCACGCTGCAGGTACTGGATTATGCCATTCTGGTGATCAGCGGCGCCGACGGCGTCCAGGGCCACACGGAAACTCTGTGGCGTCTCTTAGCCAGATATGAAATCCCTGTTTTTCTGTTTATCAACAAGATGGATCAGCCTGGAACAGACAGGGGCGCTTTGATGAGAGAGCTGAAAAAGCGCCTGGATGAGGGCTGTATCGACTTTCAGGAGGAGGGGACAGAAGAGTTTTATGAGCAGGCCGCCATGTGCGAGGAGAAGCTTCTGGACGCCTATCTGGAAACAGGAACCGTGGAGGAGGATGAAATCCGCCGCCTGATCCAGAAAAGGAAGCTTTTCCCCTGCTTTTTTGGATCTGCCTTAAAGCTGCAGGGAGTGAAAGAGCTGTTGGACGGCTTCGTCCGCCTGTCCGATCTTCCCTGCTATTCCAAGGACTTTGGAGCCAGAATCTACAAGATTTCCAGAGACGGCCAGGGAAACCGGCTGAGTCATCTGAAGGTGACAGGCGGAATCCTGAAAGTAAAAACAGCTCCTGTTTCCGGCTGTCCCGATAAAATTAATCAAATCCGCATCTACTCCGGAAGCCGGTTTGAGACGGTGCAGGAAGCGCCAGCCGGAACCGTCTGCGCGGTATCCGGTCTTTCTTCGAGCTTTGCCGGGCAGGGACTGGGATTTGAGGAGGAGCTTGCGGCGCCGGTTCTGGAACCGGTGCTGACCTACCGCCTGATCCTTCCGGAGGGCTGCGATGCGGCGTCCTTTCTCCCGAAGCTCAGACAGCTGGAAGAAGAAGAACCGCTTCTGCGGGTACTGTGGAATGAGTCTCTCCAGGAGATTTCCATGCAGATGATGGGGCAGGTGCAGATTGAGGTGTTGAAAAGCCAGATGGAAGAGCGCTTCGGCGTTTTGGCAGAATTTGGTACCGGTTCCATTGTATACAAGGAGACCATCGCTGGGCCGGTGGAGGGGGCGGGGCATTTTGAGCCTTTGCGCCACTATGCTGAGGTCCACCTTCTTCTGGAACCGGGAGAAGCGGGAAGCGGTCTTTCCTTTGGCAGCCTGTGCAGCGAGGATGTTCTGGATAAAAACTGGCAGCGCCTTGTGCTCACTCATCTGGAAGAGCGTCAGCATCCAGGCGTTCTCACAGGTTCTCCGATTACCGATATGCACATTTCCCTGACAGCAGGAAGAGCCCATCCGAAGCACACGGAGGGTGGGGATTTCAGACAGGCCGTCTACAGAGCGCTCCGCCAGGGGCTGATGGAAGCGGAATCCATTCTGTTAGAGCCCTGGTATACCTACCGTCTGGAGGTGCCGGAGCCGTCCATCGGCCGGGCTATGAACGATATGGAACAGCGAAGCGGCACCTGCGTCTTAGAGGAGTCCAGGGACGGCATGGCTGTTTTGACCGGGCAGGCGCCTGCCGTCTGTCTGACAGAGTATCAAGCGGAGGTTACCTCTTACTCCAGGGGGCGGGGACGCCTTTCCTGTTCTCTGCTTGGATACCTGCCCTGTCACAACACAGAGGAGGTCATAACCCGCATTGGCTACGATCCGGAACGGGATACCGATAATCCCACAGGATCGGTTTTCTGCGCCCATGGGGCGGGATTTGTCGTCCCCTGGGATCGGGCTAAGGAGTATATGCATGTGGAGAGCGGCTTACAGCTTGGCGGGGAAGAGGAGAGCCAGGAGGAACAGCCAAAAGGCTTTAAAAATCCAGCTTCCAGCACAAGACAGGAAGCGGCAGAGGAGCCGTGGATGGGGACGGAGGAAATCGACGCTATTTTGGAGAGAACTTTTTATTCCAACAGCCGTGGAAAGGACGTTCCCAGGAAAAAATACTCCTCCAGCATCAAAAGACAGCGCCGCTTTCCAGAAGAACCGTCGTCTCAGCCGATCCGATCCGCCCCGAAGCCAGCTGGAAAAAAGCAGGAATATCTGCTGGTAGACGGCTATAACGTGATCTTTGCCTGGGAGAGGCTGAAGGCTTTGGCAGAGGACAATCTGGACGGAGCCAGAATGGCTCTCCTGGACATGCTCTGCAATTATCAGGCGGTCCGCCAGTGCTCTCTTATGGTCGTATTCGACGCTTACCGAGTGGAGGGCCATACGACAGAGGTCAGCGCCTACCACAATATTCAGGTGGTGTTTACCAGAGAGGCAGAAACGGCGGATCAGTATAATGAAAAATTCGCCCACAAAAACGCCGGCCGCTTCGACGTGTTGGTGGCCACCTCCGACGGGGTGGAACAGGTCATCATCCTGGGCCAGGGATGCCGCCTCATCTCTTCCAGAGAGTTGGAACAGGAGCTTGAGCGGATGAATCAGGCCCTTCGGGAGGAATTTTTGCTGGAGACGGAAAAAAAGGGTATCCGCCTGTCAGATCTTCTGACAGAGGAGGAGCTTTTAAGGCTCAGGCAGGAAATAGAGCCGGAGACAGAATAAAAACAAGGAGTGTGTTATGGCAGATATTCATTGGATTACCGATTTTTCAGCTCCTGAGCTGGATATTTACGCCAGGCTTTCGGAGGGGCAGCTGCTCCATTACCATGAGCCGGACACAGGAATCTTTATTGCAGAAAGTCCCAAGGTCATTGAGCGGGCCCTGGACGCAGGCTATGAACCAGTTTCCTTTCTCACAGATCCAAAGTGTATGGAGGGGGAGGCGAAGGATATTTTAGCCCGGTGTACGGGGATTCCCGTCTATGCAGCCAAATTTGATATCCTTACAAAATTAACAGGCTTTCAGCTGACTAGAGGCCTCCTCTGCGCCATGCGCCGGAAGCCTCTTCCGGACGTCAAAAGTCTCTGTGCCGGCCTGACGCGGATCGTAATTCTGGAAAATGTAATGAATCCCACCAACGTAGGGGCGGTATTCCGCTCGGCTGCCGCCATGAACATGGACGCCGTTCTTTTAACGCCAGGCTGCAGCAATCCTCTCTACCGGAGAGCCAGCCGTGTCAGCATGGGAACCGTGTTCCAGATTCCCTGGACCTTTTTTGACGAAAAGAAAGGCGCCTGGCCAGAAGGCGGAATGAAAATTCTGAAAGAACTGGGGTTTAAGACGGCTGCCATGGCTCTCAGAGAGGATTCTACCACTCTTGACGATCCGGCGCTGAAAGCGGAGGAAAAGCTGGCGGTGATCATCGGAACGGAAGGCGACGGGCTGGCCTCAGAGACCATCGCAGACTGCGACTACACGGTGCGGATTAAGATGGCCAGAAACGTGGATTCTCTCAACGCCGCCTCTGCGGCCTGCCTGGCGTTCTGGGAGCTTGGGAAGCGTCTCTAAGGCGGAAAGCCGAAGCTGCCATCCTGCCTGCGAAGCCAAAAACAGATTGATTTCTCATAAAATCTCTAGTATAGTAATTACAGGTTTAAAAGGGAAAGAAGGAAAAAGAGATGATACGAATAGCAGTAGACGCCATGGGCGGAGATAACGCTCCGGAAGAGCTGGTGGCGGGAGCCGTAGAAGCGGTAAAGGAAAAAAGCGAAATCAAGGTTCTTCTGGTTGGACAGGAGGACGCTGTAAACCGTGAGCTTTCCAAATATACATATAATAAGGAACAGATTGAGGTCGTTCACGCCAGCGAGGTGATTGCCACAGAGGAGCCGCCTGTCAACGCAGTGCGCAAAAAGAAGGATTCCTCCCTTGTGGTGGGCATGAACATGGTCAGGAAGGGGGAGGCGGACGCTATTGTGTCAGCCGGAAGCACCGGGGCTATCCTGGTAGGAGGCCAGGTGCTGGTAGGCCGCATCAAGGGTGTGGAGCGTCCGCCGTTAGCCGTTCTGATTCCCACCGATAAGGGGGTATCTCTCCTTCTGGACGGAGGCGCCAACGTGGACGCCCGTCCGTCCCACCTGGTTCAGTTCGCCAAAATGGGTTCCATCTACATGGAGCATGCGATGGGAGTCAAACATCCGCGGGTGGCCATTGTCAACATCGGCGCGGAGGAGGAGAAAGGCAACGCTCTGGTAAAGGAGACGTTCCCGCTTCTGAAAGAGTGCGGCGATATTAACTTTACCGGCAGCATTGAGGCCCGTGAGATTCCCCATGGAGGCGCGGATGTTATCGTGGCGGAGGCCTTTGTGGGCAACGTCATTTTGAAGCTGTATGAGGGCGTGGGGGCCGCCCTGATTTCCAAGGTGAAAGAGGGCATGATGACAAGCCTCCGCTCCAAGATAGGCGCGCTTCTTGTAAAGCCTGCTTTAAAGACAACCTTAAAAAGCTTTGACGCCAGCCGCTACGGCGGAGCGCCGCTTCTGGGCTTAAAGGGCCTGGTTGTGAAAACCCACGGAAGTTCCAAACGGACAGAGGTAAAGAATTCGATTATTCAGTGTCTTACTTTTACCGAGCAGGGCGTCAATGCAAAAATTCAGGAAAGTCTGCGGGAAAAAGAAAACAGAGAGGCAGGTCTCAGCGATGGAATTTGAAAAACTGCAGAAAATCATTGCAGAGGTGTTAAATGTGGAGCCTGAGGAGATTGCCATGGAAACCACATTCGTGGATGATCTGGGCGCAGACTCCCTGGACATTTTTCAGATTGTAATGGGAATTGAAGAGGGATTTGACATTGAAATTCCCACAGAGGCAGCCGAGCGGATTGTGACAGTGGGAGACGCGGCAGAGCAAATCAAGAATGCGTTAAATTAATGCTCTGATACCAGGCGCGCAACGAGCGGCAATCCGGTATCAGAGGGGGATCTTTTCCCGAACATTATACCATTTCAGCAGGGAGGCAGCTCTGGGAACAGGGCTGCTTCCAGCATATCATGAACAGTCAGGAGGATCTATATGACACATGCACATTTAAACGAGCTTCAGGGAAAGATTGGCTACTCCTTTAAGGACAGCTCTCTTCTCACCCTGGCCATGAGCCACAGCTCCTACGCCAATGAAAAGCACCTGAGTAAGCTGGGCTGCAACGAACGGCTGGAATTTTTAGGAGACGCAGTGCTGGAGATTGTGTCCAGCGACTTTCTTTTTCACCGGTTTCCCGATATGCCGGAGGGGGATTTGACGAAAACAAGGGCCAGCATGGTGTGCGAGCCGACGTTAGCCTACTGTGCGGAACAGATCGATCTGGGCAGCTATCTCCTTTTGGGAAAGGGGGAGGACGCTACCGGCGGACGTACCAGAAATTCCGTTGTTTCAGACGCCATGGAGGCTCTGATCGGAGCAATTTACCTGGACGGTGGTTTTACTAGCGCAAAAGAGTTTATTCTGAATTTTGTCTTAAATGATATGGAACACAAAAAACTCTTTTATGATAGCAAGACTATCTTGCAGGAGATCGTGCAGGCCAGAGGCACGGAGCTTTTATCCTACGAACTTCTGGAGGAAACGGGGCCGGATCACAACAAGACGTTCCAGGTGGCGGCCCTGATCGGAAGCCAGGAAATCAGCCGCGGCTTTGGACGGACGAAAAAAGCGGCAGAGCAGAGAGCCGCTTATCAGGCGATTCTGAAGCTGAAAGCAGAAGAAAATAAAGGCGTTTAGGTGATCTATGTATTTAAAAGGCATTGAAATTCAGGGATTTAAGTCCTTTGCCAACAAGATTCTCTTCGAGTTCCACAATGGTATCACCGGCATCGTCGGCCCCAATGGCAGCGGAAAGAGCAACGTGGCCGATGCAGTCCGCTGGGTGTTAGGAGAGCAGAGAGTCCGGCAGCTGCGGGGCGGAACCATGCAGGACGTTATTTTCTCAGGTACTGAGATACGAAAGCCCCAGGGATTTGCCTATGTGGCCATTACGCTGGACAATTCGGATCACAAACTTCCCATCGCCTACGATCAGGTAACAGTTTCCAGACGGCTTTACCGTTCCGGCGAGAGCGAGTACAAAATCAATGGAAGCGCCTGCCGCTTGAAAGATATTAACGAACTGTTCTATGACACAGGAATTGGAAAGGAAGGCTATTCCATTATCGGCCAGGGCCAGATTGACAAAATTTTAAGCGGCCGGCCAGAGGAGCGCAGAGAGCTGTTTGACGAGGCGGCCGGAATCGTAAAATTTAAAAAGCGCAAGCTGATCGCCCAGAGAAAGTTAGACGACGAGGAGCAGAACCTGGTGCGCGTCAAAGACATTCTGTCTGAGCTGGAAAAGCAGGTAGGCCCGTTGAAGCTTCAGTCAGAGGCTGCGAAGGAATACCTGAAGCTGAAAGAGGAGTTAAAGAGCAGAGACGCCAATCTCTTTCTGCTGGAGCACAAAGCGCTGCAGCTGCAGCTCTCTGAGCTGGATCAGAAGACTTCTATCGTAAAAGGAGACTGGGAGAACGCCTCCAGCCAGTCAGAACAGCTGAAAAAGGATTTTGACAGGCTGGAGGAGGAGAATTCTGCCTCTGAAGAAAAAATTGCCTCCACCAGGGAGGAACACTCGAAATCCATCCTTTTAAAGGAGAGCATAGAGGGGCAGATCGCAGTCCTCAGGGAGCAGATCCGTTCCGAGCAGCTGAATGAGGAGAACAGGAAGGAGCGGATTTCCTCCATTGATCAGGAGCTTCTGGGAAAAGAGGAACAAAAGCAGGAGTACGAGAAGCAGAGGGAGGAGACAAAAAAGCAGGTAGCCCAGGCAGAACAGGCTCTTACCCAGGCAGGACAGACTCTCTCGGAGACAGAGCAGGAGATGGCAAGGCTCTCAAAAGAGTCCGAAGCAACTAAGGCGGCAATTATCTCTGCTCTCAACGAGAAGGCCGGTCTGGCTGCCAAAAGCCAGCGGTACGAAACCATGTTAGAGCAGGTGGACGTGCGCCGCTCAGAGGTAACGCAGAAGCTTCTGCGCTTTAAAAGCGACGAATCCGTGCAGGAAGAGGAGCTGAAAAAAGAGGAGAAGCGTTTAGAGCAGATACAGGAGGAGCTGGACAGGCTGACGGAGCTGGAGGAGGAAACGGCGTTTCGTCTGACTGCCGCAGAGGAGGATGGAGCCGCTCTGGCCGCCCGGTTAAGCAGAAGCCAGCAGGATTACCATATCAGCCATTCGAAACTGGAATCTTTGAAAAATCTGGCGGAGCGGTATGAAGGATACGGAAACAGCATCCGCCGGGTGATGGAACAAAAGAGCCGGATTCCCGGAATCCACGGCGTGGTGGCGGATCTGATCTCCACATCGAAAAAATATGAGACAGCCATTGAGACGGCTCTGGGAGGCAGTATCCAGAACATTGTCACAGACCGGGAGGAGACGGCCAAGGAGCTGATCGAATATCTGAAGAAAAACAGATATGGCCGGGCTACCTTCCTTCCGCTTACCGGCATCAGCGCCAGAGGCGGCTTTACTCAGGAAAGCGCTCTGAGAGAGCCTGGAATTCTGGGACTGGCCAGCGATCTGGTGGAGGTGAAGGACGAGTACAGAACCCTGATCCAGTACCTGCTGGGGCGGGTGGTAGTGGCGGATACCATCGACCATGCCATCGCCCTGGCCAGAAAATTCCGCCATACTCTTCGAATTGTCACCCTGGAGGGAGAGCTTTTAAGCGCAGGCGGTTCCATGACAGGAGGATCCTTTAAGAACAGCAGCAATCTCCTGGGACGCCAGAGAGAGCTTTCTGAGCTTCAGGCAGCCTGCCGGAAGGCCTTGCAGGATGTGGAAGAAACCCAGAAAGCCATCGCAGATAACGACCGCCTGAAGGCCCAATGCGCCGGAGAGGCGGCGAGGCTTCGGGAGACAAAACAGGAGATTGTTCTGAGAAAAAATACGGCACAGATGAATATGGAACGGCTTCTGGGAAAGAAGCAGGAGATAGCGGAATCCTCCGCCGACCTGGTGATGGAAAACAGGGAGCTGGAGTTCCAGCTCAAGGAAATCCGGGAAAACAGGGCGCGTCTGTCCAGGGAAGAAGAACAGCTGGAGCAGCTCCAAAAGGAGCAGGAGGCGCGCTCCGAACAGCTTTCCAGAAAGCTCTCCGATGCTCAGCAGCAGAAGGAGGAGACGGCAAAGCTTCTCTCCGGCGCACAGCTGACGGCGGCTGGAATCCGTCAGCAGGACCGCTTTATCGCAGAGAATGTAAGCCGTATTTTAAAAGAAGAGAGCAGCCTGAAAGAAGAACGGCAGCGGATTCTTGACGGCAGCGGCGAAAGCGAGGCAGTGATTTCAGAAAAGCTTGCTAAGATTGAACAGCTTGGCCGCCAGATTCTGGAGGAGACGTCGAAAGCTCAGAGACTGGAGGAAGCGCTGGCCCAGAATTCAGAAGAAAAGGAACGGCTGGCTGAAAAACAGAAATCCTTTTTCCGGAAGAGGGAGGAGCTTTCCGAGGAAATCGGCCGTCTGGACAAAGAGCTGTACCGTCTGGAGAGCCAGAAGGAACGGCTGACAGAGCGGATGAGCGATCAGATTTCCTATATGTGGGAGGAATATGAACTGACCTATTCCGGTGCCCAGGCTCTGAAGGACGAAACGCCGGGAACCATTCCTGAGATCCGACGGGCCATCGAGGAACTCAAAGGAAACATTAAGGGACTTGGAAACGTCAATGTCAACGCCATTGAGGACTATCGGGAAATTTCCGAACGGTATGAATTCCTGAAATCTCAGAACGACGATCTGGCGGCAGCCAGGGAGGCTCTCTTAAAAATTATAGAAGAGCTGGATACTGGCATGCGTCTTCAGTTTGAAGAAAAATTCGCCCAGATCCGCCAGGAATTTGATAAGGTGTTCAAGGAACTGTTCGGCGGCGGCCACGGCGCTCTGATTCTGCAGGAAGATGAGGATATCCTGGAGGCGGGAATTCAGATTATTTCACAGCCTCCGGGAAAGAAGCTTCAAAATATGATGCAGCTGTCAGGAGGAGAGAAGGCGCTGACCGCAATCGCCCTTCTGTTCGCCATCCAGAACCTGAAACCGTCGCCCTTCTGTCTTCTGGACGAGATTGAGGCGGCATTAGACGACTCTAACGTAGACCGGTTTGCAAAATATCTTCACAAGCTGACAAAAAATACACAGTTTATCGTAATTACCCACCGAAGAGGAACCATGGTGTCCTCTGACCGCCTGTACGGTATCACCATGCAGGAGAAGGGCGTTTCGACTCTCGTTTCCGTAAATCTTGTGGAGAGCGAGCTGGAAGCCCAGGCAAAGGCAGGCAGGACAAAATTTTAGACAGACTTTTATATAGAGGAGGAAAGCATACATGAGCGGAGGAAAAAAGGGGTTTTTCGGACGCCTGGTAGAAGGGCTGACGAAGACAAGGAATTCAATTGTAGCTGGAATTGACTCAATTTTCAGCGGTTTTTCAGCGATTGACGACGATTTCTACGAAGAGATTGAGGAGACGCTGATTATGGGAGACCTGGGAATCCAGACTACCATGGCGATTATGGAGGATCTCCGTCAGAAGGTAAAGGATCAGCACATCAAGGAGCCGTCCGAGTGCAAGGAGCTTCTGATTGAGAGCATCCGTTCTCAGATGGATCTGGGCGAAAATGCCTATGAATTTGAAAACAGGAAATCCGTGGTCCTTGTCATCGGAGTCAACGGGGTGGGAAAAACCACCTCGGTGGGAAAGCTGGCCGGCCAGTTAAAGGATCAGGGCAAAAAGGTGATTCTGGCGGCGGCCGACACCTTCCGTGCGGCGGCCATCGAGCAGCTGACCGAGTGGTCCAGCCGTGCGGGCGTAGAGCTGATTGCCCAGCAGGAAGGATCCGATCCGGCAGCTGTCATCTACGACGCCATCGCGGCAGCCAAGTCAAGACACGCAGATATCCTGATCTGCGATACGGCGGGCCGCCTCCACAATAAAAAGAACCTGATGGAGGAATTGAAGAAGATCAACCGAATCATTGACAAGGAGTATCCGGACGCATACAGAGAGACTCTGGTCGTGCTGGACGGAACCACCGGACAAAACGCTCTGTCCCAGGCAAAGCAGTTCATGGAAGCCGCTGATATTACCGGAATCATCCTGACAAAGCTGGACGGAACCGCCAAGGGAGGAATCGCCGTAGCCATCCAGTCGGAGCTTGGCATTCCGGTGAAATATATTGGAATTGGAGAAAAAATCGAGGATCTTCAGAAATTTAATGCAAATGATTTTGTAAACGCCCTGTTTGAGAAGCCGGCAGAACAGTAAAAAACAGAAGAGGAGAGGGAACGCCATGTGCGAAAACGAGAAGAAGCTTACATTGGAAAAATTTGAGGAAGCCACCGAGGTGGTAGGAAAGGTGATTTCTGAGACAAAGTTAGTCTACAGCGAACACTTTTCCAATATGACAGGAAATAAGGTCTATTTTAAACCGGAAAACATGCAGTACACCGGCGCTTACAAGGTAAGAGGCGCTTACTACAAAATCAGCACTCTGTCAGAGGAGGAAAAGCAGAAAGGACTGATTACTGCCTCCGCCGGAAACCACGCCCAGGGAGTCGCCTATGCGGCCAAGCTGGCCGGCATTAAGGCCACAATTGTTATGCCTACCTCCACACCGCTGATGAAGGTCAACCGCACCAGAGGCTACGGCGCTGAAGTAGTGCTGGAAGGAGACGTGTTCGATCAGGCCCTGGCCCATGCCTACCAGCTGGCAGACGAGCACGGATACACCTTCGTCCATCCCTTCAACGATCTGGACGTGGCCACAGGACAGGGAACGATCGCCATGGAGATCATCAAAGAGCTTCCGACAGTGGACTATATTTTAGTTCCTATCGGCGGCGGCGGCCTCTGTACCGGAGTGTCCACTCTGGCCAAGCTGTTAAATCCCAAGATCAAAGTAATCGGAGTGGAACCGGCCGGAGCAAACTGTATGCAGGAATCTTTAAAGGCTGGAAAAGTAGTGGCTCTCCCAGGCGTCAATACCATTGCGGACGGAACAGCCGTTCAGAGACCTGGCGATCTTTTGTTCCCATACATTCAGGAAAATGTGGATAAAATTATTACCATCGACGACTCCGAGCTGATCGTGGCCTTCCTGGATATGGTGGAAAATCATAAGATGATTGTAGAAAACTCCGGTCTTTTGACAGTAGCTGCCTTAAAGCATCTGGATGTGAAGAAAAAGAAAATCGTTTCTATTTTAAGCGGCGGAAATATGGACGTCATCACGATGGCTTCCATTGTCCAGCATGGACTGATCCAGAGAGACCGGGTATTCACAGTTTCCGTTCTGCTTCCAGACAAGCCCGGAGAGCTGGCCAAGGTCGCTTCACTTCTGGCAGAACAGCACGGAAATGTGATCAAGCTGGAGCACAATCAGTTCGTCAGCATCAACCGGAACGCGGCGGTGGAACTGCGCATTACCCTGGAGGCCTTTGGAACGGATCACAAAAATACAATCGTAGCCGCGTTAAGCGAGGCCGGATACCGTCCCAAGCTTGTCAAGTCAAAGGGCGTCTACGAGCTGTAGATGAAATGGGGGGAGCTGTAAAAGCATTATGTATCAATTAGATAAAAATACACCTCTGGGGAAAAATCTCTGGTTTTTCGTCAAATGGAGCGCTGTTTCCACTCTGATCGGTCTGACCACCGGTCTGGTGGGAACTGTATTCGGGCATCTTGTCATGAGGGCAGGTGCTTATTTTAACAGTCACCGCTGGACCTTAGCCCTTCTGCCGGCAGCCGGCCTCATGATTGTATGGATTTACCACTTTTTAAAAGAAGACAAAAACAGGGGAACCAACATGGTGATTGAATCCATCTACACGGATTCTGACATTTCTCCCGGTACAGCGCCGGCTATTTTCCTGGGTACGATTCTCACTCATTTCTCCGGCGGCTCTGCCGGACGGGAGGGAGCTGCCCTGCAGATGGGAGGAAGCATCGGCAACCAGATTGGCCGCCTGATGAAGCTGGACGAGAAGGATAAAAAGATTGCGGTTATGTGCGGAATGAGCGGCGCCTTTGCCGCTCTGTTCGGCACCCCTATGGCTGCGGCTCTCTTTTCCATGGAGGTTATCAGCATCGGAGTTATGTACTATGCGGCCCTGGTTCCCTGCACCTTTTCCGCATTTATTGGAGCGGCTGTTTCAAAGCGCCTGGGACTGGCTCCGGAGGCCTTCTCCATCGGCCCGGTTCCTGAGTTTTCTCTGAAAGCAGCCCTGCTCATGATTGTATTAGGCGTTTTATGCGCTCTTGTTTCAGAGCTGTTCTGCATTGTCCTTCACCGCACCGAAAAGGTGTATCGGCGGTACTTTCCGTCTCCAGGCAGGCGGATAGCGGCAGGCGCTGTTCTGATTATCATACTTACGCTTCTGGAGGGTTCTTTTGATTACAATGGAAGCGGTATTCTGCTGATTGAACGGTGCTTTGAGGGGGATGTCCGGTACGAAGCCTTTCTCTGGAAAATCCTGTTTACTGCAGTAACTCTGGAGGCTGGTTTTAAGGGGGGAGAGATTGTTCCAACCTTCTGTATCGGCGCTGTCTTTGGGTGCAGCTTTGCCATGATAACAGGGCAGCCGTTCGGCCTGATGACAGCCTGCGGTATGCTGGCTCTCTTTGTGGGAGTGACTAACTGCCCTATTTCCACGCTTTTGATTGGCTTCGAGATGTTCGGATACCAGGCCATGCCCTATTTTGTGCTGGTGATTGCCGTGAGTTTTACTCTTTCCGGCTATTACAGCCTTTACTCCAGCCAGAAGTTTGTCTACTCTAAGACGAAAACAGAATATATCAACCGGAAAATGGAAGAGTAGGAGGAAAGTTCAATGAAAACACTGATTCGGCACGCGACTGTGCTTACCATGGACGAGAAAAATACTGTATTTAAAAACGGCTGCGTTTTAATCGACGGGG
>ERZ1673722.2602-NODE-2602-length-14422-cov-5.239855_pt1 | contig 14422 bp, 10 predicted proteins | sample MGYA00580222_ERZ1673722 | MGnify/ENA primary metagenome ERZ1673722 (study PRJEB41218, sample SAMN15661750) | gut metagenome | host: Homo sapiens | place: Canada: London | collected 2015-08-20/2019-03-30 | study: EMG produced TPA metagenomics assembly of...
TGTGACTTCTTTGGAGTAGATGCAAGGTCAAATAGGATGAAAGAAGCAGATCGTATTTTTGAACGGTATTTTGAGACAGTCAGGATAATTTACAATGTTGTGGAAGATACACTGCCGGATGCAATGTCAGGACGGGTTCAAAACAACATAGCGAACGATTTCATAATCCGATTTAATAAAACGATGGAAACGCAATATTGGGAAATGGAAGCGCTCTGCGGACAGATGGATGAGGTTGACGATGTCATCAAGCGTGCTGAAGATATGCCAAGACAGCTGCAGAAAGCGCTGGAAGGCCCATTGACCGTACAGGTGGCATATGACTTTGTAAAAGAGCACATTACCCATGCACCAAACAGCAAAGAGTGCATGGAAGAACGCGCTCAAAAATACTATCCAGAGAAGGAGAAGCGGTATGAACTGCTGCGGTATTATGCGGAGCATATGCCGGGCGCATGGGTAGCCATCTACCAATTCCTGCTTGCGCGATCCTTTGATGTCATCGGACACTACGCTGTTGCGCTGTTGCGTCATTGTGCGATACGGCAATGCCAAATCGAGCTGGAGAAAGAAATAAAGGACATCGACGCGGACGTACAACGGATTAAGAGACAGATAGCGGCGAAGCAAAAGGAAGCCTCTCTAGCGGAAGCAAAATCCACTTCTGCGAAGGAAAAAGAATAAGGACTATAATAAAAATCTGGGGTATCTGGGTGAAAACCCCAGATACCCTAGATATTTAGCAAAGGAAGAAGAAAAAACAGTGTATTTTAACAGACAAAACCGCCGGATATACATGAGCAATCCGACGGCCCTGTTTGGTCCTATTTCGTTTAATTGTTGTCGCTGACGGTCTTTACCGCCTTGCTCATCTCCTGCATCAGAGAAGCATGGCTGAGGTCAGACGGATCATCTGCATAGCGAATCCAGTAGTGGTCGCTGAGTGACTGGCTGTGAAGTCTTGCACAGGCAGATTTCATGATCATAACTCCTGCCTTGAGTGCACGTTTCTTAAACGGACCATACAATTCTTCGGTCAGATCAACGCGTTTCAGCAAGCGGAGAAGAGAGAAATCTGTGAAAACAATGTAGTGGTTGACGTCACCGTTTTTGTGTTTACGAACATATCGGAAAGCAACAGCACTTTGCTCGATGTTCAGCAGCTTCCTGCCTTCATCGGGTGTTGTAGGCGTGTCGATGATCTCATCCTCGTAACGGCTCTGATCGGTTACCAGATCAAACGCATTCTGGAGAATTTTCTGGCGTTCCTCTTCTGCTTCTTTCTGCCGTTTTTGTGCGGTTTGAAAGTCGGTTTCCGCAGCTTCCTTGGCTTGACTTTGATTCGGAAATATGGAATCAAGGAAAACATCGAGAAGGGCGTTGCGCCATTCTTCGAACGGATTGCGAAGAAAACTGTATGGACTGCGCATACGCTCGTGCCAGCGTGTGCTTGCGTCAGTGGCATTATTTCTGGTCAGCGCACGCGAGAACGCAGTACGGAGCCCGCTCAGCTGGGCGGTGGTCAGCGAAGGGATGACATCCGGCAGCTCGCAGTCCAACGTATCGGGACGATCGAAGAACGTCTTACTGCGGATGATCGGAACCGTCGAAAGCCGGGGAGGAAGAACACCCTTGTACGCACGGGAGCGGTCATATGTATCGAGCTTATCAAAGATTGGTGTGAGACCGCTGCCCTTCACAGTGCGAAGTATAATAAGACGGTCATGACAGCCACTCCAGTTTTTGAGATCTCCGCTGTCTTGGATAATGATTTCACGAGGAGCAACACTGCACGAGCCGTCCTGCACGGTGAAATTCATTGCCGTCAGCACACGGATGAAATTGGAATCTGCTTGCAGGCTTACCTTTTTGAGTGTAAAATTGTAGCAGAAGACGGGAATGTCGTCACAGCCGTCAAAGCTGCGGAGCTGCGTATCGAGCGCAGCGATAAGGATCGGATAGAGCCACTCGGCGTTCGCCTTCAGCGTGTCACTGAAACCGTCCAGATCGAGGAACTCATTCTTCCAGTTGTCACGGTTGGCCTTGATCGCCGCCTTGGACGGATGGGTTACCTTGATAGTGATTTCGTCTGGCTTGGGCGAGATACGGTCGGCGATGTACTTGTAAGCCTCTAGCTCGCCATCTGCTAGCTCGATGTCCGGTAGTATGAACTTGCGTTCTACCATGGACATCGGAATGGCGTACAGGCGGCAGTCGCTAGGACGGCATAGGCACAGCAGGCGATGTCGATAAGTGTAGCCATTGACAATTGTTCCTAGGGTGTCAGCCCAGCAAGCGAACCCGGGAACAGTGATGCCGTACGGAACGGTTGTGCATTCGTCTGCCCACTGCAGATGCTCATCGACGGTGAGACGCTGAATCAGCTGGCGCATAGAGTGCTTGGCCAAGTCAATACTCCCGAGGTGAACAACCGTGTTGGTCTGTCCGGCGACGACGGATTTTGCGAGGAAATTTGCGGGGGATATTGATTTTGCGGTTCTTTTCATAATAAAACTCCTTTCACATTGCGATTGTGTTCGGCTGATGATAGAAATATAGCAGACCGAACCGTGTTCGACTACAGATGTGAATGACGATGAGAAAGTTGCGTTTTGTGGATAATAAGTTGTCGGATTGGTTGAACTTTCTGGATTTTACACACTGATATGAATAAATGGTTCCAAAAAATGAAGGAATAGGAAGATTGATGTCATGGAAAAAGCTATGCAAAATCAAAAAGGGAAGGCAAAACAGGAACCGGACGGAGCCAGACTATTGGCACGAACTGTCAAGTCGGGTTTGCCTTTGAAAGGCTCACAAGCGGATGCCTTGGAGGTAGAAAGATGGCGGCAGACATTTGCGGTAAAGTGCGCACCTGGCGGCACGGACTGGAGTATATCGAAGGAGTTGTTCTCCAAGGCTGGATTTATTCTGCAGAGGACTCGATTTGGCGAGGATGAGCTGCGCATGGTTTTGCTGGACAGGGGACTTATTTTTACGCAGGAATTTGATACATTAATAGATATGAATGCTTCTTTTGAAGACAGAGTAACGAATGGAAGGTTCTATCGAAAAAGTGCAACAGATTATGACTCTCCGCTACAGTATGCAGAGGCCGTATTTGTGAAACAACATTCGGAAATGTCATCTAATATACGGAAGTGTTTTGAGCAATATACAAGAATTGCTAAGGAGAGGAAATTAACAAGGGAGCAATTAAAAAAACTAACGCCTCCAACAGAGGGGCTAACTAAAGCGGAGAGCGAATGGCTTCAGAAAGCAATTAACAATGATTTCCTTGCAAGTTGGGATTGGTATTTTTGGATAAAGACAGGTGGCAGGCATTTTCGAACGGAAATATCTGAAGCGCATTGCAGGATTTTCGATGAGATTAATGAGCAAGCGAGCGAATTCGATAGGTTGCGTAAGAAGGCGATAGAGTGGTATGAGCTATCGGATGAACAGAAAAAATTTGCGTCGATTAGTCAAGAAAGTGCAAAAATAATTCTTGAAAAATTTAATAGTATATATCCTCAATGGACGATTCGCAATATCGATAAATGTGCAGAGAAACTGATCATGAGCGAAGAAAAAGCTCTGTTTGTCATGTATACAATCGTCGATAAAGCCAAACGGTCAAAAGCGAGTGATAAGGCCAATAGACTGATAGAGGAAATATATCTAACAGGAGAAATCTACCATCTATTTGAAGCAATTTTGCCTGAAATACCTTGCATGGATGCGCTGCATATGATCTGGAACGGATGGATGAAAGATAAGATATGTTCTAGTCGTAAATGTTGGGAAACATTGGTGTCAGCTATGAAGAAGCAACCTAAATTAAGAGAATATATACGCGTTTTCCCACCGCTTGAATTAGGAATGTACTTATCCGATCTGTTGTATACCTCGTTGCCGGAAAGCACGTGTAATTTGGCATATGATAATGTGTTCTTTGTAGAAGCAGAGACAGTATCAAAGTATAAATCTCTATACTCAGATCAATATAAGGATTTGATTGCGAAAGAAATGAAAAAAACACGTGTAGACGAATATCAGAAGTTGTGGATCAATCCGGAAACAACCAGAGAGGAAAGAATAAAATTCGTCCAATATAGGATAAGGTATTTCAAAGACTGGGAAATTCCCAACGATATATGCATATGGGATGGATTTTTCCCGATACAAGCTGCTCGAGATGAGGGTATTCGAGAACGACGGATGAGGAAATACAGTGGAGAGTTAAAGACATTGATACTTGAAAATGTCTGGCAGGATTGTATTCTTGATAAGGCGCGAACGAAATTGTGGGATATGGCTGTTTTGCAGTTCATGCTTCCAAAAGTAAAGAATAAATAGCGTAATAAAACAGCAATACAATTAATGAAGTGAATTTCTGTGTCACTCCGAATAAGGATAGAAGAGAACAAACAAAGGGCATGCACACGCATGCCCTTACTGCTGTTTTATGAGGTTTGATAGTCTGGTGAGTGCCTTTCTCACAATCAGTTGCGGGAGAAGTCGTATGCGTATCGAGTACTTTTTAGTCCGCCTGCATACACTTTTCCGGCTAAGTATAGGTGCCCCTTTGAATTGCTATATGTAGCTTGAAAGGGTGCGTAAACGACTGCAAGAAACTGGCACTCTCATACTTTGGGATGATTTACACATACCGAAAAGGTTGTTATACTTATCTTGGTAGTTTATGCAGAAAAATATCGAAAGGCTTATGGCGAGGGGTGCACCCCTCATACCGTGGTACCCACGGTATGATACCTTTCTACAAAACTGTGGGCTTTGCCCGCTATGGTCAGGCAGGTGTGGAAAAATCTGACCATTATGTAAAGAAGGAAACACATGAGGAAACGCATTACAAGTCTGTTTCTTGTGCTGGCGTTCTGTCTGACCCTGCTGCCGACATCGGCGCTGGCAGAGGAGCCGGACACGTTAGACGGCGAAAGAATTGAAACCTCTATCGGTAATGATACCGAGGGAGATGGAGACATCGACAATAACGTTGAAGAATAGGACACCGAATCCAGTGATCATGCGTCTTTTGACCTTGAAGCAGGTGATGCAGCGTCTGGGGACGGTGAAGTGAGACCGAAGAAGATGCTGTTGTCAAGGTCGAGGCCGATGGCCAAACACGCTATTATAAGGCCATTGATGACACCTTCACTGACGAAAACCAAGACGGTACCGTCACGCTGATGAAAGATGTCACGAACGGTCACACCATCTATGTCACTGGCGGACCGTATATCCTTGACCTAAACGGGTGCGATATGAGCAGCGTTAGCGAGGACTCGGTAACGGTCACGGTAGGCAAGGCAGACGGCGATAAAGGCAATTTGACCGTCAAGGACAGTGGCACTGACGGCCGTCTCGAGAAACTTGTCGTTGAAAGCGGTTCACTGACGGTGGGAAATGGCTCGTTCGGCTTCGTTGGCGACAATGCAAGTTCCTGCATCGGAAGTATCAACTTTAAGGGCGGACATGCAGATGAGTTCAAGATCAACTCCAGAGGTTACTGGACCGATGATGTTGGCAATTTTGTTGACGGTCTCCGCACGTTCGTCCTCTGGCGGCGGTTCGTCCGCGGGTAGCTCGTCTGCGAATGCGGTTTCTACATCCGGTAAGTCGGATAATGGTTCGGTCTCGGCGGATAAGTCTACCGCGAAGAAGGGTGACACGGTAGCCATCACGGTAACTCCGGACGCTGGTTACGAACTCGGCAAGCTGACCGTAACCGACAGCAAGGGCAACGGCAAGTACACCTTCACCATGCCGGACGGCAAGGTAACGGTTCCCCAAACTTTCACCAAGGTTGCTGATGAGAAGCCGTCCACTACCGGCTACGTTGACGTTGCGTCTTCCGCATGGTACAACGACGCAATTCAGTACGTCACCGATAAGGGCCTGATGAGTGGCACCGGCGATAACAAGTTCTCGTCGAGTAGCTCGACCACTCGTGGTATGCTGATGACTGTACTGGCGCGTTATGCTGGTCAGGACACCACGAACAGCATTCCGTGGTACCAGGCTGGCATGGATTGGGCCAAGGCGAATGGCGTTTCCGACGGCACCAACCCGACCATCAACATTACCCGCGAGCAGCTTGTCACCATGCTGTATCGCTACGCTGGTTCTCCAGCCGCAAACGGTTCGTTGGACAGCTTCACGGACGCAAGCACCGTCAGCAGCTATGCTGTCAGCGCGATGCAGTGGGGGCTGTCGAGAATGGCATCGTAAACGGCTCCAATGGTAAGCTCAATCCGAAGAATAACGCAACCCGCGCTGAGGTTGCTGCAATTCTTATGCGCTTCTGCGAGATGGGTAAGTAAAGCCTATACAGACAAACAGCATAGCTTCGGCTGTGCTGTTTTCACTGCTTAACGGAAAGCGCCTGTGAGATATATTGTCTTTCAGTGCAAATAAGGCTATAATACTCTTAACATACCAGATGATAAGAGGATGTGAATGACGTGACGCTGGACTTTAATGACAACCATGAGATAACACTCAGCATACTGCACGAAGATCAGCCGTATCTGCTGTGGAGCAGCGGCGTGCGCTTCGTTTTCGTCATGCGCGGAACGGTCAGCACCCTTCTGCACGGTCAGACGCACACGCTGTCACCGGCTGGCTTTTGTCTCATCCATCCGCTCGAACTGTGTCAAATTTCCTGCTTTGCAGATAGTAAGGCGCTGATGGTGTACATTCCGCAGGATTATATCCGGCTGTCCGGCTTTACGAACAGCGCATGGGATTGTCTGGCGGTCGATGTGCAGGCCTCACCGCAGACAATCTGCGATGAGCTGCGCCGTCTGTTTGCCAAGATCGTCTCGCTGTACTTCAACCGAGCGCCAAAGCAGGTACTAAACGCTGCTGTCATGCAGTTTTTTCAGTTTCTGGAGCAGAATTTCCACGCTGAAAAAAGTGACGCTGGAGAACATCTGCCCAGCACCTCGATGGATCGTATCACGCAGGTATTGAAGCTTATCCACAGCCGCTGGAACGAGGATATTTCCGTGCCCGAGCTGGCAGAGCAGGTCCATGTCAGTCCGAATTACCTGTCCCGATTTTTCAGCAGACACATCCATATGACGATCACCGACTATATCGGCAGCATTCGTATTCACCACGCGCTTACGATGCTTCGCGAGGACCACTGTTCCGTCACGGATGTGGCTCTGCAGGCAGGCTTTCCTAACTCGTCCGCTTTTATCCGCAAGTTCAAGCAGCAGTTTGGCGTTACGCCGAAGCAGTATGCAAAGGATCTGGAAGAGCAGCGTAAAAATCAGCAGCCGGATGTCCTGCTCCCCAACATGCAAACCGAAGCCGGTGATTTTGCCGCACTGTTCAAGTATCTTCCGCTGGACGATGACCGCATCTCTGCCACAGAGAAAACGCTGTATCCCCTCCAGATCAACGCGTCCGCTGAGGGCAGACCCATACGCCCAATCTGGCAGAAGCTCTTAAATTTCGGATACGCCCGCGAGGGACTGCTCGCTTCGGTACAGCAGCAGATCATGCGCGCACAGCAGGAGATTGGCTTTGAGTATATTCGTTTTCACGGTATTTTCGATGACAACATACAGATTTATCAGGAAAACAGCGAAGGACAGCCGGTACTCAATTTTCTGTATGCCGATCTGCTGACCGACTTTCTGATTTCGCAGGGCTTCAAACTGTATATCGAGCTTGGCCTTATGCCGTCAGCCTTAAAAAAATACGATATTTTTGTTCTCAGCCGCAGCAGCAACTATTCCGTTGCGGCGCAGCAGGAGAAATGGCAGCAGCTCGTCTCCGGCAGTATTCAGCACTGGATCACGCGCTACGGCCTTGATACCGTGCGGACATGGAAATTCACAACGATGGGCATCCATGTGCCGGTGTTCACCGAAGTAACCTTCGACGAATTCTACACACATTATCAGTCAACCTGGCAGGCGGTGAAATCGGTCGATCCCCTTCTTCAGTTCGGCGGTCCCGGCGGTTTTGCAAGCATCGTCTGGGCGGCGGATATTCTGCCGGATTTCTTTCGCTTTGCCGAAGACCACGGCTGTTTTCCGGATTTTATCACAACGCAGGATTATCCGCATCAGAATGTGGAAGATGACATGGAATTCATGAACACTTCCATTTCACAGGATTTCTTGCCGACAACGCTGAGCGGCGACCGTCACTTCACGCGCAACCTGTGCACTCGGCTGTGTCAGCTGATGCGCGCTGTCGACCGTGAACACACTCCTATCTGGCTGGAGGAATGCAACTCGACCATATGGCAGCGCGACCTGTCCGGTGATACCTGCTACAAGGCCGCATGGCTGTGCCACAGCATCGCAGAGAATTACGACTCTGTGGAAGCATTCGGATACTGGCTTCTGACGGATTTCATCGAGGAACGAGGTCCCTTCAGCCGCCTTTTCCACGGTGGATACGGGCTGTTCACCTTCAATGGAATCCCAAAAGCAGGATGGCAGGCTCTGAACTTGCTGCGCAGTACAGGCGATCAGGTCTTATACAGTGGCGACTGGTATCTCGTGACCCGAAGTGCAAGGCAGCTGCAAATTTTGCTGTTTCACTATTGCGACTATGACAGTCTGTACCGTCATCGCTATCGAAAGCTGGAATATCCGGAAGAGGCATACCGCGTATTCCGGACCAGCAACGTAATGGATGTCCGTATACAGCTAAACAGCCTTGTACCGCAGCCTCACCGCATGCAGCAGTTTATCATCGACAGAGAACATGGCTCCTCGTTTGATCAGTGGCTGCGCTGGGGCGCACCGAACGATCTTTCTGTCGCAGATGTGGAGCAGCTGCACCGCGCGTCCGAACCCGGCTATCGTTCCACTCTGCTTTGCCCGGATGAGAAGGGGGAATTTGTCCTGCAGAGCAGATTACAGCCTCATGAAGTGCAGTTATTTATTATCGAACTGAATAACGGATAGGCCGCTGTCCTATCTCGAATTGACATCTGCAACGGGATGTGTTTCTTTGAAAACTATTCTGTTGCAGATATTTTATTTATATTCTGTTTTATAAATCGTCATTTTCTATCCTATTCTTTTTGTTTTTTCGTACTTCCTGCAAATGCAGAAATGAAATTATGTATTTTATGACATAATCTTTGTTTTGTTCTCCTTTAAAATCCTTATAATAATAACCATCAACAATGTTTGCAGACAGTTGGAAGTTGAAACAAAAAAGGTGGTAACATGTATCAGAATGTAAATCTCTCATTCGATCCTGCACATCCGCTTCAGGTGGCAAAGCAGGGTACGTTTGAGCGGTGGGTGGAAACAGCGGGCAGAAAGCGCCGATTTCTCGTGCATATTCCGCGCCGCTGCCGCGAAGCCGCGGCAGGCATTTTCATCCTGCCCCCGTCCGGCTGGACGGCAGATGATGTGCTTGAGAAAACGAACTGGAAATGGCTTGCGGAAGCTGAACCTGAACGCAGTAAGCCGGTTCTGTTCTTTCTCGAACCGCTCGCAGGCGAATGGCACACAGACGAGCCATATGGCTGCACCAGTGGAGACGTTGCCTATGTCGAAGCGGTTTTCCGTGAGCTGAGCGACCGTCACTGGTTCAATATTCATGAGTCCGGGCTGTACCTATATGGCTGCGGAGAAGGAGCAACGATTGCGCAGATGGCTGCCATGTGGAACCCGGCGATCTATGCCGGTGTATGTACGATCGACTCTGCGGTTTCCCCGGCTTATGCACAGGCGGCGGCTGCGGATGACTGTCTCAATCTGGATGGCTTCGAAGATACCGAACATCGCTGCGGCTTTCTGAAAAGCGATATTCCGCTCCCGGCATGGGTAATCGCAGATCGAACACAGGACAAGACAGCTGTGCAGTACTGGAAGTACAGCATCCGTTCAGATTACAGCACACAGCTGACACAAGACACGATTGCCTATCGGCGTCTTACACCGCTGGAGCATCCACAAAACAACGATATTGCAGCTTATGAAGTCTGGTCGAGTACACTTTCCGGCTGTTCGGAAGCGGCCGGAGACGCCATGCTGCACCGCATCTGGAACGGTTTTCTCAGCCGTCACCGCCGCTGGATGGGTGACCCCGGCGGAAATCTGCGCATGTATGACGATCCGCTTTGCAACCGTCATGTGGAATATCACATGGAAAAGGTAGATGGCTGGCTGCGCGAATGGTATGTATATGTGCCGGAGGCAGTCCGTCAGCATCCCGAAGTCCCGGTTCCGCTGGTCTTTGCCTGCCATGGCTATACCTGCAACGGCGCCATTTACATGGAAAACTCCGGCTGGAACCGTATCGCTGACGAAAACGGCTTTGTGGTTGTTTACCCGACCGCAGGCTATGGTCAGATGTGTGTAGAAAATGCCTACTGCAGCAGTGATAACCTGCCCCTGCCTGCCTGGAACATCTTCCACAAGGACACGCAGCCTGAGGAATACCCGTTTTTCCGGTATCTGATCGAGCGAACCGCAGACGATTATCCGATCGACCGCAGCCGCATTTTTGTCACTGGACATTCTCTCGGTTCTCTTATGGTGCAGATGCTCGGCCTGGCTATGCCGGAATATTTTGCGGCGATTGCGCCTTGCTCGGGCATTCTGTTCAGCGATCTGGAACAGGAGCCTCTGTCCCTGCCCGAGGTCGCAGCACGAAAAGACATCTTGCTCCCCGTCTGGATGTTCGGCGGCAGCGAAGAAGCCTTTCTCGTTCCGGACCGTCCGGCAGACGGCAACCGCACAGCCTATACCCTCGAAGCATGGCGCAGGCTGAACCATATCGAGCCGGCTCACGTGCAGGACTGGACAGTCGGCTGGCACACCTATGAAACGCGCTGGGATGATCTGATTTATCGAAAAGACGGCATGCCGCTCGTCGGCTTCACCCGTGTACAGGATATGCCGCACGCGACCACGATAGAGATGTCCCGCCGCATCTGGGACGAGTTTTTCTCCCGTTTTTCGCGCGTAGACAGCAGTATTGTTTATCATGATAAGGAGGACAGCTAACATGAAAAGCGTAAGCACCGACAGCAATCGTGTGGTTTCATTCGGTGAAAAGGTTTCTTACGGCATTACCGAAATCGCCTGCAACCCGATGTATACCATCTTCTGCTCGTTTCTTGTATTTTTCTACACCGATGTCATCGGCGTCAACGCCGCTGCCGTCGGTACGATCATTCTGATCAGCCGTATTTTCGACGGCTTCAGTGATATCATCGCCGGAAATATCGTCGAGCATACCCATGCAAAGAGCGGCTCTGCCCGTCCGTGGATTCTGCGCATCGCCATTCCCCTCGGCATCTCCCATATCGCTATGTTCACAGTTCCGGACTGTGGCGAGTGGGGCAAGCTGATTTACATTTTCGTTTCCTATAACGTCATTCAGAGCGTTGTCTACACCATGGCAAACGCCGCAATGAGCGCTCTGCCGACTTACATGACTAACGACCGCAACAGCCGCTCCTCCTGTTATGCAGTGCGTCTTTTCATTGCAGCAGCAACGCAGACCGTTCTTTCACTGAAGTTCATGAACATTATTGACGCGTTGGGCGGCGGTCAGCGCGCATGGATCAAGCTGGCGGCCATTCTCGGCACCATCGCCGCGATCGTCTTTGCTATCGTTTACATGACCACTCGCGAGACCGTAACCAGCGGCGGCGAGAACGGCGAAGATGTTCCTCTTCTTGTCGGCCTGAAAGCGCTGATGCACAACAAGTACTGGTTCTCTGTTCTTGCAATGCAGTTCTGCTGCGTTCTGCACCAGGTGACCACACTGACGGTCGGCGTATACTATGCCAAGTATATTCTGAATGACGCTAAGCTTGTCGGCAACATTATCATGTACCATCATTTTCCCGCACTCGTTGTGATGCTTCTTGTCCCGATCGCGCTGGACAAGGGCGCTTCCAAGCGCACGCTCGCTATTCTGAGCGGCGTATCCATGCTGCTTGGCTCGCTGATCTCGCTCGTTTATGCATCCGGCGTCCCGTTCATCATTTCGATGGGTCTGCGCGGTATCGGCTTCGGCGCATTCAGCAGCGTTATCTACGGCATGCTCGCTGATACGGTCGAGTACGGCGAGTGGAAAACCGGCGTACGCACGCAGGCGATCAATGTTACGGCAAACGGCGTTGGTCAGAAGATTGGCAGCGGTCTGGGCACTGCGGCATTCGGTGGCCTGCTCACAATGTGCGGCTACAACGGCATGGCAGAAGTGCAGACCGCAAGCGCTGTAAGCTGCATCCGTATTATCTTCATCATTGCGCCGATCGCGATTTATCTGATCCTCATTGTTCTGGCATGGCTGTTCAAGCTGGACAAGCAGTTCCCGCAAATTCAGAAGGAGTTGGAGGAGCGTAAGCGCAGCAAGGCTGCTGTGAACTGATCTAAAATACATCTTTCACCTTTTCATCCCCTCAAAGACACTGCCCGGTCATACCAATGACCGGGCAGTTCTGCTTTATGCACCTGCAACGCTGACAACGATAACAAGTTCGCGCCGAGCACGTCAACTACCCGAGGCATGCTGATGACCGTTCTCGCACGCTACGCAGGCGAGGACACCGCGAATAGCACGCCGTGGTATCGGACACTGGCATGGATTGGGCGAAGGCGAACGGCGTGTCTGACGGCATCAACCCGACTGTCAACATTACCCACGAGCAGCTGGTTACCATGCTGTACCGCTACGCTGGGTTTCTCAACCATGGGAGACCTAGCTGTTTTTATCTTGTTTGACGAAACGGTTAAGAGATTTTATCGAGTATTTGTGTTTTCCGGTATTCCTGTTGTACGGAATACATCATATGGATTTCGTACATTTAGGAGTAGGAGAAGCTTTAGAACACCTACGATAGAAAGTATTAGGTTTCATTCCAGTCTGCCGCATGGCCTCCGTGGCAGTGATTTCTCCTGCACGCCAGCGAGCGACCACCCGCTCGAAGTTGTCCGGCAGAGGTATTGGTTTACAGCCGGTGTACTTGCCCTCTGCCTTAGCAATTGCGATGCCTTCGCGCTGACGCTGCAAGATGTACTCGCGCTCCAGTTCTGCAATAGCCGCGAATACGGTGAGCATGAACTTGCCGGTTGGCGTGGTCGTGTCGATGGCCTCCTTGCGGCTTACAAATTCCACCTGCTTTTCGGTCAGCCGCTCCACAAGGTCGAGCAGGTCGCGCGTATTTCTTGCGAAACGACTGATCGACTCGACAATCACGGTATCACCGCGCCGGACGTAGTTCATCATGCGAGTCAGTTCCGGGCGGTCGGCGTTCTTGCCGCTGGCCTTGTCGATGAAAATCTCGTCAACGCCGAGCTCGCGCAGCAGGACTTCCTGCCGAGCGGTGTTCTGCTCCTCGGTGCTGACACGAATATAGCCAATTTTCATGGTGTATCTCTCCTTTAAGTATGGTATAATGAAAATAATAAGGACGGTGACGCTAATGGATAAGACAATCGAACAGGTAAAGCAGTTAGCGCACCGTTATGGAGTGCCGAAACTGGTATTATTCGGTTCGCGTGCTCGCGGCGATCATCACGCCCGCAGCGACTACGATTTCGCGGTCTGGGGCTGCACGCCGCAGCAACGTGCGCAATTCAGCGATGCTGTCGAAAATGATCTGGACTCGCTGTATTCGGTTGATTTGGTGTTTGTCAGCGAACATACCGATGCAGCACTGCTTCAAAATATAGAAAAGGACGGGATTTGCTTGCTAGACCGTTACAATACGAAATTCGAAAATCTCACCAACGCTGTAGAACGCTTGCGCGAAGGCGTGCAGGCATATCAAGAGAATCCGGCCAAAATCATTCGCGACGGTGTAATCCAGCGCTTTGAGTTTACCTGTGAACTGGCATGGAAAACCACACGCGAGTTTTTGCTCGACCAGGGTTTTACCGAGTTGAACAGTCCGAAAGCAACGATGCGCAAGGCATTCTCGTATGGTCTGATTGATGATGAACAGGCGTGGATTGCGTTGCTGAATGCCCGTAACCAGACCTCACACATTTACGACGATGCAACCGCGCAGGAAATCTACTCGCAGATTGAGAGCGAGTTTGTGTCGCTGTTTGATAAACTTATTGAGCAGTTGAAACGTGGTTAATTGCAATAGGGGCGCCGTACGTTTTGACATATTTCAAAATTTCGAAAACAACTCTATTGACACAATTTTTCGTTGTTTCAGATGGGTATACTCTATTGACATGCTCAAAAAATACCGGCTCTTGATGAGTCGGTATTTTTGCGTTCAATCATCATCTGACAGCAGATCAGCCAGCAGGCCGATTACCGTCATCACACCGAGAACGACTTTAGTTACGTCCATGAAATCACCGTCTTCCCTCAGTACGCATACAGCAGTTCGCCGGTCATCTCGTGAAAGAGTTCCGGGTCGTACAGCATTTCCTCGATTTCC
>ERZ1673722.2625-NODE-2625-length-14309-cov-4.763224_pt1 | contig 14309 bp, 8 predicted proteins | sample MGYA00580222_ERZ1673722 | MGnify/ENA primary metagenome ERZ1673722 (study PRJEB41218, sample SAMN15661750) | gut metagenome | host: Homo sapiens | place: Canada: London | collected 2015-08-20/2019-03-30 | study: EMG produced TPA metagenomics assembly of...
TTCCGCATTTCGCCCCCGTTTCTCTACCGTTTACCGTCGAAAACCTACCGTTTGTCCTCGCGTAACGCCAGCGGGGTGACGATCACCCCCGCCTCGCCTCCGTATTGTACCCCGCAGAAGGCGCCCCGCACGCGGGGTGCAGGCAACGGACGGGATTCCCCAACGCAAGGGAGCCCCGCCCGCCTCGAGCGAAGGAGGCATCATCGTATGACGAGTGTCCTGGAAGAAGCCAAAGCGCTGGAAGGCGACATCATCGCCGACCGCCGCTGGCTGCACGAGCATCCCGAAATCGGGTTCGACCTCCCTCAAACGACGGCCTACGTGGCCGAGCGTCTGCGGGAAATCGGTCTCGAACCGGAAGAGATCGTGCCGGGCGGCCTCGTGGCCACCATCGGCGACCCGTCGGCGGGCCGCTGTTTCATGCTGCGCGCCGACATGGACGCGCTGCCCATCAAGGAGGAGACGGGGCTGCCCTTCGCCTCCCCGACCGACTACATGCACGCCTGCGGGCACGACACGCACACCGCCATGCTGCTGGGCGCCGCCCGCATCCTGAAAGGCCGCGAGGCCGAGCTGCCCGGCTGCGTGAAGCTCATGTTCCAGCCCGACGAGGAGGGCTGCGCGCCCGACGAGATCTGCGGCAACGAGGCCATGATCAACGCGGGCGTGCTGGAGAACCCGCACGTCGACGCCGCCACGGCCATCCACCTCATGCCGTTCGACTACCGCTTGGGCGAGATCGCCACGCGCCCGGGCACCGGCTTCTCGTCCATCGACGACATCGACATCGTCGTGCACGGCAAGGGCGGCCACGGCTCGCGCCCGCACCAGCTGGTGGACCCGTTCAACATCGCCTGCCATATCTTCTTCGGCGCGCAGAACCTCATCGCGCGCGAGCTCGACCCGAACGACCAGGCGGTCATCACGTTCGGTGCCATCAACGGCGGCACGGCCGCCAACATCGTTCCCGACGACGTGCACCTGCTGGGCACCCTGCGCACCATCGACGAGGGCACCCGCGCGCATCTCAAGGAGCGCATGGAGGCGATGTGCCGCGGCATCGCGGAGGGCTTCGGCGGCAGCGTCGACGTGCGGTTCCTCCGCGGCGTGCCGAGCGTGTACAACGACCCCGATCTCACCGACGAGCTGATCGGCTACGTGGAGGACCTCACCGGCCGCCCCGTCACCATCCTCGACAAGCCCATCTCGGGCTCCGACGACATGAGCGTCATCTCGCAGGCCGTGCCCACCACCTACTTCGTCATGGGCACCGGCTCGGAGGACGAAGGCGTGCGCTACCCCGTGCACAACTCCCGCGTGGTGTTCGACGAGAGCGTGTTCGTCGAAGGCGCGGCGATGACCGCAACGATGGCCCTGCGCTGGCTGGAAGCCCGAGCGCGCGACGACAAGGAGAACGAGCGATGAGCGAGAGCGAGAACCAGAAGCTGGCGACGGAAGCCGCCGAGGGCGCGCCCGTCGCCGCGGCCCCCGAGCCCGGCGGCAAGAAGAAGCGCAAGAAGAAAGGCGCACCGGACTCCTTCATCATCCTCGTGGCGTGCCTGATCGTCGTGGCGCTCGTCACCGTGGCGATGTCGTTCTTCACGAGCGAGGTAACCGGAGCGTCGTTCGCCGACGTTCTGACCTCCCCGGTGCTCGGCTTCTCGAGCGCCATGCAGGTGTGCGTGTTCGTGCTCGTGCTGGGCGGCTTTCTGGCCATGGTGAACAAGACCGGCGCGCTCGACACCGGCGTCGCCACGCTCGTACGCGCCCTCAAGGGCCGCGAGCTCGTCCTCATCCCCATCCTCATGCTGCTGTTCGGCATCTGCGGCTCCACCTACGGCATGATGGAGGAGACGGTGCCGTTCTACATCCTGCTGGCCGCCACCATGTACGCCGCGGGCTTCGACACGCTCACCGGCGCGCTCGTGGTGCTGCTGGGCGCGGGCGCGGGCTGCATCGGCTCCACGGTGAACCCGTTCTCCGTCGGCGTGGCCACCGCCGCCCTCACCGACATGGGCATCGCCATCGACCAGGGCGTCATCATCGGCTTCGGGCTCGTGCTGTTCGTCATCGCCGAGGCCATCTCCATCTTCTTCGTCATGCGCTACGCCAAGAAGGTCAAGGCCGACAAAGGCTCCACGTTCCTGTCGTTGCAGGAGCAGGAGGAGTCCGAGAAGGAGTACGGCCAGATGGAGGAGGATGCGGAGAACCCGGCGTTCTCGGCCGTCCTCTCCGGCAAGCAGAAGGTCGTGCTCGTGCTGTTCGCGCTCACGTTCGTCGTCATGATCGTCGGCTTCGTACCGTGGCAGAACTTCGGCATCGACGTCTTCATGGCCGGCGGCTCGGTCGACGACCCGGCGGGCGCCTGGAGCGCGGTGCTCACCGGCGTGCCGCTGGGCATGTGGTACTTCAACGAGGCCACGGCGTGGTTCCTGCTCATGGCCATCGTCATCGGCATCTTCGCGCGCTTCGCGGGCAAGGACATCGTGAAGACGTTCCTCGGCGGCTGCGCCGAGATGGTCAGCGTCGCGCTCGTCATCGCGCTTGCGCGCTCCGTCGCCGTCATCATGGGCGAGACGCAACTTGACACGTTCATCCTCACGAACGCCGCGAACGCGCTGTCCGGCGTGCCCGCCTTCATCTTCGCGCCCGCCACGTTCCTGTTCTACTTCGTGCTGTCGTTCGCCATCCCCTCGAGCTCCGGCATGGCCACGCTGGCGATGCCCATCATGGGGCCGCTGACGAACGGCCTGGGCTTCTCGGCCGAGGTCATGGTCATGATCTACGTGGCCGCCCACGGCCTCGTGGCCATCATCACGCCGCTGAACGGCGCCGTGCTGGCGGGCCTCGCGCTGGCGAAGGTGCAGTACGCCACCATGCTCAAGTGGGTGATGAAGGTGATCGTGGTCACCGGCATCGTGCTCGTGGTGGTGCTGACCGCGGCGATGCTCATCATGTAGCCGGCCCCTTGGCGCGCCGCCGCGTCCTCCTTCGCGGCGGCGCATATTCGGGCATCGACCCGTCTTTGCGAGAAAGCGAGCCCCGGCCTGGGCTCGCTTTCTCGCGTTCGGAGGCTGGAGGCGGGAGGCTCTGCGCGGCTTCTGCACGCAAAAACTCTCCCAAATGAGCAAAAAACCGCGACGAGCGCAGCCTTACAACCCTCCCAATGCTTCCAGGGATCGCGCGAACTGGGGAAACGACAGCCGTCACTCGCCAGGGGCGCATTCCGAAGCTCCGAGAGCCTCCCAAAACCCTGCCAACCACCGCACGTCGCGGATTATTGTGCAAAAAAAGGGAATTTCGCTTTCACGCCGACATCGGGAAGCGCGCCCGCACGAAACATGCCGATCATGGTCGACGACGGAAGCGCATAGACTCCCCTCCCCCTGTCACGGCGGCGGAAAGCTAGCGCTCGCGAAGGCTCCCCGTATCGCTCAGCGGTTCCTCGATCGCCGAGTGATCCGAAACGCGAACGGGCCGCCTCTCCGAGCGCTTCGCCGCAGACGCGCAGCGGCGAAGCGACGCGACCGACCTCGGCGCTACCACGATGCGCGGACGCTCGGCGCCTTACAGCCCCTCGTCGGCCGTCGCACCCGCGCCTTTGCCGCCCTCGCGCGCTTCGACGCCCAACAGGTCGAACAGCTCCTGGCGCGTGTGGATGTCGAGCTTCTGGTAGATGTGGCGCACGTGGGCCTTCGCCGTCCCGTTCGCGATGAACAGCTCGCGCTCGATGATGCCCACCGTCTTGCGCTGGGCCAGCAGCAACAGCACCTCCTCCTCGCGGGTGGACAGCTTGTAGGCGCGCGCGACCTCGGCGCAGCGGTCGGCCAGCTCCTGCTTGCGTATCATCGCGGCCGAGTCGGTGCCTCCCGCCAGGAAGTTCGCGCCCCAGCGGCTGGACAGGTCGCGCTCCGAGAACAGGATGGTGGTTGCGGTCACGATGGCCACCACCGTCAACAGCGAGATGAACAGCTCGCCGTTGCCTCCCAGCACGTCGAACGACTGCGCGCCGTCGGCCACGAGCCGCCCCAACCACATGGACACCTGCCGCACGCTGCGCTCGATGCCGAACAGCCACAGGGCCGACACGCCGTAGCGGTAGCAGATGTTCGCCATGATGAGCATGATGAGGACGGATTGCGCCGTGTACCCGGCGGAGACGCAGAAGCTGGCGGCCATACCCTGCACGTGCCCGAGCGTGGGAAGCAGGAACAGCGCCACCACCATGAGCGGCAGCGCCACCCGGTAGATGATGCCGAAGTCGAAGCGCCCGCCGCGCACCGCCACGCCCAAAAACACGAGCACGCCCACCGCCAGCGTCCCCGGCGCGGAATGCGGTCCGAACGCGCCGGCGTACAGCCCGCCCTCCATGAGCCCGTACGCGAACGCGTAGGCCGCCATGAACAGCACCGCCTTCCACGGCACCGAGAACCGCGTCCACGACGTCGAGGGCAGCTCGGCCGTCGGGAGGCTGCCGAACCCGCGGCGCAGCAGCACGAGCGACGCCGCCGGCAGCAGGGACGTCATCACGAACAGCCACGGCAGCATGAACCCGCGGTACACGTACAGCACAAGCGCGCCCACCACGATGGACGCCGAATAGTACAGCGCCACGCGCAAGGGGTTCAGGCAGCCGTACAGCTCGCTCCAGAACAGGATGAGCAAGGCGATGCCGAACCCTCCCAGCAGCGTGGCCGGCACCCCCACCGCCGGCGCGATGCCGGGCAGCCAGCACGACGCGAACATGAGCACGGTGGACGCCGTCAGCGTCGCGGCGCACAGGGCGTAGACGGCCGGCTTGTCGAAGAACGGCCCGATTCTGCGCGCGAGCAGCGTGCAGGCGACCGCGGTCACCACCATGGTCAGGTCGAACAGGTCCCGCCCCGAGAACGCCACTGCGGGGAAATCGACGAACGACCCCACGAACATGATCTCGATCCACGCGCGATACACGCCCAAACCCAAAAAGGCGACCGGCACCGCGATCGCGCCGCAGAACAGCCGCGACCGCCTCCGGACCGGCGCTTCCTGAGATTCTTCTTGATGATCTTCCCGTTCCACCGACATGTCGAGGAGCTCCCCTTCGTCCCGTCAAGCCTCGGGGCGATTATAGACGAAACGCCCCGAACCGAGAAACCGCGCGACGGGTGGTTTTGCATCGTCCGAGCAAAACAGGGGGTTATGCGCGGGGGTTACGATTTTTAAGCCTGCGAATCCCCGTGCGGTCGATGCGCGCATTCCGCCCGCTGCCCTATGGTGGGGCCCGTTCCGCAGGGGACGAACCGCACCGACCGAGGAGGGAATCAACTCATGAGCACCATTTCACGTCGCGACCTGTTCAAATTCGGAGGCGTCGCCGCCGTCGGCGCCGCCGGGGCATCCATGCTGAGCGCGTGCGCGCCGCAGGGAAGCGCCGCCGGCACGGCCGCATCCGCCAACGCGGGCGCCGCGGCCGAGGACGGGCTGCCCAGCTTCTTCGCGAAGCCGGAGCCCATCACCGATATCTTGGAGACGAAGGACTACGACGTCGTGGTCGTGGGAGCCGGCGCCGCAGGCGTGCCCGCAGCGCTGTCCGCCTTCGAGGCGGGCGCGAAGGTGGCGCTGCTGCAGAAGGAGGCCACGGCCATCTCGCAGGGCAACACCTGCGATTCCATCATCCTGGACCAGACCGACCCCGCCGGGGTCGAGGCCGTCGTGTCGCTCATCACGGAGGATTGCTGCCACCGGTCCGATCGCGAGCAGGTGCGCCTCTGGGCGTACAACTCCGGCGAGGCGCTGCAGTGGCTGTGGGATATCGCCCAGAAGGCGGGCGCGCAGGTGGTGGACTCCACCGCGAAGTGGACGGGGCCCATCAAGCAGATCGACGGGTACGACATCACGTACTTCGCCTTCGACTTCGGCCCCAAGCCCTACAACACGGGCAACGGCATGCGCGACATCGCCGACTACGCCGAGCAGCAGGGCGTCGATATCTTCTACTCCACCCCTGCCGCGCAGCTCGTGCAGAACGACGGCGGCGCGGTGACGGGCGTGGTCGCCGAGGGCAAGGACGGCTACATCCAGTTCAACGCGTCCAAAGGCGTGATCATCGCCACGGGCGACTACGAGAACGACGACGAGATGATGGCCTATTACGAAGCGGAGATGGCGAACATCTACCGCAAGGAGCAGAACAAGACCGGCGACGGGCAGAAGATGATGGTATGGGCCGGCGGGCGCATGGAGGACGTGTGCGGCTCGAAGGTGCTCCACGACTTCGACGCCGGCCCAGGGTCGATGGCCGACATGCCCTTCCTGTGCGTGAAGAACGACGGCACGCGCTTCTGCAACGAGAACCGCTCCGAGATGGCCACGATGGGCAACTTCCTCAAAAGCGAGGAAGACCAGGGCTGGTACACCCAGGTGTTCGACAGCAACTACATGACCGACTGCGCCGACTGGCCCGGGGCCCTCATCCCGCCCGAGGCCATGGTGAACTACATGCCCGAGGTCGAGGGCGAGAAGGAAGGCGTGTACGACACGCTCATCAACACCTACGCGGCCGACACGATCGAGGAGCTGGGAGAGAAGCTCGGCCTGACCGACGTCGCCGCCTTCGCGAAGACCGTCGCTCGCTACAACGAGCTGTGCGCGTTGGGCGTCGACGAGGACATGGGCAAGGCGGCGAAGTGGCTCAAGCCCATCGTGACGCCGCCGTTCTACGGCATCCACCGCCGCATCGGCCTGTCCACCATCATCCACGGCGTGAACGTGAACGCCGACATGCAGGTGCTCGACAAGGACGGGGCGCCCATCGAGGGCCTGTACTCCATCGGCAACTGCGCCGGCAACTTCTTCGGCAGCCCCGACTACCCCATGACGGTGCCCGGCCTCTCCCTCGGCCGCTGCCACACGCAGGGCTACGTGGTGGGACGCGCTGTCGCCGGCAAGTAGCCCCGCACCGCCCATCCTCGCGCGCCGCCTCCCCCTCCCGGCGGCGCGCGAAAGCAACGGCCCCCGGCGTGTTCGTCGGGGGCCGTTCTTCGCATCGGGCGCCTGGGGAGGGAAGCGGCGCCCGCTCAGCGAGGAGATGTTACTTCGTCAGGCTGTGGAGCGGGCCGGAGCCGCGCTCGGCGCTCTGCCAGCCCTCGGGCAGCGGCGCGTCGTGGCACTCGTTGCAGGAGAGGGTCGACGTGCCGTCAACCGAGTGGCAGGAGGTGCAGTCGCCGGCCTCAAGGTGCGCCTTGTGAGGATTGAATCCCTCGATGCCGCCGAAGTCCTCGTTCGCCGCATTGATGGTGGTGCGGTCGTGGCAGCTCAGACACAGCTTGTTGGGGTACTCGTCCGCATCGTCGAGCTGTCCGGCGACATGAACGGCCTTGAGCGAGCCAACCGGGTACGATGCCGCATCGGCGCCGCCGTTGCCCGCATCGCCCGAAGGCTGCGAGGGCGCGCATCCCCCCAACGTCGCCGCCAACGCGACCGTCGCCAGCACCGTGCACACCGCCATCAACAGGTTCTTCCTCTTCACGTCAGGCACCTCGGCTTTCCTAGATGTTCGCATGGATGTAGTCAAGACCGAGGATATCCTTGACGGCCAACCAGGCGAAGCACTGGCCATGGCCGATGCCGGAGCCCATGACGTTGGGCGGGTACACGTTGCCGTAGAACGAGCCGGCCGTGTTGCCCGCAGCGTACAGGCCGGGGATGGGCCGCCCCTCCTTGTCGAGGACGCGGCAACGCTCGTCGTTCTTGAGACCGCCGCGCGTCGAGGTCATCGACGAGCAGTGCTTGGATGCGTAGAACGGCGGCGTGTCGATGGGGTTCATCCACAGCGGATCCTTGTAGAAGTCGAGATCCTCGCCGGCCTCGCACAGCTCGTTGTAGCGCGTGAACGTGGCAATGAAGATGTCCTTGTCGAAACCGCAGTGTTCGCACAGCTCCTCGATGGTATCAAACTTGAACGTGATGCCGTTCTCCACGTTCTTGTCCACCTCTTCCTGGGTGTTGGACGCCGTGTAATCCTCCACCATGTAGCCGCCCTCGGGGAACTTCTCCTTCCAGGCGCTGTCCCAGATGCTCCACGCGCAGCCGTCGGGCGTGCAGGTGAGCTTCGGGATGGAAGGCGACTGGAACGGCAGGTTCTCGGCCATGAGGCGACGGCCCGCGCCGTCCACCATGAGCACCGGCAGGTTGGCGACGCCGGCGTAGAAGTGCGTGCCCTCGAACGTGGTGGGCAGCGTGCCGTCCATCATGACGGCCGCGAACGGCCACAGGTCGCCGCAGGCGAACTCGTCCATGTCCGCGCCGATCCACATGCCCATCTTCTGGCCGTCGCCCGTGTCGTTGGTGTTGATGTTGTAGCGGACGATCTTGCTCAGCGACACGTTGTAGTGCGCCATCATCTCGCGGTCGGCGGCCATGTCGCCTGTGGTCAGCAGCACGCCCTTGGAGGCGTTGTACCTCACGTACTCGTCGGACTCGTTCTTGGCGATGACGCCCGTGCACCGCCCGCTATCGTCGCGTAGAAGTTGCACGGCGGGAGCGTTGTAGTGGAACGTGGCGCCCTTCTCAGTGGCGTAGGCCTCCATCACGCCCGTCCAGTCGACGGGGTCCCCCGTGGCGAAGAAGCCACCGTCCTCCTGCGCGAAGAAGATCATCTGGGCGAACGCCTGCCACAGCGGGCTCGCGCCCGGCATGTCCACGCCGTCGTTCGTGATCTTGTAATCGAGCGATGCGGCAGGGATGAGCTGATAGCCTTTCTCGTTGAAGATGCCCTCGAGCCAGTTGACGTAGGGGCCCGAGTTGTCGAACCACAGGCCGTAGGACGACATCCTGCCCTGCACGCCGTTGGTGATGGCCCAGGTCGACGTGATGAACTCTTTACGGTCGGTGGTCAGCCCCAGCTTGGTCTGCACGTCGGAGTTGAAGCCGGCGGTGCACAGGCGGAACAGGCCGTACGTGCTACCCTTCTCAACCACGTGCACGTTCGCGCCGTTCTCGGCCGCCAGCATGGCTGCGGGCAGGCCGCAGATGCCCGCGCCGCAGATGACGATGTCGCAGTCGACGGTTTCGATGATCTCGCTCTCCGGAATGGGATCCGGCGGCGTGAGGAACGCGGGCTGGTTGCTTGCCGCGGACGTCGTCGCAGCCGGTTCCGACGCCGGCTTCGCTTCCTCGGCAGGCGCCTTGGTCTCGGCCTCCGGCGAGCCGCTGCAGCCGGCAAGCCCAAGCGCTGCGCCCGCGCCCACCATCGCCGCTCCGGTCAGGAATCCTCGACGGGATATTCCCTGTTCGTGCAGGTTTTCATGGTCGTGCATGATGTCCCCTTTCCTCGCTGGTACTTCCTGGGGCCGCCAATCGCTCGCAGCGCTCGGCCCGATGACGATCCTATGCGCCCGACCCCGGGTTAAGGAATCGGTAATCTTGCGGGGCGAGGGGCATTTCGCTGACCGAGGGCGCTAACCCCCGCTAACCCCTGTACGGGTTAGCGCTTTATCCCTAGCTGAATCATCCGTGATGGGATACCGTCGTGAAGAAAGCTTCTGGAGGGGAGTGCGTATGGGGAACGAGCGACGTTCGAGCGTCATCGCGAAGCTGCGAAGCGCCTTGGTGAGCACGCGGGAGAAAATCGTAGAGGACGGGCTGTTCGTCGGCACGTCGTGCACCATCGCGCTCGTGTCGTACACGCACTATACCCCCGCACTCGCCCACACCTCGCCCGAAGCGTTGTCGTTCTCCGACGTGACATGCCTGTTCGGCGCGCTCACCTCGCTCGTGCTGCTCACCTTCTCGAGACGCGATCGACCCGCTTTCGCGCAACCGGCCGTCATCTGGATCTCAAGCGCCTGCGTGCTGGCCAGCATCCTCGCGCTCGCGCTCTTCCCCGCCCTGTCGTACCTCTCCCCCCTGCTGATCGCCTTGGTGGGCGGAGGCGTGTTCGGCATCTACCTCTCCGTCGTGGCCGTATGCTGGCTGTGGGTGTACGCGCACCACAGCGCGGCCACCGTCATCTGGAACGTCGTATTCTCCGCGTTGGTCGGATCGATCATGCTGTGGTTCATCGTAGGCATGGACACGCCGCGGGTGGCGTGCAGCCTCGTCGCACTGCTGGGCATCGGCGCCTACACGCTGACGAAACGCATGCGCCTTCTGCAAGGCTCCCGCCTCGATCAGTCCTCGCTGAGCACCGAAGGGCACACGCCCGCACACATCATCGTCGGCACGTTCCTGTTCAGCTACGCCTTCATGGTCTCGCTGTCCTTCGCCGGGCTCGAGCACTTCTCCCTCGCGTTCTCGGCCATCGTCATCCTCATCCCCTTCTTGCTGGTCAGCGTGCTCATGCTCTCCTTCAAACGGCTCACTGCCCTGTCGCTGCTCAACGTCGCCGTGCCCATCGTCGTGACCGCCACGCTGTCGGCATCGTTCCTGGATCTCAATCCCGTGGTCACGTTCGACCTCGCCCTCATCGGCATCCTGCTGTTCCTCGCGTACGCGGTGGTGCTCCTGTGCGCCATCACCGAGAAGACCGACGCGCACGCATACCGGGCATTCTCGACGCTCATGTTGAGCTACTTCGGCGGATGCATCGTCGGCAGGGCGGTCGCGGCATGGGCGATGTCCGAATCGGCACGCGTGCACGACGTCATCGTGCTGTCGTCGGTGCTCGCGGTGCTCATGGCCATGTTCCTCTGCATCCGCAACGGATTCATGCCCAAGCAGCTGATCGCCCTGTTCGACCCCGACCGGACGAACGAGAAGGATGGCTTGAGCGACGAGCAGGCGGCGCGCTTGACGCAGGTGTCCGCGCGATGCAACCTCGGCAATCGCGAGCACGAGGTGCTCGAACTGCTGTTGCGGCAGAAGACCGCCAGCGAGATCGCGACCGAGATGACCATCGCCAACGGCACGGCGAAGTCCCACATCCGCCACGTGTACAAGAAGCTCGGGGTGCACAGCCGCGAGGAACTGTTCGAGCTGTTCGAGCGATAAAAAGCAACGGCCCCGGATGTCCGGGGCCGTTGGCGTTACTTCTTGTCGGGGCGCTTCTTGCGCTTGCCCTTCGGGGGCTTCGGCGCGCTCTTCGCGGCGGTCGCGCCGTGCGGCTCCTCGACCGTCGGCTTCTCCGCCGCGGCCCCGACCGTCGGGGCAGCCGTCGGGGCGGCCGTGGCCTTGACGGCCTTCTTGCCCGCGAGCGCCGTCGCCATCGCGTTCGGGTTGCCGAACTCGAAGCGACCCACCTCGGGCCCGAACTTCTTCACGAGCTTCTGGTAGCGCGGCTCGCGCGTCTTCCACATCGCGTACAAGGGCGACGCCACCGCGATGGACGAGTACGAGCCGCACACGAGGCCGATGACCATGGCGAACGCGAAGTCCTTGAGCGTCTCGCCGCCGAACAGCAGCATGGCCAGCACGGGGATGAGCGAGGTGAGCGTCGTGTTGATGGTGCGCACGAGCACCTGGTTGATGGAGTGGTTCGCCATCGTCATGAACGTGCACTTGATGTCGTCGGACTGCATGTTGTCGTTGATGCGGTGGAACACGACCACCGTATCGTACAGCGAGTAGCCCAGAATGGTGAGCAGCGCGGCGATGGTGTTCGGGTTCACCTCGCGGCCCACGAGCGCGTACACGCCCATGACCAGCACGAGGTCGTGCAGCAGCGCCACGATGGCGGTGACGCCCATCTTGTATTCGAAGCGGATGGCGATGTAGATGATGATGAGCACGATGGACACGAGGAACGCGATGAGCGACGACTGGATGACGCTGGCGCCCCAGTCGGGTCCGATGGTGGTCACCTCGAAGCTGTCGGTGGACAGCCCCAGCTTGTCCGCCACCTGGTTCGCGCGCTGCGTGGCCTCTTCGGCGCTCGTGGTGGTGGTGCGCACGAGGTAGCCCTCATCGCCGTCGGCGTTCGTCGTCTGCACGACGGCATCGGGCTCGCCGGCCTGGTCGAACGCGGTGCGCATCTGCTCGGTGGTCACGTCGCCCGTGCCGTGGAACGACACCGACGTGCCGCCCACGAACTCGATGCCGAAGTTCAGGCCCTTCACGCCCACGATGGCCAGCGACACGCACACGAGCACGGCGGCCACGCCGAGGAACACGCGGCGGTAGCCGAGGAAGTTGATGTCGTGCTTGATGAACTTGCCGCGCGGCTTGCGCGCCGCCTTCGCGGCCGCCTCGCCGGCAGCGCCCTCGCGGCGCTCGGCGGCCTCCTCGGACTCGGTCGGGTTGATGGTCTCGCCGGCCTCGGCCGCGGCCACGCTCGTGCCCTCGGCCGCGGCGAGCGCCGCGTAGTCCTTGGACGCGGCCAGGCTGTCCTTGATGCCCCAGAAGCCCGGGTGCCGCGCGATGACCTTCGGCGCCAGCACGCGGATGAGCGGCGCCTTGAACAGCAGCATCATGGCGATGTCGCACACGATGCCCAGCGCCAGCGTCAGGCCGAAGCCCTTGACCGAGGCGCTGGCCAGGAAGAACAGCGACAGCGCCGACACGAGCGTCACGAGGTCGGCGTCCACCGACGTGACGATGGCGTGCTTCACGCCCGTCACGGACGCGGCGCGCACGCTGCGTCCCATGCGGATCTCCTCGCGGAAGCGCTCCATCGTGAGGATGGACGAGTCGGCCGCCATGCCGATAGTCAGCACGATGCCGGCGATGCCGGCGAGCGACAGGCTGAACAGGCCGAACGACGACAACGTGGCCAGGATGCCCAGGTACAGCACCGCGAACACGATCATGGCGGCGGCGGTGATGGCGCCGAGGCCGCGGTAGAAGAACAGCAGGTACAGCATGACCACCGCCAGCCCGATGAGGGCCACCAGCACGCCGGAAGCCAGCGCGTCCTGGCCGAGCGTCGGGCCGACGGTCTGGCTCTGGGCGTACTCGAAGCTCACGGGCAGCGAGCCGCTTTCCAGCACGGTCTGCAGCGCCTTGGCCTCGTCGAGCGAGTAATTGCCGGTGATTTGGATGTTGCCGTCGGGGATCTCGGACTGCGTTGCGGGCGCCGATTGCACCTCGTTGTCCAGGATGATGACGATCTTGCCCTTCGTGGGCGCGAGGTCCTTCGAGGCCTCGGCGAACGCCGCCGCGCCGGCCGAATCGAGCGAGATGTTCACGGCGTAGTCGGTGGAGGTGTCGCTCCGCTTGCCGATGTCGACCTTCGTGATGTTCGAGCCGGTGACGATGGGCGTGTACGTGCCGTCCTCCACCTTGAGGTGCTGCGTCTCGCCCGTCGGCAGCGTGGCCACGCCGAGATCGTCGGAGACGGTGCCCTCGCCGGAGGCCTGGCCGTTCTCGATCTTCGTCTTCACGTCCTCGTCGGTGAACGAGTCGAGGCGCGCGAATTCGAGCTTGCCGGTCTTGCCGATGGTGTTGAGCGCGTCCTCGGTGTTGGTGAGGCCGGGGATCTGCACGAGGATCTGGTCGGTGCCCTGCACCTGCACCACGGCCTCCGAGGCGCCCAGCGCGTTCACGCGGCTCTCGATGATGGCGCGGCTCTTCTCCATGTCGTCGTTCGACACGGCCTGGCCGTCGGTGCTCTTCGCCGTCAGCACCACCGACAGGCCGCCTTGGATGTCGAGGCCCTGGTTGATCTTCTCCTGCGGCGGCGTGAACATGAAGACGGACCCCAGCACCAGCAGGGTCGTGATGATGAGCAGCCAGATGTTGCGCCGATCGGTGGGCCGAGCGGGTTTCTTCTTCGTCTTCTGCGTTGCCGCCATGTGACGTTCTCCCTCGTTGAGCTTCTCGTGCGTGCGTCGTGCGCGAGCCCGCAGGCTCCCTGCACAGTAACTGTCCCATTGTGCCACAACCCAGGAGAATGCGGAAGGAAGGGTGCCGAAAAGATCAGGGCTAATCCCTACGGTTAGGTTACGGCCCCGGTCAGGGAAAGCGTCCGCCCGAGCGCCTTCCCTAGTAGTCCTTCGCCGCGGGACTGGCCATCCAGGCTTCGTAGAACTCCTCGTACGCCCCCGCCAGCACCGCTTCGCGGGCACGGCGCATGAGATCGATGAGGTAGTGCAGGTTGTGGACGGACAGCAGGATGCCGCCCAGCATCTCGTTCTGCTTCACGAGGTGGCGGATGTAGGCGCGGCTATGGTTCTGGCACGTCGGGCAGGTGCATGCGGGGTCCAGCGGGCCGAAGTCGCGCGTGAACCTCGCGTTGCGCATGTTCATGCGACCGGTCGACGAGAACGCCGTGCCCATGCGGGCCGTGCGGGTGGGCAGCACGCAGTCGAACATGTCCACGCCCTCGCGCACCGCGCGCACCAGCGTGGTGGGGTTGCCCACGCCCATCAGGTAGCGCGGGCGATCCTCGGGGC
>ERZ1673722.2626-NODE-2626-length-14304-cov-26.417714_pt1 | contig 14304 bp, 25 predicted proteins | sample MGYA00580222_ERZ1673722 | MGnify/ENA primary metagenome ERZ1673722 (study PRJEB41218, sample SAMN15661750) | gut metagenome | host: Homo sapiens | place: Canada: London | collected 2015-08-20/2019-03-30 | study: EMG produced TPA metagenomics assembly of...
GAAGATGATGAAGAAGATGATGACGAAGAAGATGAAGAAGATGAAGAAGCCGCTGCTCCTTCTCCTGAAGAATTAGCTGGTATGGACTTCGAAGAACTGGAAGATGTTTGCGATGATCACTCCCTGGATGTAGATCCAGATGATTACGAGGAAGAAGACATCGAAAAGTTCCGCAAGGCAATCACCAAGGAATTGGGCATCACTTTACCGAAAGCCAAGAAAGAAACTAAGGCAAAAGGTAAAAAGGGAAAGAAATAACCCAACTATAGGATAAAACAAGGTCTGGGATAAAAATGAACACATTATTCATCATCTCTAATTATCTCGTCTAACAAAAAGTAATCCCAGACCTTGTAAAAAACGAACACATCTAAATTAACACACATATTAACATCAAAAATTAAATTATCATGGCAAAAGCTAAAGAAACTAAGAAAGCTATGTCTGCAGAAGAAAAGGCAGCAAAGAAAAAAGCTCGTTTGGAAGCTATCAAAAATCGTCCTGCTGGTCAAAGATGCAACAGTAAACAGATCGATGTAATCGAAACAGAGAACGGCACAGTAGAAACTTGGGGTTATCCAGTGGTTGCTGCTCGTAAACACATCGGAGTTCTTACTACCACAATTGTAAAGGGTAAAGATGGTAACGTTATCTCTACTGCTTCAACTTGGGTTCCGGGAGATATTACCGTAAAATCAAAGAAAGGACATGGTATCATCACTGGAGTAAAATCTAAGAAGGAAAAAGAAGAAGAAGATACTGATACTGAGAAAGATGAAGCTAAAGAAGCTTCCAAGGCAAAGAAATCTAAGAAAAACGATTAAGTAAAAATAACCTATGTTCGAATTTTTGGGAAAAGGGGATCCTTAACTGGGTTCCCTTTTTTCATATAAACATCTTATCATGGAAGATAAAGAAAAATCAATCATATTCATGGCACTAAGCAATCAAATATTGATTTATCAAAGTAAACTAGAAAACCATGAATATGAAGATGAAATAGAAAAAGAGATTTATAAATCTATCATAGAAGAAAGTATGAGCCTTTTAGATAGGTTTATGCCCAAAGAGCCTTCATCACATCCAATACCCAGACCCACCTTTTAAAGATAAGGAATTATATTGCAGTATGAAAAATAATATTTATATTTGCATAAAGAAAAAATAAAAAAAAATTATGGTAACTAAACTACAAAGGATCATCGATAACATCGAATTAGTAAGACTCAGAAGAGAAGAATATTACAAAGCTTCCCCAAAAGGGAAGGCCCTTATTCAAAAAGAGATTAATATCCTTCTCCGAAGAATCAGAGATATGGTACAAGATATTTCAAATGTTGGAAAAGGAAACATTTCGAAAGTTACTTATGTTATCAAAAATTCTGAAGGAATTAAAACTTTCGAAGAAGAATTCATCGGATTAGATGAAGATGAAATTAAGAAACTTTTCGAAGTTAGAAAATTCTTTACTGCTTCATCAAACTATGAAATCCTAAGAATCGAAAAATATCATACCCAGATCAGGGAAATATCTACTAATTAAAAACATATCATTAACACATTAAAATTCATAAGAACATGAAGGAAAAAGCAAGCAAAACAAAGAAATCAAAGATCCCAGTTCCAGAAAACCAGGAAGCTTTGGCAAAGGTAAAGGAAGTAAAGAAGGAAATGGAAGCCTACTACAAGAAAAACAAATTGGATCCCACTAAGGATTACACCAAGGATAAAAAACATGGTGCCATTATCTCCAAATGGATTCAGATCTTGGAAGTAAATCGTAAAAAGGTAAAGGATTCCACTCCTCAAGAAATCCATCACAAAAAATCCGAGGATAAAAACAGAAAGCCTAAAGCTGAAAAGGCAGTAAAGGTTGCTAAGGATGGTAGAAAGGTAGCTAAATACGATTATCCTTTAGTGGATGGTAGAGAAATGACCTCAGAAGAAAAGAAAAAATATCGCATCAAAATGCGAAAAGAAGCTAAGGGAGGTACTTCTAAACCGAAGAAGGAAACTACCAAAGAAACCAAGAAGGTAGAATCTAAAAAGGTTACCAAGGAAAAAAAGGATAAAAAGGTAAAGGGTAAGGATAAAAAGAAAAAAGCTAACGATTAAGTTGGTTGCCATTTTTATATAAACCCAAAAGGGGAAGTATCCATATCTCAATTTGGGTCTTCCCCTTTTTTTCATTTTAAAAAACTATCGATCATGGAAGAAAACAAAATCACCATAAAACCCAAGATGAGGATTACCTTATTGGATTCAGAACTTCGATGTATATCGGATAGATTAGTAGATCAGGCTACTGAATTCATGCAAGGAGCTAAAGTAAAGCATACTGATCCAATTAAGCTGGAAGTAGTATTAACTTCTAAAAATGATGTTGAATCACTTAAAACTTATTTAGATCAACTAGTAGGTAATCTACCCATAAAGGTTATTGGAACCCGAGGAAGACCTTCTTCTACTCCTTCGAAAGAATTGGAATCTCCGAGAGAGGATATTTATCTCAAGGTTGAAGAGATGACTAAAACTGAAAGCCAGGATGAGATAATTAAATACCTTCGTTCATTAGGCTTTGTATTCCTATTAACCGAGGATTTTTTACATTATTTTCCAGACTTTAAATTCAGAGCCAAGGATATTGGAGAAGCTAACAGAAATGGCCAATATATAAATTCCTATCAATGGCTTGTAAGAAGGATTAAAATGGCCAAAGATCCTAAATCTGATAAATATGATCCTCAGATTATCTTTGGATTCTATCTCAATGAAAGAAATCCCAGATTTGTAGGTTATCTCTATAAAGACTTCAAATCTCGAATGAAGGCTTATATTCCGGATAAAACTAAGATTACTTTTGCTTCATTCGAAATGGCGAAGATGCCCCCATATATGGAAGAAACGGAAAGATTAAAATGGTCTACAGAAATGAGGCAATTAATGCTAGACCCAGAAAAGAAACCTTCAAAATTCTTTATCAGATGGGCTCCAGATATTCTTTTACCCGAATCACATAAAGAAAAACTAAAACATCTCGATATCACATTCAAGGGGTAGCTTCTGCTACCCTTTTTCGTACCATATAAAGTATAAAAAAGGTATTTATAATAAGAATAAATTTTATATATTTGCATTGGTATAATTTATTATTAATCTAAACATATAAAAATGGAACAGAACAAAGAAAAAACATTACCAAAAGGAGATTATGATTCCTTTGTTGCTCAATTATCCAAGGATATCCAAAGAGCTCAAGAGGAAATCTCTAAAAAAGAAGGCTTTGAAAAGGTACATCAATCTGTAAACCCAATTTCACAAAATTACGTAGGATGAAATTAAACATTAGTACAGAGGTAGCGGAGTTAATCTCTCATATTGCAGATGTACAGATTAAGGCTCTCTTAAATATTCAACAAGGTAATTACCAAATTGATGAAGAGGATCAGGAATTATTAATGCAATATCAAGCTACAATTCAAACTGTACAAAGGGAAGCAAAGGTTGTAATCTCTCATTTCCAGGATATGAAAAGGGAACCATTATTAATAGGTATCACTTCAAATCAATTCCTATCTATAATGCGGCATATCCTATTTCGAATAGAAGAAGAGTATCCAAATAAACAAGCAGTTATTCAATTATGGGATATCTTTTTCTATATAGAAAGGGAAAGAACACCCGAAATCAAATTAATGGTCAAATCGAATAAAAAACAAAACAATGGGAAAAGCATTAGCATCAACAACAATCGAATTAGAAGGAGCAAAGACAATCCAGTTTCAACCAGATAACATGGAAGGAGTAGATTCTTCTAATCTATACAAAATCTGTAAAGGTTATATCCATGATAAAGCAAATCAAAAGGAAATACCTTATGTAGCAGTAAACTTTAAAAAGAATCCTGGCCTTCTTTATATCTATGAGGGTATTCATCCAAAGGTTTATCAAGAATTCAGAGAAGCTCCCTCTAAAGGGCAATTCTTAAATCGAGAAATTATTCCTTCTGCGAAATCAACTTATAAAGTTCATGTACCTGGATTAAGATGAGTAAGAAAACATTCTTTATATCGTTATCAGTAGTTCTTGGGATTTTATTCCTGGGAACTACTCCCCCAAAGGTTAAAGAGCAACCAAAATGGGAACAGCCAGAATCTGGGAAATGGTGCTTGGGGTATGATTATAAAAATCATCGATACAGATATGATACTTCACCAAAAACCAAATTCCAGCCAACTAAAACAGTAATCAAAAAAGCTCATCATAGTTTCGAATTATATGAGAATGGGAACTTTACTAAGGAACAAGCAAAAGATCTTGAATATTACATTCAATCCCAGAAAAGTACCCATGATTACTACCCAGAAGATATCCAAGAATTAATAGAATATTATTTGGATTGAATAAATAATATATGTATATTTGCAATAAATAAAAAATCAATTATTAATTAATAAAACATTTACAGCTATGACAACGAAATCAACATCTCAGAAAGTAAAAGCAACAAAGGTTGAATCCAAAAAAACAAAGGCTTTAAATCCTAAGGTAGAAGAAGCTAAAGCGAAAACCTCTAAAAAGGTAAAGGCAACCAAGATTGAATTGCCTTCAACCAAATTGGAGAAAAAGAAATCCAAGGTAGCTAAGGAAGTTACTCCAGTTACCAATACTGCTCTCATGGAACAGGTAGTATCGAAAAGGGAGATCAAATACATCTATCCTGATGATTGCATTGATACCCTTGCCAGAAAACAATTCCGTCAAAAGGTAAGGAACAAAATACATAAAATGGAGAACCAACTTTTCAAAATGTCGGATAAAACATCTAAGGAATATCTGAAAATTTCCAAAGAACTCAAGGCATATTATTCTGCCAATGTCAAAGAAGGTGCTGCCATATAATATAAACCAAATTAGGAGGATACTTACTATATCCTCCTAATATGTACAACGAAATTTAAAAGGTTTATATTATGGCACTTATAATCGGATTACCAGAAAAAGAGATTCAAAAGGTAAACAAAGACCTTTATGAATTACACAAACGAGTTATTCTCAATTACCTCTTATCAAGATCTCTCAAATTAAGGTCCAGAAAAAAATTCTTCATAGTATATGGACATTACATTACAGAGAAAAACATTCACGAATATTTCTATACACCTATACATATATTCGTTCAACTTTTGATTCGAAACGAATTATGGAGATGCCGAAAATATAACAAAGATACTAACACTAAAAAACGTAAAAGAAAATGAATACAGAAACATTTTTCGTAACAGGGAGTAATGCCTATAACATCTTAGAGGTATTACTGGATAATGAATTCCTTTGGGACAAAGCCCAGTATAAATGTTATTATGGGTATTACATTAATGGTAAAACCAATAAAGTGATTGCCTTTGATAACAGAACTGGGCATTGTAATACCGAAGAGTTCAAAACTGTAGAACAAGCTAAAGAATGGTTGGGATATGAAGACAATTGATTACATCAAAAAGTATGGATTGGATAAAAACAACAAAAGTTTATCCAAGTTAGAAAAGGATGAATTCTTTAAGGACTTAGAAAAAGAGCTCTTAGAAAGAATTCAAGAGAGGGCGAGAAATTATACAGAGGATAATTTGCCCTACAAAATCTTTCAGAATTTGGTTAAACAGGTTAATGATAAATTCTGGGCAATCTCAAATAAGAAAAAAGGGTTTGCCTTTACCTTCGAATTATGGAATGCCTTTTTTGCAATCAAGGTAATTCCTATTCGGAATAAATATTTCCCAGAAATGGAGAAATTTAAACATAAAAAGTAAAATTACAGCAGAGCTCGAGACTAACCTTGAAGGCTCTGCTTTTTTAATCCTTAAATATCACAGATATGAAACTTTCAGGGCAACACATTAATGGGGCTTGGCTATACATTGTTACCAAGATGGTTCTTCTCACTAAAATAGGTGAAAATAAAGAAGTAAACATGGATGTTCAGATTACTGGTAACAGTTTAATAATTAAAATATTGGACTACAGAGAAATCATTGAACCTAATTATTTCGAAAATCTTAAGGAAGAACTTCAAAGATTCAAATCAGAGTATGAAAACCTTCTAATCAGAGAAACTTCGATAGGAAACGAACATAGGTATCTCATAACATTAATCCCATAAAATTATGCAAATAAATGATATATTTACAGACCTTCATGGTAACCAATATGAAATAATGGATTTCCATGTTTTGGGCCCAGATTATCCACTATTCCAGGATAACAGGGATGCCATACTCACATCATCTACTCAAGATGAACATATTAACCTTATCATAAGAGGGAATGATCAACTTATCATATATAATGAACATCATAAAGTATATTGGATGTATGACATCAAGTTTATTCAACATTTTGATAAATTTGACATAAGAAAGGGTTTTTACAATGAAAAGAATACCAAGGGTAACAGGTCTAACCGCAATGATGGTAGAATATCATCAAACAGTAAGTCCAGAAATAAAAGACGTTAAAAAGAAGAACATTATTACTCATGTAGTAAATCAATGGGCACTTAATAATGGATTACTTTGTGGAGTAATCCATAATCCTTCATCATTAGCTTCATATCTGGGATGTGATATTGAAGATATCAATATGGTCCTAAGAGAAAGGTTATTAAATAATCGAATCTGGGATAAACAAAATCAAGAAGAGATATTAAATGCCATTACAGGTATGTCTATCAGTATGGCAATGGAAGATCGAATGGAAGCTGCTTCTCAAGTAGAAATATTAAAAAGATCCCAGGGAGATCACTATGTACCTTTCATATCTGCAGAACTTAGACAAGCTTTAGATTTGAAGATGAAAGCTGGAGCACAATTATCTTCAATGATTAAGAATATCATGGGTGGTACAACTAATGTCTTCAATATTAACAATCAAAGTTCTGCTGGAGTAATGGAACAAAACAACTTTGTTACTAAAGAAGATGCCCTAAAAATCTTAGAGGAAGAACATACTAAACAGAAAGAATCTTTTAATGAAAAGGATGCTAAATTCTTAGAAGAACATTATGAGTTAGATGCTTTGCCCAATGTATCTGCTAAGGCTCAACAAGGATTAGATGTAACTAAAGAAGGTCTGGATGCAGTAAAGACAGAACTTATTCAGATTACAGATAATTATAAGATACATAGGGAAGAACCTGAAGATGTGGATTTTCATGAGATCCGAAGAGAATTAGAAATGAACATAGATTCAGAAGACGATCCAGAAATGGACAACTATAATTAAATGTTTTACATACATCATTAACAAAAACAAATTTCGTTGTTTTAGCATTTTAGTAATTATGTTATGCGTTCAAGAACAGTGTAATGTTAACCTAAATCTTGATGCTCGTTTTATACGTTAATAATCTTATTATTCGACACTGGAACTGGGTAGTTGGGAAACTACCCTTTTTCGTAGATATCCAGCTACTCTTACCATCCTATTTAAATTTTGCGTATTAAATACAAATAAAGTATATTTGCAAATAAAATATTAATCATTAAAAAACAAAAACGATGACTCCATCACAGATTACATTACTCAAGCAACTGATAGATTCTACAGATTATAGAGTCTATGTAAAACTCAATGGAAAAAGAGAATTAGCTACTCAACTAAGAATTGGATCAAAGAAATCTCAAGCAATCCTTCAATGTTACAGCTTTTCATGCAATCCATATCAATTAACTACATCAATGGTTGATATCTACAGAGTAAGTAGACCCTTAGAATTCTTTTCATCTAATGGGAACAACACATTAAACTTTCAAGGATTAACCTGGCTTTGTATTAAACAAAGAGAAGTAAGGCCCGGAGATATCTTACTAGATGCAAAGAACTTAAAAGATACCTATTTAGCTACTACAATGGTATCAGAAGTAGATAACACAATCTTTGCTTTTTGCCCAATCCAAAAAGAAATCATCTCATTGATATACATTGAAGATGTAGTGGCTATTAGGGCTGTTTTTTAAGCCCAAATTAATAATGCAAATATATTTGTATTTAAAATATAATGTATATATTTGCATTGTCGAATAAAAATAAAATTTATTAATCATTTAAATGCAATTACAAATATGGTATCTGAGTATCAATTCAACAGTCAAGAAGTCTGCATTTTCCCTAAAGGAAATGGACTTTACATTATCTCAGTAATTCGCTATTACTACACAAGGAAAAATCATTCCGAGCCTAAACTTACAAGCGAATCAAATTGGAGATGGGAAACCAATTGCAAGGAACTTGTGCTCAAACTTCAATCTAATAACATTAGAACGAAGGCTTTTACTCAACAGCTAATTGTATTGGCTAAACAATTTGGAACATTAACTCATAAAAATTACACAAATCATGCTAAGGATTATATCAAACAGGGATTCTAATTCAGTTACAGTACAAGCTTTGGATAAAAATGCTCAAGAGATCCTATTAAGAGCATTCCCGGAAGAATCAAGAACAGATTGTACCGGACACTCATGGCATTTCAAGGATGCCTATGTATATTACGAGAATCAAATAGTAACCATAGTTTCTTCAAAAGATTCTAGGGATAAGTATCAGAAGAAGCTATTCGTTACTTCATTAGTTAACACAATAATCGAATTCAGATGAAAGTAAAACAATTCATAGGATTAATGATACTAGCTCTCTCCCCAATGGGAGCTGGTATCCTTTATGCTCTTTATCAAACAGAGTTTAAGCCAAATGCAAATCATGCTCACTACACTTGGCCTAATGGAGAAGTAAAAACAGAAAGAGAAGTAACTCTAACGGATGAAGAAAAGAGGCTCATAGTTCAAGATGGCATTTTAAAAGCATATGAATTACATACTGAAAGTATCATTACAAGATTAAAGGATGAGATTCAGATAATTAAGGATTCAGGAGAAAATTCTAGCGATATTAAATCTGGAAGACTAGAATATTTGCAACATAATCTAATCTATGCCACTAGAATTAAAAAACTTATCGAAAAGATGAGAGATACTGGATTAGATTATACAAAAGAGGTAGAAATCCAGGTAGAACTTCAAGAGAGAAACCAATATAATTATGAACAAGGTAAATATAAACAATCGAACGTATGCCGAAAAGAAATAAAATGGTGAAATTCCTCCAAGAGGTAAAACCAATCATAGAAGACATCAAAATCATGGGTTATAAGAACTCAACAAAGAACCTAATAGGTAAAATGGAGATTTCTATTAAGGTTGAAAACAAGGGTGATCTCTTAGATCTTCAAGTTGAACATCTTCCCAATGTAGACAGAGAACATTTCGAATACAAGGGCAATGATTTAGTCCTTATCACAATGTACTTCAATAATTATGATGAAAGGAATACTTGGTCACAGCATTGGAAAGAATATCCTTCAATCGAATCATTCCTAACAGGGCAAGCCTAACAAGCTTGCCTTTTTAATTTAATAAAAGAGTATGCAGTATTAAAAATAATATTTATATTTGTGTATTATTAATCGTATAAAAAATGTAATAATATGGAACCAAGAGAACTTATTTACAACGTTTACAAAAACATTGTCTCTATCAAAAATTCATTTGATGACACAAACCTTTGGTGCAACCCCTATAAAACAATCCAGGGATTAACTCCTATGACTCCGGGATATGTTATTTCAATGGAATATGCTCCTCACATTGACATAGAGGAATACCTTTCAGAAGAATTCATAGAGAAGCTTAAGCTTTGCTTCAAGAAATATCAGAAAGATGCAATCATTTGGATGGTAAATCATCCAAGTATATCTCAAGTAATGGTATACGTATATCCTTTACCAAATTTTCCCAAACAATCAACAGTTTTATTATCAAATCAATAAAAACATTCATCACTATGGAAACAAAAGAAATCAAAAACTGGGAATGGATCAAATCAGTAGAGGTCCAATATATGGGATTCCTAACCCAATATTTAGGAACTGCAACCGATAGTAAGGGATTGGTTGAACTAATGAAACAACTTAGATTAGATGAAGCAATAGCTTACCTAAAAGATGACCTTGGAGATGCTTCAGAACCAAGCTATCACAAATTCCGATTCTATACCAAAACAATGCAGTTCACAAAAAAGGAAGAGCTCTGGGAAGCTATGGATAAGGGTTCAATGCCTGAAATCGAACAACTAAAAGGAAAGGAATTACTGGATACCTTAGAAGCTCTAAGATCCATTCTCCATCCAACAGTAAGAGCATTACTAGAATCCTATACAATAGATATGGTAATGCCCATACCAGGAATTATTTCCTTCTTATTGATAGAGAAACCCAAACAAGAAATTGAGCCAGGCACAGTAATATTTCGTATCAGATATCTGATGGAAGGATATATAGACCATGAGCCAACATCACTATTCAAGGAATATCATATCCACCTAAACGCTCAACTAAAAGAAGGCCAAGAAAATCCTTCCATAATACAAATCATATTAATATCAAAGAAATTAACTACCATCACAATCAAATAATAATCATTATCCTTAACTATGAAAAGGTTTACATTTCCCACCAACAAACACAATTTAAATCAGAGCTCATCATACTTCAAGGATAATAAAAGAATCCCTTACACTCATCCCAAAAAACACAAACAAAAAAGAAATCGAATAAATAAATCCCAGTTCTATGATATAAATAATTCAATAATCCCCATATCACAAGGATTATATACCCATAACCCCAAACAACACATAAAAAATGAAAATCATAAGTCAATGATAATATATAAATCTATCACATAAAGCCAATGATCACATAAAAATTCTCATATGGAGATATCCTTGATATTATCATAGATCCCCAAAACAACAAACATAAAATAAAAAATAACATAGAATCCTAAAGATAAAAGGAATCATCATATAATCAATGATAAAAGGATATCCTTATATATAACCTACAAACATATAAAAAGGAAATATTAAATAAAAGGTATATATAATAGGAATCTATAAAATATGAAATACATATCAAATACACTATCAAATAGAAGCTATATAACATGGGTATAACACGGGGGCGAAATTTACTCGATAGCACGAACTATAAATACGTATCTCTAAACCATAGAGTTTTCAAGATTTAAGGCCCTAAAATTTGCATACGTGTTGTGTACATTTTTTTCGAAAAATTAGGTCTGGGATTTGAGGATTTAGGGCCTTTTTTACCCTAAACTGTCAACTTAGCTCACTTTTAGCACTTTTGACTTTTTTAACCCATTTTTTACAAACATATCCAAAACATATCCAAAACTGTACTTTTTTTCGAGCACAAGTTAAAAATAGCCGGCTTTAGAAAAAAATATCAAACTCTCAACTTCAAGATTTTAGGATAAATTTTAGGGTTATCTATGGATAAATTAAAATCACAATCGAAGCTAAAAATAATGTCTTTTATTTATTAATCTAGAACATAATAGAGGGGAATCTTTCTAGTTACTTAGAATTAAAGTAAAATTTACTAGAGGTATGTTAAATTAAATATTTAATCGAAAGTCTGGGATTATGATAAAATTCGATGATTATTATAAAATGATTGCCTTGAATTGGATGATTTTAATAAATTTGGTTCAATGATTCGAAGATTTTTTATTAAATCCTTGATCTGGGATAATGATTTTAATAAACCCTTATTATTATATATAATATAATATATAGGATTATGTTCTGAGATAATTATAATCCTTGATTCGATGATATGATGTTTTATATCCTTTTATTATATTATATATAGGTATATTATAGGATCTATGTAGTGATTTGTTTTTTATTTATGTTGTGTTTTTATTGTATATGTATAGGCTTAGTTCTATGTATATGATTTATAGGTATATTCTGTTCAAGGATCTGATGAAATTTTTAAATCGTAAGCTTATGATGGCCTTAAATCCTAAGCCTTTATTTTTATTATATTATATATTATATATAGGGTTTGATTATTAATTTTGAAAGGATGTTTGTTTTTTGGGCTATATTAGAGCTATGTTGATTTTTTTAGGGCCTTATTATATATAATATATATTATATTAGGATTAGGGATTTATTCGATGTGTTCAGGGATTTAAGGATTATCCTATTTACATTGTGTTCAGGGATATTTTTATTTTTCGATGTGTTTTTGGGCTAACTAAGAAGGTATAGGATTTTGGTCAAGGCTTTAAGAATAATATAATAAGGCCTTAGATCATTGTGTCCATTTAATTCGATGTAAGGATTCAAGGCCTTATTATATACCATTGATGGCCCTAAGTTTAAATAATCCTTCGAAGTGAGCCTTGAATCAGAGCCTAAATTTTATATGCGTATTATATTATATATAATATATAATGATTATATTTGCATTGTAATATTAATCATATAAAAAATTATTGCCCTATGAACACAACAGATCAGTTATTTAATAACACAATCCTATTCCAGGATACAGAGAACATTGAAGGAACAGTAAAAAATGTTTATCTGAGACAATTCTTTTATGAATCCTTAGGAATGGATGATCCTAGAGGTTATAATCTTTGGTCAAAGATTTTTAATCGCTTTTCTAAAGTTGATTCTAGTATGGTTCGAATTTTACCTAATGATCCTGAGAAATTAGTTTGGTTCTTAGAATTATCGATTACAGATAACAGAGACCAAATTATATCAGAGAATTATGATAAGGCATTATCCTTCTATAAGGAAACATTAAATGAAATCCAGGATTACCTTGACCTATCTAATGCCTTTCAATATATAGGATTGGGTAATACGAAATTATATATCACATTCATAGCTGAAATTTAATGCTAGCCTGTTCGATACATCGAATACTAATTATCTTATGAAAATAAATCTTAATCATACTCAATAGGAATATTACTCTAATCAAATCTGTATAAGGTAGCTCGCTTGGGATAAGTAGGCTACCTTTTTTATTTGTGTTCTTTTATCTTTACTTCGTAAAACCTGCTAGCTAAGGCCTTAATTCTTTGAGCCCATCTTACTTTCAGGATATCTTTATACGATATATTATATAAAACCTGCTAACCAAGCGTAAGGCCCTGTAAGCCCAAAAGGCCTTAATAATCTCCATTGATGGCCCTGAGTCCAAAGATGGCCCTAAATAAAAGCCTTCAAAAACCAGCCAACTAAGGCCTTGATTTTTTGGGCAGGTAGGTGGGTAAGGGTGAAGGCATGGAGAGGGTGAGCAATGATATTTTAATAAATAAAATCTATTTGTTTAATAGAAAAATTCAATAAAAATTTTTCTCAAAATATTTTTGTATTTAAAAAATACATTGTATATTTGCAATACAGAAAAACAAATAAAATGTTTCACTTTAAAAATTAAAAGTCATGAATGAAAATGTAAATGAAAATGTGTTAGTAAATGGAGTAAACAACAATGTAGAAGAATCTGCAAAAGTTGAAAAAAAGAAAGCACAAAAAACAACTGCAAAAAAGAGCACAAAAAAAGAAAGTGCAAAAGTAGAAAAAAAAGAAATAGAAAAACTTTCTTTTTCTAAATTACTCGAAACATTGGACACAACGGGATTGCATACCAATTCAGGTCTAAAGAAAGAGAATCTATATAACTCTTCCATTTATGCGGATTGCTTAACCGATAAAGATAAAAAGTCTGTTAGACGCAAAATACGTAATCTTTTGGACAATTTTATAGGAAGCATTATTCGTTCAGAAAAGAATAAAACAATTTGTGAAAATCATTGCAAACAATTCAAATTATTTTATGAACAAGTTTATAGAATAAATGATTTTTCAGTAGAAAGTTTAGTTTCTAATAATACAGAGGAATTAAAAAAAGAGAATTTAAAGAAAATGCTTGAAATTGTAAAAAAGAACTTGAAATGAAAAAAGAAAAAATAAAAGAGTGCATAATATTTGCACTCTTATTCCTTATATATATTTGGTGTTGCTGCAATTCATAATAAATAATAAAGAGAGTATATTTTGTCCCCTATAAAATATACTCTTTTTTTACTTTAATGGGCAACCCTTCCCCTCTCTTATTCATATAAGATTTTTCGATAAAGCCTATAAGGGATTTCCTTCATTTCCCCTCTTCCTTTTGTATTGACTTAAGATTTTATCGAAAACCCAATAAGGGATTTCCTAACTGATCCATTACAAAAATGTAATCCCTGTCCCTTTAAAACTGGGTCAACTTTTTTCTGAAAACCCAATAAGGGAAATCCTTGAAGATCCTAATCTCAGTTCCCTCTTCCTTTAAAATTTACATATGATTTT
>ERZ1673722.2632-NODE-2632-length-14265-cov-6.042716_pt1 | contig 14265 bp, 9 predicted proteins | sample MGYA00580222_ERZ1673722 | MGnify/ENA primary metagenome ERZ1673722 (study PRJEB41218, sample SAMN15661750) | gut metagenome | host: Homo sapiens | place: Canada: London | collected 2015-08-20/2019-03-30 | study: EMG produced TPA metagenomics assembly of...
GATACACGAAACATATGTAGGTAACATGTATGATCATCCTGCATCGGCATACCGGTATACCGGCCATATATATCAATATATAATATAAAATATGCTTCCCGTCAACTGGTATTCTAAACTTTATTTTATTAAATTTTCCCCCTTTTCATCAATACAAAAATCCCGGAAGATAATCCGAATTTCTCAAGACCTTCTTCCGGGACATTTTACAATATTACACTACCTGTGTCATAGCTTACTCTTACTTAAAGTACTTCACACCAGACTCAAAGATCTTCATATCCTGTTCGCCGTAAATGTTCATGGCAACTGCCTCGCCTCTTCTCTCAGAGTGAGCCATCTTACCAAGGATACGGCCATCCGGGCTTGTGATACCTTCGATTGCCATGTAGGAACCGTTTGGATTCCAGTATTCGTCCATGGTCACATTGCCCTTATCGTCTACATACTGGGTCGCTACCTGGCCATTTGCGATCAGGCGGTGGAGCCATGCTTCGTCTGCTACGAAACGTCCTTCACCGTGGGAAGCCGGATTGCAGTATACACCACCCAGTTTTGCTTCTGCCAGCCATGGGGACTTATTTGTCATAACCTTGGTGTAAACCATCTTGGAAATATGGCGTCCAATGGTGTTCATAGCCAGTGTAGGAGAATTTGGCTTCTGCTCTGTGATCTTTCCTTCCGGAACAAGGCCTAACTTGATCAGGGCCTGGAAACCGTTGCAGATACCAAGCATAAGTCCGTCACGTTCATTTAACAGCTTTTCTACCTCTTCCTTGATCACTGCATTGCGGAATACAGTTGCAAAGAATTTAGCGGAACCGTCTGGCTCATCACCAGCGGAGAAGCCGCCTGGGAACATGATGATCTGTGCCTTTGCGATCTCTTTCTTGTATTCTTCTACAGACTCACGGATATCCTGTGCACTTAAGTTCTTAAATACCTTTGTTACTACCTTTGCGCCTGCACGTTCAAAGGCTTTTGTGCTGTCGTACTCGCAGTTAGTACCAGGGAATACAGGGATAAATACTTCCGGCTGTGCCAGCTTGTGGTCGCAGATGTAAATAGTATCTGTATCGTAAAGCTTTTCTTCTATCTTTGCAGCTTCGCCTGTCTTTTCTTTGCCTGTAACAGTTGGGAATACGTCCTCTAAGGTCTTCATCCAGCTTGCTAAAGCTTCATCCATGGTAATGGTGGTATTTCCATATTCAAATACACCCTTGTCTGTTACTTCGCCAAGTAAAGTATATGGGATGGAAAGTTCTCCCACTTTTCCTTCTGCTACTTCGCATACGATATTGCCCCAGCCTGCGCCAAAGAAATCTCTTGGATCTACATTGTGCTCGATCTTAACGCCCATCTTGTTGCCGAATGCCATCTTGCTTACAGCTTCCGCAGCGCCTCTGCCTTCTACTGCATATGCAGAAAGGATCTTTCCAGCCTTGATATCTTCAAACAGCTTTCCGTAGCCGTCCATGATCTGGGCGTAATCCGGCAGATCATAGTTATCACGGTTGATCTTAAATTCTACGATCTTGCTTCCTGCTTTCTTAAATTCAGGAGTAATGATGTTCTTGCAGCTGTTTACATCTACTGCAAAGGAAACAAGTGTCGGAGGTACATTGATCTCACCGTGTTCATCATCAAAGGTACCGGACATACTGTCCTTACCGCCGATGGAAGGAAGTCCAAAGCCCATCTGCGCATTGTAAGCACCAAGGAGTGCTGCAAATGGCTGGCTCCATCTGGTTGGGTCGCTGCTCATTCTGCGGAAGTATTCCTGGAAAGTAAAGCGGATCTTTTTATAATCACCGCCTGCAGCCACGATCTTTGCTACAGAAGAGACAACTGCATAAACAGCGCCATGGTATGGGCTCCAGCTGGAAAGATATGGATCAAAGCCGTAGCTCATCATGGTAACGGTATCTGTATGTCCTTCTAATACAGGAAGCTTTGCTACCATGGACTGTGTTTCTGTCAGCTGATATTTGCCGCCAAATGGCATAAATACAGAACCTGCGCCAATAGAACCGTCAAAACGCTCTACCAGTCCCTTCTGTGAGCACACATTTAAGTCGGACAGCATGTTCAGCCATTTATCTTTTACATTTCCTACTTCTTTCTTATCAAAAAGATTTCCCTCATGTGCAGGAACCTCTAAGGTAACATCTGCTTCCTGATGAGCGCCGTTTGTATCAAGGAAAGCACGGCTGATATCTACAATGGTCTTTCCTCTCCAGTTCATCACCAGTCTTGGATCTTCAGTTACAACTGCAACGGTAACTGCTTCCAGGTTTTCTTCTGCTGCATAGCCTAAGAATTTCTCTACGTCAGCAGGATCAACTACAACTGCCATACGCTCCTGGGACTCGGAAATAGCGATCTCAGTACCGTCAAGACCTGCATATTTCTTCGGAACCTTGTCCAGGTCGATCTGAAGACCTGCTGCCAGCTCACCGATTGCAACAGATACACCGCCTGCACCAAAGTCATTACATTTTTTAATAATGGAGCTTACTTCCGGACGACGGAACATTCTCTGGATCTTACGCTCGGTAGGTGCATTTCCTTTCTGTACCTCTGCACCGCATACCTCAATAGAAGCAGTGGTGTGTACCTTGGAAGAACCGGTAGCACCTCCAATACCGTCACGGCCGGTACGACCGCCTAAAAGGATAATGATATCTCCTGGATCAGAGGTTAAACGCTTTACATATTTTCTTGGAGCAGCGCCCATAACAGCACCGATCTCCATTCTCTTAGCTACATAACCTGGATGATATAATTCTTTTACATAACCGGTTGCCAGACCGATCTGGTTTCCATAAGAAGAATATCCGGCAGCTGCGCTGGTAACGATCTTTCTCTGAGGAAGTTTGCCCTTTAAAGTCTCATTTAATGGCTTTGTAGGATCTGCTGCACCGGTAACACGCATTGCCTGATATACATAAGTACGGCCGGATAACGGATCACGGATGGCACCGCCTAAGCAAGTAGCCGCGCCGCCGAAAGGCTCGATCTCTGTTGGGTGGTTGTGAGTCTCATTTTTAAAATTTACCAGCCACTCTTCTGTCTTTCCGTCGATCTCAACAGGAACTACGATGCTGCAGGCATTGATCTCGTCAGACTCTTCCTGGTCTTCTAACTTGCCTTCGCTGCGCAGCTTCTTCATTGCCATAAGAGCCAGGTCCATCAGGCATACATATTTGTCCTTGCGGTCCTTGTAGATTACTGCACGGTCAGCCAGGTATTTCTTATAAGTATCTTCAATTGGCTTCTTGTATTCGCCCTCTGTAAAGGTTACATTTTTAAGCTCTGTGGAGAAGGTGGTATGACGGCAGTGGTCAGACCAGTAGGTATCTAACACGCGGATCTCAGTTACAGTTGGATCTCTGTGTTCTTCTCCTGCATAATATTTCTGTATATATAAGAAGTCTTTGAATGTCATTGCAAGATTTAAGGTATCATATAATGCCTTTAATTCTTCTTCAGAAGCCTTTGCAAAGCCTTCAAAGCTCTTAATATCTTCCGGAACCTCAAACTCAGTTACCAGAGTCTTTGGCTTGTCCTCTTCTGCCTGACGGCTGTCAACCGGGTTGATGCAGAAATGGCGGATGGCATCTTCCTGTGCCAGAGTCAGCGGTGCTGTGATCACATAGGTAGTTGCTGTACGGATCACCGGTTCCTCATCTTCTTTTAACAGCTTGACACACTGCATGGCAGAGTCTGCTCTCTGATCAAACTGTCCCGGCAGGTACTCGACGGAAAATACCAGATCTCCCGGGTTCTTTGGAAATTCTTCCTCATAAACCTCATCTACAGGCGGCTCTGAGAAAATGGTTCCCAGTGCTTTCTTATAGGTATCTTCTGAAAGATTTTCAATATCATAACGGATCAGTACCCGTACACTCTTCACTCCGGTAATGCCAAGGTAGCTTACTAACTCTTCTCTTAACTCTCCTGCTTTTACCGCATAATCAGGCTTTTTCTCTACAAAAATTCGTCTTACGCTCATTACAGACCTCCTGTTTTTCATAGCTTTTAGCTTCTTCTGTGCCGGACCATTATATAAATGGCCTCGTTTGCCTGTTTTACTTTAACTTTTGTCTCTATCATAGCACAGATTATATAAATTAGTAAAATTAATATATTTAATTATTCTTATATTTGTTACTTATAAGTGTTCTGTGAATGTTTTACAATTTCTTTCCTTATATTTATAAAAACCTTTCAAACTACAACTTTTAAAAGTTCTGGTATGGCATGTAAAATTATGCTATACTAAAGTAAATGCGCAAATGTACGTGTTTAAATAAGAGAAATCATAGCAGGAGATACAAGAACATGAAAATCGGATTCGACAACGACAAATACCTTTCCATGCAGTCAGAGCATATTAAAGAGCGGATCGGACAGTTCGGTGACAAACTGTATCTGGAGTTCGGCGGCAAGCTTTTTGACGATTACCATGCATCCAGAGTCCTTCCGGGATTTGCACCGGACAGCAAGCTACGTATGCTGCTTCAGTTAGCTGACCAGGCAGAAGTAGTCATCGTTATCAGCGCTGCTGATATTGAAAAAAGCAAGGTACGCCACGACCTGGGTATCACTTATGACGTAGATGTGCTCCGTCTGATCCAGGAATTCCAGGGAAAAGGCCTTTATGTAGGAAGCGTAGTCATCACCCAGTACAGCGGCCAGAGTGGCGCTGACCAGTTTAAGGTGAAGCTGGAGCACATGGGCATCCGTGTATACCGCCACTACTGCATCGAAGGATATCCAAGCAATATCCCGCTGATCGTAAGTGATGAAGGTTACGGCAAAAATGACTATATCGAAACTTCCAGACCATTAGTTGTCATTACCGCTCCAGGACCAGGAAGCGGCAAAATGGCTACCTGCTTATCCCAGCTCTACCATGAAAACAAACGTGGCATCAAGGCCGGATATGCAAAGTTTGAGACCTTCCCGATCTGGAACCTTCCTTTAAAGCATCCGGTAAACCTGGCTTACGAGGCTGCTACTGCTGACTTAAATGACGTCAATATGATCGACCCATTCCACCTGGAAGCTTATGGAAAGACCACTGTCAACTACAACCGTGACGTGGATATCTTCCCTGTATTAAATGCTATTTTTGAAGGCATCTATGGTTCCAGTCCTTACAAATCTCCTACTGATATGGGCGTAAATATGGCCGGTTTCTGTATCTGTGATGATGAGGTATGCTGCGAAGCTTCCAAACAGGAGATCATCCGCCGCTACTATCAGGCATTAAACCGCCTTGCAAAAGAGGATGACAACTCTGACGAAGTTTACAAGTTAAAACTGTTGATGAACCAGGCTAAGATCACTCCTGAGATGAGAAGTGTAGTTGGTCCATGTTTAAAGCGCGCTGAAGAACTTTCCTGCCCTGCTGCTGCACTGGAATTAGATGACGGACGTATCGTTACAGGAAAGACCAGCGATCTGTTAGGTGCTTCTGCTGCTGTTCTCTTAAATGCTATCAAGGTTTTAGGAGATATCCCGGATGATGTACATCTGATCGCACCTTCTGCCATTGAACCGATCCAGGTATTAAAGACCGGTTATCTTGGCAGCAAAAATCCTCGTCTTCACACAGATGAAGTCCTGATTGCCCTGTCCATGAGCGCTGCTACGGATGAGACTGCAAAGAAGGCTCTTGCCCAGCTTCCAAAACTGCGCGGCTGCCAGGTACACACTTCTGTTATGCTTTCTAATGTGGATATTAAGACATTCAAGAAACTGGGTGTTCAGCTGACAAGCGAACCTGTTTATGAGCATAATAAGCTGTATCATTGATTGTGAAGAATAAAATATTGTTTAAAATGCCCTCAGTTGGCATATTGACATTCCTATGGAAATAGAATATAATGTGATTTACTAAAAAATGTGATAATTTCCATCAGGCAACAAAAAGATCCCCCGCCATCTGGCGAAGGATCTTTTTTATCACTCTCTTACTTCTTCTCTACGTCTGTATAATACAGGTGTCTTGGAAGTCCGTCTGTCATGATCGGGGTTAATTCTGCCTGGATCAGCGGACGGATATAATTTACAAATTCTTCTGTTACATAATCGCCTGCTTCATTGATCCAGTTTCTTGGAACCTTTTTCTCCACATTTGCGACCTTATGTACATCATAAATATCAGTAACGCAGATATATGGATCATCAGAAACTCTCTTTAAGATGATCATCTTACCTGTTTCACCCTCAAACGCTTCTTTTACAGCAGCGCCGCCAACCTGGTAAGCCTCAGTGATATCCACTCTGGATACAATATGGGAAGCGCATCTCTGAAGGGAGTTAAATTCGATTGCTCTGGTCTTGCAGCCTACTTCACGGTTGATCTTCTCAGCCAGGAAACGGGCAGTTCCAGTCAGCTGCTTGTGACCGAAAGCATCTACGAAATCAATACCGTCTGTTAATTCACATACATATCTGCCGTCTGCCGTCTTCACGCCTTCAGATACAGCTACTACTACAGACTTTTTCTTCTTGTGAAGCTCTGCTACCTTCTTCATAAATTCATCTACATCAAAAGTAACCTCTGGCAGAAAGATCATGTCAGGGCCTTCGCAGTCTTCGCATTTTGCTAAAGCTGCAGCACCGGTCAGCCAGCCTGCATTACGTCCCATGATCTCTAAGATAGTAACATTCTGCTGATCATATACCAGACCATCACGGATGACTTCCTTTGTAATGGAACCGATGTATTTTGCAGCACTTCCGTAACCAGGTGTATGGTCTGTAGCTGCCAGGTCATTATCAATGGTCTTTGGAACACCCATAAAACGGATGTTGCTTCCATTTAATAAAGAATAATCAGAAAGCTTTTTAATGGTATCCATGGAGTCATTTCCTCCGATATAGAAGAAATACTCGATCTCCAATTTATTTAAAATGTCAAAAATCTTGTCATAGATCTCTCTGTCCTGAGAAATATCCGGCAGTTTGAAACGACAGGAACCTAAATAAGCGGAAGGTGTTCTCTTTAAAAGTTCAATGTCCAGGTCATTTTTAATGTGGTCCTCTAAATCCACATATCTCTCCTGTAAAAGTCCCTGGATACCGTGGAGCATACCGTACACCTTATTTGCCCCTCTGTCTTTTGCTGTTTTAAATACACCTGCAAGACTTGAATTGATTACTGCTGTAGGGCCGCCGGACTGTCCTACGATCACATTGCCTCTTATACCATTCATCTTAAAATACCTCCCATGTTTTAATATGTACCCTCAAATTTTTCGAACGTACATTGTAAGCGCTTACACTTATATTTTTTATTGTAATACAGGATGGGGAGAATAGCAAGTAATTTTAAACGCAAATTTTTTTAGGTTTTTACAATTTTTTTGTTGATAATTTTAACTATATTTGCTACAATATTTACAGGGTGTTAGCTACATTTTTAACAAATATATTTTTATTAGGAGGGTATTATGAAAGAACTATTATTCTTAGTCCCGGTCGTAGGACTGGCAGGCTTACTGTTTGCCATTTTTCTTAAGTCCTATGTGATCAAACAGGATCCGGGCACTGACAGGATGCGTGAAATCGCAGACGCGATCGCAGAAGGAGCCAGAGCATTCCTTGCTTCTGAATACCGCATTCTGGTCATTTTCGTTGCTGTATTATTTGTCGTTATAGGTGTTGGTACCCGCAACTGGGTAACAGCTGTATGTTTCCTCACCGGAAGCCTTTTCTCTACTGCTGCCGGTTATCTGGGAATGAGCGCTGCGATCCGCGCAAACTGCCGTACTGCAAACGCTGCCCGTACCCAGGGTATGAAACGCGCCCTGGCTCTGGCATTTTCCGGCGGAAGTGTTATGGGTATGGCCGTTGTCGGTCTTGGCCTTTTAGGCGTTGGCACCCTTTATATCATTACCGGTGATGTTTCCGTTCTCTCCGGTTTCAGCTTAGGTGCTTCTTCTATCGCCCTGTTTGCCCGTGTAGGCGGCGGTATCTATACAAAAGCTGCTGACGTAGGCGCCGACCTGGTTGGTAAGGTAGAAGCCGGCATTCCGGAAGATGACCCACGTAACCCTGCTGTTATCGCAGACAATGTTGGTGATAATGTTGGTGACGTTGCAGGTATGGGCGCTGACCTTTTTGAGTCATATGTAGGTTCCCTGATCTCAGCTCTGACTCTTGGTATTGTTTTCTATCAGGAAGCAGGTGTTCTCTTCCCGCTTTTACTTTCTGCAGCAGGTATCATCGCTTCTATGATCGGTTCTGCTTTAGTAAAGGCGATTGGCAATGCTGATCCACACAAGGCATTAAAAACAGGCGAATACAGCGCTACTGCTCTGGTTGTGATCAGTGCTCTGGTATTAAGCCGTACTTTCTTTGGCAACTTCTTAGCTGCTTTCACCGTGATCGCCGGACTTTTTGTAGGTGTTCTTATTGGTGCTATTACAGAAGTTTATACCTCTGGTGACTACCGTTTTGTAAAGAAGATCGCAAAACAGTCTGAGACAGGTTCCGCTACTACGATCATCAGCGGTCTTGCTGTTGGTATGCAGTCTACTGCTGTTCCGATCCTGTTAGTTTCCGCAGGTATCCTGGTTGCCAACCGTTTAATGGGACTTTACGGTATCGCTCTTGCTGCTGTTGGTATGCTTTCCACAACCGGTATCACCGTAGCTATTGATGCATACGGTCCTATCGCTGATAACGCCGGCGGTATCGCTGAAATGTCCGAACTGGATGACTCCGTCCGTGAGATCACTGACAAGTTAGACTCCGTAGGTAACACCACTGCTGCGATCGGTAAAGGCTTCGCTATCGGTTCCGCAGCTCTGACTGCTCTGGCACTCTTCGTTTCCTATGCAGAGGCTGTTCAGTTAAAGACCATTGATATTTTAAATGCACATGTTATTGTAGGTTTATTTATGGGCGGTATGCTTACTTTCCTCTTCTCTGCTATGACCATGGAATCTGTATCCAAGGCAGCACATGAGATGATCGAGGAAGTACGCCGTCAGTTCCATGAAGACGCCGGTATCTTAAAAGGAACTTCCCGTCCGGATTATGCTTCCTGTGTTTCTATTTCCACCAATGCAGCCTTAAAGGAAATGTTCCTTCCAGGACTGATGGCAGTCCTTGCTCCGATCGCAGTAGGTCTGATCCTTGGACCTGACGCTTTAGGCGGACTGTTAACCGGTGCTCTTTTAACCGGTGTACTTATGGCCATCTTCATGTCCAACTCCGGCGGTGCCTGGGATAATGCAAAGAAATACATCGAAGAAGGAAATCACGGCGGCAAGGGAAGTACCGCTCATAAAGCTGCTGTTGTAGGTGATACAGTAGGTGATCCATTTAAGGATACTTCAGGACCTTCTATCAACATCCTGATCAAGCTGATGACCATCGTATCTTTAGTTTTCGCTCCTCTCTTCCTTCAGTTTGGAGGACTGATCTAATACATAGATCCTATATAACTGATTGAAAATGTTTAAAACAGCCAAACCCATTTTTAGAAAAAGGACCCTGCAGGGAATGATCTCTGCAAGGTCCTTTTTTCTGAATTTCTCCACATCATCTGTTTTACAGCAAATGCTTATAATCATCAAACTCTACCAGCACAAAACGTTCTGTTTCCGGCTCGTATTCAATGGTGGTAATACTTGCGTTGTGGGCAACGGTGGATGCAGCAATGCTTTCGCTGCCTAAAAGCTGCTCCATAAAATGAGCCAGCAGACCGCCATGAGCCACAATCGCGGCATCACCTGTAAGCTGGGGTTTGATCTCCTTCCATGCCTGACGGCAGCGCTCATTGACCTGGTTAATGCTCTCTCCCTCAGGAGGCGCTGTTTCTGCCGGATGGGACCACCATGCCTCATACAGGGCTCTGTCATCTCTTAAAAGTTCTTCCTCTGTCTTTCCTTCCCAGACTCCGTAATTGATCTCCATCAGATCCCTTACAGGGATCACCGGAACACCTGCAGGAGAAGCAACTGCTATTGCTGTTTCCATGGCACGGATCTGGGGACTGGAAAATACAGCTGTAATAGGACGGTTTTCCATTGCTTTCCCAAGGCACTGTGCCTGAAAATGTCCTCTTTCATTTAAGGGGATATCCTGCCGTCCCTGGATCTTCTTGGCTATATTCCAGTCTGTCTGACCATGGCGTATGATGTATAGTTTCATTTTACTCTTCCTCTTTCTGCTGCTCTTCCGATACTGCACCTTCTCCGTTTACAGTGATCGCATCCAGAGCCAGTTTCATAATATCTTTTACTTCATCTTCTGTCATTTTCATCTTTTCAGCCAGTTCTGCCACAGTTGCTTCTCTTCCCAGCTCTTTTGCCATCACCTGGGATACAGTCTGGAGTACATTTACTCTGGCTGTCATATTTTCTTCGATCTCAGCTTCTGTCTTCTGTTCCTCTAAAGCTGCCTCTACTGCCTGACGGATCTCCTGGGCTAAAAATTCCTGCCACTGCTGACTTCCGTCATAAGCTGCTGCAGCTGCTGTAAGGGCCACATTTGCCTCCTGTACCACATCAGACATAGGAAGCTCTCTTCCCTCGTATTCTTTTACCATCTGGGCAACTTTTGCCAGAGAGCCTTCTACCAGGCGTTTCTTTGCCTCTTTATCCCCTGTAGCTGCAAGAGCTAAAACCTTTTCTTCTTCCTCTGCCTCAAGTACAGGGATCAATGCCATTTCTTCTAAATACATTTCATAAAAATTTACTTCCATAATTTTCCGGTTTTCTCCTGTTCTAAATTAAATCTATTGATGAAGTCTGCGGATGATCCTGTAAAGCAGGGTTCCTTCCATGATCAAAGGCTGTCCACAGGCAAAAAATATGGTTCCTTCTGTAGGCGAATGGATCTGGCTGATCACGGAACCGTCATCCGGACTGATCACATCTGCCAGCACCTCCCCACGCTTTACTTCATCTCCCGGCTTAAAATAACGCCTGTAAATTCCTGCATTATCAGAGCAGACACTGGTAAGATCCTGCTCCACCACTACACTGGCAATATAACCGCTGTGACTGGTGTAACGTAAAATCCCCATACGGGTAAGAAAACGTAAAACAGCCGATACAGCCTGTTTTGCAGAACTTTCATCTACCTGGTCACAGGCTCCTGTATAAATGGAAAACGCATGGGTGTTCCACTGCTGCCAGTTATAATTAAGGGTTGCCTTATCATAAGGACGCGGACTTCGCATAACTACATAAGGCAGTCCAAACAGATTCGCCAGACTGGCACTTTCCATTCCAGCTTCCATCATACGCACATGGGGAACAAAATCTCCGGGCATATAAAAGCTGGGAAACTGGATACCGTAACTGTAGCCTTTTACTTTTTCAAAAAGTCCTGCAGCAATCCGTTTCGTTGTCTCTCCTTCTTCGTTTCCCGGAAACATACGGTTAATATCCGTATTATCTCCCGGCCAGAAGCGCTTTCCTATATTAATAGAATAGTCATTTACATGGGGAATCACAAGGATCTCATTGCCATTTACGATCGATCCCCGTTCTTCTAATTCTTTTAAACTTTTCACCAGCAGAGCACCTATATACATCTGCTGGATCTCATTGCCACGCATAGCCCCTACAATACAGGCTGCTTTTTCACCTTTTCCAAAGCGATATCCGTATATGTCCATATTTTCCCTGTAAAGACTGGAAAGGGAGTATATTTTTTCTTTTCTCATCCTTCTATCTCACCTCCCAGTACTCTGGCGATCAGAGAACCTGGCATTACAACCGGATATTCCCTGAGTGTAAAAAGCAGGCCATCCTCCGGAGATACGATTTCCTCCTCTACTGTACCATTGATAGGATTTAAAATCTGTCCGATCAGTTCGCCCTTTTTCAGATCTTTTCTGTGCTGTGCTGCCGGAAGAAAAATACCCGGTTTAACCGCATTGATAAAACATACTTTCCGATTTTGAGATGAAACCGGTATGCATGGTACCTTTATTTCTCCATCCCATACACCTAATTCTTTTAACAATGAAAAGATGCCCTCTGTTAATTGATGGCCGAAATCTCTGGTAATGCGCATGCCTACTCCCATTTCTACTACCAATGTAGGTACTCCCGCATCATTTAAGCTGTGAGCCAGCGTAGATTCCTGAACAGTAGCTGCCGAACTGATCCAGATAAAATCTGTATTCAGTTTTTTTGCATATGGAAGAAGTTTTTCGGCCATTTCTGCACTGACCCTTACCTGTGGAATTTCCCTGAGGAAAATATTGCTGGCATGGATATCAATGCAAAGAGAAGCACCTTTCAGATCCTCCATGATCTTATACGCTGCGTATTCCGGCAGGGAGCTTTCCTCAGAACCCGGAAATACACGGTTCATATCAAGATCAAATCCCGGAACACCTCTGGTGATCGAATTTACTCCCAGAGGATTTAACGCAGGATAAATTTCTACGATTCCCTTTAAATATTCCAAATGTTCTTCAATCCGTCTGTTTAATTCATAACAGACAAACTGCCCCTCCAGTTCATCACCGTGGGTGCCGGTTACAATACATACTCTTTTTTCACTGCCTGTTATCACCATTGGTTTTAACACATTCTTCTTTACAAGAAGCCGCTCACCGGCAGGCAGTCCTAAGGATACTACTGTCTCTATCATTACTTGTATTCTCTGCCTTTGTCTAAGTTTTATGTCTGTTATAAAGATAATCCATCCCTCTTTATTCGTCAAGTTTTATTCATCTTTACAAAATAAAGTCACCCGTGATAGAATATAGGTAATTATAAGGAGGACTTAATAATGGATATTAATTATGAATTATACAAGGTATTTTATCACGTAGCCGTTACACTTAGTTTCTCGGAAGCTTCCAAACAGCTTTTTATTTCCCAGTCTGCTGTAAGCCAGTCCATTAAGGTCCTTGAAAAGAAGCTGAAACAGCCGCTTTTCATCCGCAGTACCAAAAAAGTACAGCTGACACCAGAGGGCGAAATTTTATTAAAACATATTGAACCAGCCATGAACCTGATCCAGAAGGGGGAAAACCAGCTGTTAGAGGCCCATACCTTAAACGGAGGCCAGCTGCGTATTGGCGCCAGCGACACCATCTGCCGCTACTATCTGGTACCCTACTTAAAACAGTTCCACAAAGAATACCCCAACATTCATATCAAAGTGATCAACCACACTTCCATTGAATGTGCCAAAGCCCTGGAAAATGGTCAGACTGATTTTATCATTGCCAATTATCCTAACTCTGCTCTCGCAGGCAACCTGCACACCCGGGTCATCAATGAATTCCATGATGTATTTGTAGCCAGCCGTCAGGCCTTTGACTTGGAAGGAAAGGAACTGACCTTAGAAGAGCTGTTAAAATACCCGATCATGATGTTAGACCGTAAAAGTACCACCAGTGAATTCCTGCACCAGATTTTCCAGAAAAGTCATTTGGACCTGGTACCGGAGATCGAGCTTTCCGGTAATGACCTGCTGATCGACCTGGCCCGCATCGGTCTCGGGATTGCTTTTGTTCCGGATTTCTGTATCCCGGCTAATGATAAGGATCTGTTTATCCTGGAACTTTCAGAAAAACTTCCTGCCCGTCAGATGGTGGTTGCTTTCAATGAAAGCCTTCCTGTATCCCAGGCTGCCAAGCAGTTTATGGATATGTTGTAAAATGGCAACCTTTCACAGAAGTTCTTTGACCACACGTCAGACTGCTGCAGCCACTACACAAACTGTCCCCAGAAATCATCTACCGCCTGTTTTACATTAAAGCGGTTCACAACCGTATAACGTTCCCATTCCCTTGGAAATAATGCCACATATTCAGGCAGCAGGAAACGGTCATCCAAAAGGGCAATCACCCCTTTATCATTTACAGTGCGGATGACCCGGCCTGCTGCCTGCATTACTTTATTCATCCCCGGATACTGATAGGCGTAATCAAAGCCACCTTCTCCCTGTTCGTCAAAATATTCCTTTAAGATCTCCTGTTCCGGATTTACCTGTGGAAGTCCTGTTCCTATGATGATCGCTCCGATCAGTCTCTCTTCTTTCAGATCGATCCCTTCTGAAAAAATACCGCCCATTACACAAAGACCAGCAAATGACTCCTTTGGTTCTTCCTTAAAACTTAAAAGAAATTCTTCCCTTTCTTCTTCTGACATATTCGATGACTGGGCTTTCCATTCAAATTTTAACTTTCCCTGTTCCTGCCGATCCTCAAGAACCTTCTGTACCTGAAACAGAAACTGATAGGATGGGAAAAAGATCATGTAATTTCCT
>ERZ1673722.2653-NODE-2653-length-14148-cov-5.871851_pt1 | contig 14148 bp, 8 predicted proteins | sample MGYA00580222_ERZ1673722 | MGnify/ENA primary metagenome ERZ1673722 (study PRJEB41218, sample SAMN15661750) | gut metagenome | host: Homo sapiens | place: Canada: London | collected 2015-08-20/2019-03-30 | study: EMG produced TPA metagenomics assembly of...
GATGATGGTCTGGCCGGTCTCTTCATCGGTGTAGGTCTTGAAGGTCGGGTCCTCTTCAGCCAGCTTGGCGAGAGCGATACCCATCTTTTCCTGACCAGCCTTGGTCTTCGGCTCGATCGCGACACGGATAACCGGGTCCGGGAACTCCATAGACTCGAGGATGATCGGGTGCTTCTCATCACAGAGCGTGTCGCCCGTGGTGGTGTTCTTGAAGCCGATGCCTGCAGCGATATCGCCGGAGTATACGCAGTCGATATCCTGACGATGGTTTGCATGCATCTGAAGAATACGGCCCAGACGCTCGCGGGTGTCCTTGGTCGCATTGAGGACAGAGGAACCAGCAGTTACGGTACCGGAGTATACACGGAAGAACGTCAGACGGCCAACGAACGGGTCGGTAGCGATCTTGAACGCCAGTGCAGAGAACGGAGCCTCGTCGGAAGACGGACGGGAGTCCTCTTCGTCGGTCTGCGGGTTAATGCCCTTGATGTCCGGGATGTCGGTCGGAGCCGGCATGTACTCGATAACAGCATCGAGCAGGGGCTGAACGCCCTTGTTGCGGTAAGCGGTGCCGCAGAGGACCGGAACGATCTCGTTTGCGATACAGCCCTTGCGGATCGCAGCCTTGACTTCCTTAATGGTCAGCTCTTCGCCCTCGAGGTACTTCATCATGAGGTCCTCGTCGAGCTCAGCAACGTGCTCCCACAGCTCATCATGATACTGCTGAGCCTTCTCCATCATGTCAGCCGGGATATCCTCGTCGCGGATGTCCTTGCCGAGGTCATCATAGTAAACCTCTGCACGCATGGTGATGAGGTCAACGATGCCCTTGAAGGTGTCCTCGGAGCCGATCGGCAGCTGTACCGGAACGGCGTTGCACTTCAGACGATCCTTCATCATGTTAACTACGTTGTAGAAGTCCGCGCCCATGATGTCCATCTTGTTGACGAACGCCATACGCGGAACCTTGTACTTGTCAGCCTGATGCCAAACGGTCTCAGACTGCGGCTCTACGCCGCCCTTTGCGCAGAATACGGTTACGGAACCGTCCAGAACGCGCAGGGAGCGCTCTACCTCTACGGTAAAGTCAACGTGGCCCGGGGTGTCGATGATGTTGATACGATGCTCCGGGAACTGATGAGTAGAACCGGACCAGTGGCAGGTGGTAGCTGCGGAGGTGATGGTGATACCACGCTCCTGCTCCTGCTCCATCCAGTCCATGGTAGCGGTACCGTCGTGGGTATCGCCGATCTTATGGTTTACACCGGTGTAATAAAGAATACGCTCGGTGGTAGTGGTCTTACCGGCGTCGATGTGCGCCATGATACCGATATTTCTGGTTCTTTCCAGGGAATATTCTCTAGGCATATTGCTCTCCTTTCAAAGCGTTATGCGGAAACCGACAGATTAGTAACGGTAGTGAGCGAAAGCCTTGTTCGCCTCTGCCATCTTGTGGGTATCCTCGCGCTTCTTAACAGCACCGCCCAGGTTGTTGCAGGCATCCATGATCTCGCCAGCCAGACGCTCACGCATGGTCTTCTCAGAACGAGCGCGAGAGTACTTGGTGATCCAGCGAAGGCCCAGGGTCTGACGACGCTCCGGACGAACTTCCATCGGGACCTGATAGGTGGCGCCGCCTACACGGCGAGCCTTAACTTCGAGCGACGGCATGATGTTCTCCATCGCCTCGGTGAATACTTCCAGCGGTTCACGTCCGGTCTTCTCACGGACAATATCGAAAGCACCGTAAACAACCTTCTGCGAAACGCCCTTCTTGCCGTCGAGCATGATAGAGTTTACCAGCTTGGTGACGAGCTTGGAATTATAAAGCGGATCGGGCAGAACGTCTCTCTTGGGGACATTACCTCTTCTTGGCACTTTACTTCCCTCCTTCAAAAATATTTGATTTCATAGGTACTTCGACAGGCGTATCCTGTCGTAGCAATGCCTGTCCGAGGTAACCACCCGACTATAAATCGGATAATAAAACGCCTCAGACAAAGCAAGAAAATGTGCTTTGCTCTGAAATAACTTTCTCGCAAAACCTTTGTGGGTTTGTTGTGACTCTGTTCACAGCCGCCGCTTCGCATTTCGAAGCAAACGAGCTGTGCAGCAGTAATCAAGCATGGTGGTGTGAGACAAGGCGCGGACGACTGCCGCGTACAAAGGTACGCAAAGGAGTCCGCAACGCAGTATCACGCCATCAGGCGCAGATTACTTGCCTGCCTTCGGGCGCTTAGCACCGTACTTGGAACGAGCCTGGCGACGGTTTGCAACGCCCTGGGTATCCAGAGTGCCGCGGATGATGTGGTAACGGACACCAGGAAGGTCCTTTACACGGCCGCCGCGAACCATAACTACAGAGTGCTCCTGCAGGTTGTGGCCTTCACCGGGGATGTAAGCGGAAACTTCCATCTGGTTGGTCAGCTTTACACGAGCTACCTTACGAAGCGCAGAGTTCGGCTTCTTGGGCGTCATGGTCTTAACCGTGGTGCAGACACCGCGCTTCTGCGGAGCGGGCTGGTCGGTGGACTTCTTCTTCTGAGAGTTATAGCCTACCTGCAGCGCCGGCGCCGTAGATTTGTAGATGGCTGCCTCGCGACCCTTACGGACGAGTTGGTTAAAAGTTGGCATTTTATTTCCTCCTTCTTTCAAAAGTATATATGAAAAAGCGTTTTCGCTTTCTCAGCAGTTTTATTCGGCGAGCACGGAGACGACGGACGCGCCGACGTCGATGCCGACGGCATCGCCCAGCTCAGCCATGGTCGTGATCTCGACCATCTGAACATGATTCTCGGTGCACAGTTCGTAGATCGGACCCGTGACGCGCTTTTCCGCGTCGAGCGCGACATAGACCATAGCGGCTTTGCCGTCCTTGATGGCCTTTTTCGTCTGCTTGACACCGATGACCTTGTGCGCCGAATGAAGTTCTGAAAGCATGTTTTTCCCTCCTATACGGCATACTCCAATAGTATACTGTCCCGCCCCCCTAAAGTCAAGCATTTTTTCAAACTTTTTTCCTGCCGTTTTGACTTTTTCCCTTTCCGTGCATTTCTCTCTGTTTTTGACCGGAAAACAGGTGAAATTAGACAAACGAGACGCGCACCTTACATTGTTCCCATTCTTTTCCCTTTTATACAATTAAATCTCTGCCACACAAAAGGAGCACCCCTTTCGGAGTGCTCCTTGTAAAAGCGTTTTGCTCTTTACCAATCAGTCAAGGTTAACGTTCTGCTCGTAGTGACCGTTGCAGTAATCGGAAACGCCCGAGCCTGCCGGGATCAGCTTGCCGATAATAACGTTCTCCTTCAGGCCCATCATCGGGTCGATCTTGCCCTTGATCGCCGCATCGGTCAGCACGCGGGTGGTCTCCTGGAAGGAAGCCGCGGACAGCCACGAATCGGTTGCAAGGGATGCCTTGGTGATACCCATGAGAGTCGGCTCTGCAACTGCCAGACGCAGACCCTCTTCGCCGGCGTCGATACGCGCCTGTACGGCGTTGTTGTAGTCCTCGAACTCGAGCCAGTCCATAACCGAGCCCGGCAGAACCTCTGCATCGCCTGCGTCCTCGACGCGGACCTTGCGCATCATCTGGCGAACGATAACCTCGATATGCTTATCGTTGATATCTACGCCCTGCTGACGGTAAACCTTCTGAACTTCCTTGATCTCGTAGTCGTGAACGGCGCGGGGATCAAGAATGCGGAGGATGTCATGCGGATTGAGCGAGCCCTCGTTGAGCTGGAAGCCCTTCGGGATCTGCTGGCCGTCGGTTACGCGGATGCCGGAAGAGGAAGCGAGCTGGTAGGAACGCATATCGCCGGTCTTCGGATCGACAACGTTGACGGTCTTGACGGTGGTGCGCTTGGACTCCTCGATGGAGACCATGCCGCCGATCTCTGCGAGGGTAGCGGCCTTCTTCGGGCGGCGTGCCTCGAACAGCTCCTCGACTCGCGGAAGACCCTGCGTAATATCCGAACCTGCGACGCCGCCGGTATGGAAGGTACGCATGGTAAGCTGGGTGCCCGGCTCGCCGATGGACTGCGCTGCGATAATGCCGACAGCCTCGCCCTTGCCGACCGGAGTGCCCATTGCCAGGTTGATGCCGTAGCAGTGGCTGCAAACGCCCTTGCGTGCGCGGCACTCGAGTACGGAGCGGATCTGCACGCGGGTGATGCCTGCCTCGATGACCTTGTCGGCATCGTGCTCGTTCATCATCTTGCTCTTCGGAATGATGACTACGCCGGTCTCCGGGTCGCAGATGTCGTCGACCGGATAACGGCCGAGCAGACGCTCACGCAGCGGCTCGATGATCTGGTTGCCTTCCTTGATGTCCTCGACCCAGATGCCCTTGGTCGCGCCGCAGTCGTCCTCGCGGATGATGACATCCTGCGAAACGTCTACCAGACGGCGGGTCAGGTAACCGGAGTCTGCGGTACGAAGTGCGGTATCGGCCATGCCCTTTCGAGCGCCGCGGGCCGCGATGAAGTATTCGAGGGCGGTCAGGCCTTCACGGAAGTTGGACTTGATCGGGATCTCGATGGTCTTACCGGAGGCGGATGCCATCAGGCCTCGCATACCTGCCAGCTGACGGATCTGGTTGATCGAGCCTCGCGCACCGGAGTCCGCCATCATGTGAATCGGGTTGTAGCGCTGTGCCTTCATGTTGTCCTGCAGCTTTGCGGTAACCTTCTTGGTGGTCTCCTCCCACTCAGCTACGGTCAGACGGTAGCGCTCCTGATCGGTGATGAAACCGCGCTTGTACTTGCGGTCGATCTGAGCAACCTTCTTCTCGGAGACATGGATCATCTCGTCCTTGCCCTCCGGCACGAGCATATCTGCAACGGCTACGGTCAGAGCGCCCTTGGTGGAGTACTTGTAGCCCATTGCCTTGATCGAGTCAAGCACCTCGGCGGTGATGTGGAAGCCGTGAACGCGGATGCACTTGTCGATGATCTTGCCGAGCTCCTTCTTGCCGCAGGTGAACATGATCTCGAGATCGAACTTCTTAGACGGATCCGAGCGGTCTACGAAGCCGAGGTCCTGCGGAATGCGCTCGTTGAAGATCAGGCGGCCCGGAGTAGCGTCTACGATCGCAGACTCCATCTTGCCGTTGATCTCCTTGGTCAGACGGACCTTGATCGGCGCATGGATGCCGACAACGCCCTCGTTGTAAGCCATCAGAGCTTCGTCGACGTTGCGGAATACCTTGCCGGCGCCCGGCTCGGTGTCGCGGTCGATGGTCAGATAGTAGGAGCCGAGGACCATATCCTGCGACGGGATGGTAACCGGCTTGCCGTCCTGCGGCTTGAGCAGGTTGTTCGCGGACAGCATCAGCAGACGGGCCTCAGCCTGTGCCTCAGCGGACAGCGGAACGTGAACTGCCATCTGGTCGCCGTCGAAGTCGGCGTTGAACGCGGTACATACCAGCGGATGCAGACGGATGGCGCGGCCCTCGACGAGGACCGGCTCGAACGCCTGAATGCCCAGACGGTGCAGGGTAGGTGCACGGTTCAGCATGACCGGGTGACCCTTGATGATGTCCTCGAGCACGTCCCATACCTCGGGCTTTGCGCGCTCGACCATCTTCTTGGCGGACTTGATGTTGGATGCGGTGCCGTCCTCGACCAGCTTCTTCATGACGAAGGGCTTGAACAGCTCGAGAGCCATTTCCTTCGGCAGACCGCACTGGTAGATCTTGAGGTCCGGACCGACGACGATAACCGAACGGCCGGAGTAGTCGACGCGCTTGCCGAGCAGGTTCTGACGGAAGCGGCCCTGCTTGCCCTTGAGCATGTCGGACAGGCTCTTGAGTGCGCGGTTGTTCGGACCGGTGACCGGGCGGCCGCGGCGGCCGTTGTCGATCAGAGCGTCAACAGCCTCCTGCAGCATGCGCTTCTCGTTGCGGACGATGATGTCCGGCGCGCCCAGCTCGAGCAGTCGCTTGAGACGGTTGTTGCGGTTGATGACGCGGCGGTACAGATCGTTCAGGTCGGAGGTCGCGAAGCGGCCGCCGTCCAGCTGTACCATCGGTCGGATCTCCGGCGGGATGACCGGGACAACGTCCATGATCATCCATTCCGGACGGTTATGAGACAGGCGGAACGACTCGACGACCTCGAGGCGCTTGATGATGCGCAGGCGCTTCTGGCCGGAGGCCTCGCGCAGCTCTGCGGTCAGCTCCTTGGACAGCTCATCGAGATCCAGCTCTGCGAGCAGCTCCTTGATGGACTCCGCACCCATGCCGGCGCGGAAATCGTCCTCGTACTTTTCGCGCATGTCGCGGTACTCAGCCTCGGTGAGGATCTGCTTCTTCATGAGCGGCGTATCGCCCGGATCGATAACGATATAGTTGGCGAAGTACAGGACCTTCTCGAGGATGCGCGGGCTGATGTCGAGGATCAGACCCATGCGGGACGGAATGCCCTTGAAGTACCAGATGTGCGATACCGGCGCTGCTAGCTCGATGTGGCCCATGCGCTCGCGGCGGACCTTGGCCTTGGTGACCTCAACGCCGCACTTATCGCAGATCTTGCCCTTGAAGCGGACCTTCTTGTACTTGCCGCAGTGGCACTCCCAGTCCTTGGTAGGGCCAAAGATACGCTCGCAGAACAGGCCGTCGCGTTCCGGCTTGAGCGTGCGGTAGTTGATGGTTTCGGGCTTTTTAACTTCACCGTAGGACCATTCGCGGATCAGGTCAGGGGACGCCAGACCGATCTTGATGGCGTTAAACGTATGATATCCCATATATTATTAAGATGCTCCTTCCCTATTCACAGATGATTTTCGGTCTTATGCGGCTTATTCGCCCAGATCGTCGAAATCATCTCCGGCATCGTCTCCGTCTTCGGCGGGGTTATCCAGTGCAAAGAGATCGGTGTCGCCGTCCTCGGCGTCGTTGATGCCGAAGCCGGCTGCGGTGAACTCATCGTCCGCGCCCGAAACAGCCTGCTCCATCGGACGAACGTATTCGGTCTCGTCCTCGTCGTCCTCGCTCAGCTCGATGACCTCCATGTTCTCGTCGAGAACCTGAATGTCCAGACACAGCGCCTGCAGCTCCTTGGTGAGTACCTTGAAGGACTCCGGAACGCCCGGCTGCGGTACGTTGTGACCCTTAACGATCGCCTCGTAGGTCTTGACACGGCCGGTGATATCGTCCGACTTGACGGTCAGGATCTCCTGCAGGGTGTAGGCTGCGCCGTATGCCTCGAGGGCCCAGACTTCCATCTCGCCGAAGCGCTGGCCGCCGAACTGCGCCTTGCCGCCCAGAGGCTGCTGGGTAACGAGCGAGTACGGGCCGGTGGAACGGGCATGGATCTTATCGTCGACCAGATGATGCAGCTTGAGGTAGTACATGTAGCCGACGGTTACACGGTTGTCGAACTTCTCGCCGGTACGGCCGTCGTAAACGACGCTCTTGCCGTCCTCGTCAACGCCGGCAGCGACCAGGGTCTCCTTGATGTCCTCGAGCGTTGCGCCGTCGAATACCGGCGTCTCGACCTTCCAGCCGAGCTTCTTCGCCGCGAAGCCGAGGTGTACCTCGAGCACCTGACCGATGTTCATTCGGGACGGTACGCCCAGCGGGTTCAGAACGATGTCGAGCGGACGGCCGTCCTCGAGGAACGGCATGTCCTCCTGCGGCAGGATGCGCGAAACGACACCCTTGTTGCCGTGGCGGCCCGCCATCTTATCGCCGACAGAGATCTTGCGCTTCTGTGCGATGTAGACGCGAACGACCATGTTGACGCCGGGAGACAGCTCGTCGCCGTTCTCGCGGGTAAATACCTTGACGTCTACGACGATGCCTGCCTCGCCGTGCGGCGCACGCAGGGAGGTGTCGCGGACCTCGCGCGCCTTCTCGCCGAAGATCGCGCGGAGCAGACGCTCCTCAGCGGTCAGCTCGGTCTCGCCCTTCGGGGTGACCTTGCCGACCAGGATATCGCCGGCGTGCACCTCGGCGCCGACACGGATGATGCCGCGCTCGTCAAGGTTGCGCAGCGCATCCTCACCGACGTTCGGGATGTCGCGGGTGATCTCCTCGGGTCCGAGCTTGGTATCACGGGACTCGGACTCGTACTCCTCGATATGGATCGAGGTATATACGTCATCGCGGACCAGACGCTCGTTGAGCAGAACTGCGTCCTCGTAGTTGTAGCCTTCCCAGGTCATGAAGCCGATGAGCGCGTTCTTGCCGAGCGCGATCTCGCCCTGATCGGTAGACGGACCGTCCGCCAGCACGTCGCCCTTCTTCACGCGCTCGCCCAGATCGACGATCGGACGCATGTTGATACAGGTGGACTGGTTGGAACGGAGGAACTTGGTCAGGTGGTAGCTCTTGTCGGTGCCGTTGTCGTAGTGGACATTGACCTCGCGTGCGGTGACGCGGGTAACGACGCCGTCGCCCTCTGCCAGCGGGATGGTGCCGGAGTCGACTGCCGCCTTGTACTCCATGCCGGTAGCAACGATCGGAGCCTCGGTCTTGAGCAGCGGGACCGCCTGACGCTGCATGTTCGCGCCCATCAGTGCGCGGTTTGCGTCGTCGTGATCGAGGAACGGGATGAACGCGGTAGCGACCGAGATCATCATGCGCGGAGAAACGTCCATCAGGTCGACGTCCTTGCGGTCTACCTCGACGAATTCCTCGCGCAGACGGCAGGTAACGCGGTCGTTGACGAGGTCGTTGTTCTCGTCCATCGGCTCGGTCGCCTGGCAGACGATGAACTCGTCCTCGACGTCTGCGGTCATGTAGCGGACCTCGTCGGTAACGTGGCAGCGGATCTCGCCGGTCGCCTCGTCCTTGATGTGCTCGATGACGCGGTACGGCGCCTCGATAAAGCCGAAGTCGTTGATGCGAGCGTAGGTCGCGAGGTAGGAGATCAGGCCGATGTTAGGACCTTCAGGGGTCTCGATCGGGCACAGACGGCCGTAGTGAGAGTAGTGTACGTCTCGAACCTCGAAGGATGCACGGTCACGGGACAGACCGCCGGGGCCGAGGGCCGACATGCGGCGCTTGTGCGTCAGCTCTGCCAGCGGGTTGTTCTGGTCCATGAACTGCGAGAGCGGAGAGGAACCGAAGAATTCCTTGATCGCGGCAGTTACCGGACGGATATTGATCAGGCTCTGCGGCGTTACCACGTCGAGGTCCTGGATGGTCATGCGCTCACGGATGACGCGCTCCATGCGGGAGAAGCCGATGCGGACCTGGTTCTGGAGCAGCTCGCCTACGCAGCGCAGACGGCGGTTGCCCAGATGGTCGATGTCGTCTACCGTGCCGATGCCGTGGCTCAGGTTAAGCAGGTAGCAGATGGAAGCGAGCATATCGTCGACGATGATGGTCTTCGGGATGAGGTCATAGTGACGGGCCTTGAACGCCTTCTTGAGCTCCTCGCCCTGTACGCCGGAGTCGATGATCTCCTTGAGGACGGTGAAGCGGACCTTCTCCTTGATGCCGAGCTCTTCAGCGGTCATGCCGAGGTAGTCCTTGAAGTCGTCAACGAATACCATGCCGTTGCCGAATACCTTGACCGGGTTGCCGTCGGCGGACTCAACAATAACGTTGTTGATGCCGCGGGCGGAGATCTCGGTCGCCTTCTCGCGGGTCAGCATGGTGTCAGCCTCAGCGACGACCTCGCCGGTCATCGGGTCGGTGACGGTCTCGAGCAGCTTGTGGCCGGTGATGCGGCGCGCGATGTCGAGCTTCTTGTTGTACTTGTAGCGGCCGACTGCGGAAATGTCGTAGCGGCGCATATCGAAGAACATCATGTCCATGAGGGAGGTCGCCGACTCAACAGAGGGCGGCTCGCCCGGACGCATCTTCTTGTAGATCTCGATGAGGGCCTCGTCCGCGCTGTGCGCCGGGTCCTTGTCGAGGGTCGCGAGAAGGAGCGGATCCTCGCCGAACAGCTCCTTGATCTCCGCGTCGGTCTTTACGCCGATGGCACGGATGAAGGAGGTGATCGGAATCTTGCGGTTCTTGTCGATGCGGACATAGAAAATGTCGTTTGCATCGGTCTCGTACTCGAGCCATGCGCCGCGGTACGGGATAACTGTGGTGGAGAGCAGGACCTTATCGGTCTTGTCGAGCTCCTTGCCGTAGTATACGCCGGGAGAACGGACCAGCTGAGATACGATTGCGCGCTCTGCGCCGTTGATGATGAAGGTCGCGGAGTCGGTCATCTTCGGGAAGTCGCCCATGAAGATCTCCTGCTCCTTGATCTCGCCCGTCTCCTTGTTGCGCAGACGCATACGGACCTTGAGCGGCGTTGCATATGTTGCATCGCGTGCCTTGCACTCTTCGATACTGTACTTCGGCTCTTCATCCATCGTGTAGTCGAGGAAGGAAAGCTCCAGATTACCGGTGTAGTCCGTAATGGAAGCGGCGTCGGCAAAAACCTCACGCAGTCCCTCTGCGAGGAACCACTCGTAGGACTTCTTCTGCACCTCGATCAGATTCGGCATCTCCAGAATCTCTTCGATGCGTGCAAAGCTCTTTCGTGTGGTCTTGCCGTGCTGTACGTCTTTCACCTTCATGTGCTTTGATCACTCCGTTTCTTTCGGCATAGTTGGTGTTGATACGCCCGGCGGCGTTGTAAAAACTTCATTCGTTTGTCTTGCTTTTTTTAGCAGACAGTGCTAACATAACATTAGGCATGCGAAGTGCCCTTCGATTTTTAGCAGCATATTATTATATCATGTTTTGCGGCATTTCGTCAAGTAATTATTGCACAAAAAGGCAGAGGTTTTACCCTCTGCCTTTGTTTTTTGCTCTAAAAAGAGCAGAAAGCCCTTTCTCTTTTACCGTCAGCAGACGGCAGACCTTCCGCCGATACAGCGGCTCGCCGCTGGAGGCGGCTTTACGCTCGATGTGAGCGTGCACATTGGCCGCCTGCGGCAGCCCGGGGATGCCGCCGCCCGGCGGCAGGGGGAGAGCCGGTGTTCACCGGCGGGAACAAAAGGGGACAGGACACCAGGTATGGTTTCCTGTCCCCTCTTGACTCCCCCACCTTCCTTGGGACGCGACTCCCTTCGGTCGCGCGTCTAAATGCGAGGGGCCCACAGGGGCGTTTGCTGCTCCAAGAGCACACCCTTGATCGAAGCGGAGCTTTTCGCAGCGGAAAGCAAACACCCTGCACCGGATGGCCGCGCACTGTTATGCGCGGCGTCTCACGCAAGGAAAATTCAGGGCATAACAGCGTCCCATAAGCGAAACGACGCACGGAACTGAGCCCCCGCATCCCCCGTTTCGCTGCGCGACCGAAGGGAGTCGCGTCCAAAGGAGGGTTTGGGGGAGTCAAGAGGGGGCAAGGGAACCATACGGTGCCCTTGCCCCCTTTTGTCTCCGCCGCCAGACGGCGGCACTCCCCTGCCGGTAGGAACCGGCAATCCTCCCCGCCGCAGGGTGCGGCGTCTCCGCCGCCAGACGGCGGCCATTAAAGGACCTTCGACAGAAAGTCCTTGAGTCTCGCGTTCTGCGGATTTGCAAAGAACTGATGCGGCTCGTTCTGCTCAACGATATTGCCGCCGTCCATAAACAGCACCCGCGTCGCAACCTCACGCGCAAAGCCCATCTCATGCGTGACAACGACCATGGTCATGCCGTCGTCGGCAAGCTCCTTCATGATCTCCAGTACCTCGCCGACCATTTCCGGGTCGAGTGCCGAGGTCGGCTCGTCAAACAGCATGACATCCGGGTTCATCGCGAGCGCGCGCGCAATGGCGATTCGCTGCTGCTGACCGCCGGAAAGCTGCGCCGGATAGCTGTCCGCCTTGTCAGGCAGACCGACGCGCGCAAGCAGCTCGAGCGCACGCTTGTCCGCCTCCTCGTCGCTCATGATCTTGAGCTTGACCGGAGCGAGCTTGATGTTCTCCTTGACCGTCAGATGCGGGAACAGGTTGAACTGCTGGAACACCATGCCCATGCGGCGGCGCACCAGATTAATGTCGGTCTGCTTCGAGGTGATGTTCTGGCCCTCAAAGATGATCTCGCCGCTCGTCGGCTCCTCGAGCAGGTTCAGACAGCGCAGGAAAGTAGACTTGCCCGAGCCGGACGGACCGATGACAACGACCTTTTCGCCCTTCTCGATATGCTCGTTGACGCCCTTGAGAACCTCATGGTCGCCATACGCCTTGTGCAGATTTTTAACGTCGATCACTTTCGCGCAGCCTCCTCTCGAAAATACCAAGCAGCTTGGTCATGATGATTACACCGAGCAGGTAGATCACCGCAAGACTGATGTACGGCACATACGGCTGATAGGTGGTGGAAACGATGTTCTGCGCCTGCTTGGTCACGTCGCGCAGCGCGATGACCGACACGAGCGAGGTGTCCTTGAACAGGGTGATCATCTCGTTGCCGAGCGCCGGAAGGATGTTCTTGATCGCCTGCGGAATGATGATGAGCCACATGGTCTGGCCGTAGTTCAGGCCGAGCGAGCGGCCGGCCTCCATCTGGCCTGCGCCGACCGACATCAGGCCGCCTCGCACGATCTCCGCGACGTAAGCGCCCGAGTTGATGCCGAGGGTGACGATGCCGCAGACCATGCGCGCCGTGTCGTCCTTCGGGACCATGATGACGAAGCCCATGATCAGCAGCTGAACCATCATAGGCGTGCCGCGGATGATGGTCAGATACAGCTTGCAGACGGCGTTGAGAATATTCAGGATGATGCTGCCCTTGCCCGCGCGGCGAGAGTCGTGGGCGGTGCGGATGACCGCGATCACCATACCGATGATAACGCCGAGGATGAGCGCGCCGATCGTGACCGCAAAGGTGATCTTCAGGCCGTTGGCGAACCACTTCCATCGGTCGGCGGCGATAAAGGTCTGATAGAGCTGATACATCAGCGTGCGCAGTCCGCTCGGCAGATCATAGATCCACGCCGGAACCGTCTGAAGCCACTGATCCATAGTAAGACCGTTCACAGTTTGTCCTCCTTTTTCTTTCTTATCTTTTTATGATTGCAGAAAGAGGGGCGGCAAAAACCGTCCCTCTTCCCTTTTAATCCTATCGCTTACTGTGCGTCAGCGTTGATGTACTTGTCAACGATAGACTGCAGAGTGCCGTCCTCGCCCAGCTCCTTCAGCGCGCCGTTTACCTTGTCGAGCAGCTCGGTGTTGCCCTTCTTGATAGCGATCGCGTAATCCTCATCTGCGTAAGCAGTGTCAAGGATCTTGAGGCCGCTGTTTGCAGCGACATAGTTCTTAGCCGGCTCCTGGTCGATAACGACGCAGTCGATCTGGCCGTTCACCAGAGCTGCGACAGCGAGCGGACCGTTGTTGAACTGCTTAACGTGCTCCTGGCCGTAGTCGCCGGTGCAGTAGGTATCACCGGTGGTGCCGGTCTGAACGCCGATGTTCTTACCCTCGAGGTCGTCCGGGGTCTGGATGTCAGAGCCTTCCGGAACGATGATGACCTGTACGCCCTTTGCGTAGGAGTCAGAGAAATCAACGCTCTCCTGGCGCTCCGGGGTAACGGTCATGCCGGCGAGCGCAACGTCGATGGTGTCGCTCTGGAGAGCCGGGATCAGGGAGTCAAACTCCATGTCGGTGATCTCGACCTTCATGCCGAGCTTGTCAGCGATAGCAGCCGCGATGTCAGCGTCGATGCCCTGAACGCTGCCGTCGTCGCCTACGAACTCGTACGGCGGGAAGGTCGCGTTAGTGCCCATGCGCAGGGTGCCGCCGTCGGTGGCAGCAGCAGCGGTATTGTCCTTTGCTGCGCTGTCGTCAGCAGTAGTGTTCGATGCAGTGGAACCACAGCCGGTCAGCATAGCGCCTGCCAGTGCCATGGTCAGCATTGCAGCAGTAAACTTCTTCATTGGTTTTTCCTCCTAATATTTACGGCCCGCGTCATTTCCGTGCGGCCGTTCTTTCAGACAAGATTTATTATACAGCCGTATGATTAATAATGCAACCTAAATTTCAGCGAAAAAAAGACTCCTCCGAGGTGGTTTTTTGTCAGATAAAGCGAGAAACACCATTGCCGCCAGAATGGCTGCCGTCTTTTTCACTTTTCCTCTCAGCAGAGGGTATGCTTTTCCGCCGTTCCGGCGGCCTGCCGCCGCAGGCGAGAGAGGCCCTCCCGGGACGGAGGATGTTCGCCATGACATGGCGTGTGCATTGCCGCCGCCCGGCGGCGGGGGCAAGAGG
>ERZ1673722.2661-NODE-2661-length-14098-cov-7.253934_pt1 | contig 14098 bp, 6 predicted proteins | sample MGYA00580222_ERZ1673722 | MGnify/ENA primary metagenome ERZ1673722 (study PRJEB41218, sample SAMN15661750) | gut metagenome | host: Homo sapiens | place: Canada: London | collected 2015-08-20/2019-03-30 | study: EMG produced TPA metagenomics assembly of...
CCACGTTCGACACCTTCCACCCGATCATGTTGCGCACGAGGGATACCTTGTACTGCACGTCGCCGCCTTCGGGCGTCTTAGCCGTCACGTACACGGTGGAATCGCTCATGGACTTGTCCATGCCGTCGATCGCAGGGCTGCCCACCGTCGAGAGGAGCTCGGTCATGGACGCGGCGTTCTCCTCGGTCACCTCGCTGGCGAAGGCCGCTTTCGGATCCGAGAACAGCTGCTCGACCACCTGGTCCTGCGACGGATAGCCCCAGCCCTGCGTGTACAGGAACACGGCGGCGCCGAAAGCGACCAGCACGATCAGGATGATGGTGACGAGGATCTTGAGACCCACGTTGCGGCGCTTGCGATCCTGCTTGGCGAGACCCTTCGACCACTGCTCCAGCTCTTCGTCGCTGGCGTTGAAGAAATGATCCTCCGCGCCCGGGGCGCCGTAGGGGTTCGTCTCGGCCTGGGCGTACGGATCGGCGTAGTAGTACGGTTCCTGGCCGCCCGCCGCGTACGGATCCTGATCCACGTACACGGCCGTGCCGTCGGCGGCCACGTCGAGCCCCGACATGTCGGCAACGGGCGCCACCGGAGCCATCACCTGAGTGATCTCGGACGTGCCCTGGGCGACCGCGGCGATTGCGCGCTGGTAGTCGACGCTGGCCGAGTCGCTGAGGAAGTACGTCTTGTCGGCGATGGACTCGTCGAAGGCGTTCACGGCCTTCTGCATCTGGCCGCTGGCCACGTAGGCCTGGCCGAGGTTCGCGTACAGCTTGTTGCGCGTGTCGGGCTGCATGTCGAACTGCAGCGCGCTTTCATAGGAGGCCACGGCGTCGGCCGGACGGTCGAGCGCCATGAAGCACACGCCGAGGTTGAGCAGCGCCTTCGTGGGATCGGGGTTGGCCTCGTCGAGCGCGGCCTCGCGAAACGCCACGCCGGCCTCGGCCGACTTGCCCAGCTTCAACAGCGCGTTGCCCATGCCCGAGTAGGCCTTGTAGGACGCATCGTACTTGGCGTCGGACACGGCGATCTCGAAGTGCTTGACGGCGTCCTCGTAATCATGCAGCGAGGCGTAGGCCATGCCGAGGTTGTAGTTCACCGCGCCGCACGCGTCGTAGGCCGCATCGGCGGTCGCCTGCGTGTAGGCGTGGATGGCCTCGTTCGGGTTCTTGAGCTTGACCAGGCAGTTGCCGATCTGGTGGTACAGCAGCCCCACCTCGCCGGGTGCAAGCGAGCTGCCCGCATCCTGCAAGCACTGCGTGTAGGCAGCCAGGGCGCCTTGGAAGTCCTTGCGCGCGTACGCCGCCCGGGCTTGCTGGAATAAGTCGTTGTTCATCTGCTTCCTTCGTATCTTCGCGGAATCGCCTCGGCGTCTCGGATCGCTATTCGGCGGCGTTCTCGATCTCGACGCTCTCGATCACGTCGCCTACGCGCAGCTGGCCGATGACGTCCATGCCGTCGATCGTCTGGCCGAACACCGTGTAGCCCGAGTCCAGCATGGGCTGGGCGCCCAGGCACAGGTAGAACTGCGAGCCGGCGGAGTTGGGATCCTGGGAGCGCGCCATGGCCAGCGAGCCGTCGAGGTGCTTGTTGTTGGGGTTCGTGGAGAACTCCTCCTTGATGGAATAGCCCGGGCCGCCCGTGCCGAGGCCCGCGAACGGGTTGCCGGCCTTCTTGACGACCTCTTCGGGCGTGAGGTCGCGCGTGTTCGGGCAGCCGCCTTGGATCACGAAGCCGGGAACGTGGCGGTGGAACTTCAGGCCGTCGTAGAAGCCCTTGCGCGCCAGCTCGACGAAGTTGCCCACGTGGATGGGGGCGTCCTTGCCCGCCAGCTGCACGCGGACGGTGCCCTTCGACGTGGTGATGACGGCGACCTCGTCGCCGGTCGGCTGGTATTCCGGAGTGTACTGCGCCATGGGTCGGCTCCTTTTCGTTTGCTTGCTATCATGCGCCCACGCGAAACGGGGCGAAAGTATCGCATACAAGGTTGAAGTTTAGCAGGTCAAGTCCGCCAGACCGGAAAAATCGTAGAACATCCACGGCGAGCAGAAGCGCTGCGGAAACGGGGGCGGATCGGCACGGCAACCGCCGATGCGCGCGGAGATCGACAGGGCGCGCCTGCGCTAGCGCGCTGCCTCCGGATCGAGGTACACGCGCGAGCCCGTAGCGCCGCGCTGGCCCTGGTACTTGCCGGCGTAGGGGTTCTTCGCCGCCTCGTCCAGCTGGGCGAACACCAGCTGCCCCACGCGCCTGCCCGAGCGCAGCTCCAGCGCGCAGCGGTTCGCGTTGAACAGCTCCAGCGTGATCTCGCCTTCGAAGCCCGGATCCACCCAACCGGCGTTCTGCACGAACAGCCCCATGCGCCCCAGCGAGCTGCGCCCTTCCACGAAGGCGGTGAGGTCGGCGCCCAGGCGCACGTACTCCATGGTGGTTGCCAGCACGAACTGGCCCGGCAGCAGGATGTAGCGGTCGGTGCGGATCGTCTTGTAGGCGATCTCGTCCTCCAGCCCCACGATGCCGCTCGGCGTGTCCTCGACGATGCCGAACGTGTCGCCCAGGCGGATGTCCACGCTGGCGGGCTGGATCTGCTCCGGCTCGAGGGGCTCGATGGCAAGGCTTCCTTCGGCGAGGAGCTTCTCTATGGTCTTGTCAGACAGGATCATGGGCTTTCCTTTCGCGAGCGGTTCGTGCGTTCAGGGACGAGTCGGGGGCGACAGCGGGGCTAGAGGCGTTCGAAGACGCTGACCACCTCGACATGGTAGGTTTGCGGGAACATGTCGACGGGCTGGACGCTAGTCAGGCGATACCCTTGGCTCTCGAAGCGCGCGACATCGCGCGCCCAGGTGGCGGGGTTGCAGCTGACGTAGGCCACGCGTTCCGGCGCGGCGGCGGCGATGCTCTCCACCACGCCGTCGGCCAGGCCCGCGCGAGGCGGATCCACCACCAGCGCGTCGAGGCCGCCCAGCTCCGGAAGCTCGCGCGCCGCGTCGCCGCCGATCACCTCGAGATCCACGCGGTTCATGTCGGCGTTGCGGCGCAAGTCGCGCACCGACGAGCCCGCGGCCTCCACGGCCAACACCTCGGCGCCCGCCTGCGCGAGCGGCACCGAGAACGTGCCGCCGCCAGCGTACAGGTCGGCGATCAGCAGGTCGTCGAGCCCTTCGGGCCCGTCCTCGCCCATGCGTCCGCCCAAGCCCTCGATCACGCAGGCGATCAGCTTCTCGGCCTGCGCGGTGTTCACCTGGAAGAACGACGGCGCGCTGGCCAGGTAGCGGGCGTCGCCCAGCTGTTCCTCCCAGCATCCCTTGCCGTCGAGCGTCTCGACGCCCTTGATCTTGCGGGCCTTGCCGGGGTCGGCCATGACGCGCACGATGCTGGTGGCCTTGACGGCGCTCTTGACGGTTTTGGCGATGTGTCCGCGCGGGAAGGAGCCGGGACTCGTCCACAGGGCTACTTCCAGATCGCCCGTGTGCAGGCTGTGGCGCACGCCCACGCGGAAGATGCCGAGGTCGGCCGACCCTTGCGCGAAGCGCAGCGCGCCGCGCAGCGCCTTGGGCGCCTTGGCGATGGCGTCGTGAGCGAGGGGGCAGGCGCCCGGCGAGGCGATGTCGTGCGCGCCCTCGCGGTGGAACCCCAGTTGGAACGTGCCGCGCTCGTCCATGGCCGCGCCCAGCTCCAGCTTGTTGCGGTAGCCCCACTGGCGCTTGCTCGGCAGACAGGGGCGCACCAGCTCCTCGGCGCGCTCGCGGCCGAACTTCGCCGTGCGCTCGAGCGCCGCCGCCACGTTGGCGCGCTTGGCCTCCAGCTGCGCGTCATAGGACAGGTGCTGCCAGGGGCATCCTCCGCAGGCCGCGCCCGCCTCGCAGCGCGGGCGGACGCGCAGCTCGGAGGGCTTGACGAGCCGCGCGATGCGCGCGCGGGCGAACGTCGGCTTGTCCTCGACGATCTCCAGCGCGGCCACGTCGCCGGGCGCGCCGCCCTCCACGAACACGGCCTTGCCGCTCTCCAGGCGGCCGACCGCCTCGCTGCCGTAGCCCATGCGCTCAATCGTTATGGTTTCTTCCATGAATACGCCCAAATCTCGTTTTTGTTTTTCCGTTTCGTCCATGATAGCGTATAATCTCCTCCACCGTGCCCTTGTAGCTCAGGGGATAGAGCGTCTGCCTCCGGAGCAGAAAGCCGCAGGTTCGAATCCTGTCAAGGGCACCAGGTAAACGATACGAGGCCGGAATCCGTTCCCGGCCTCGTTTTTTATTGTCGGCGCATCGTCTGATTCGACGCTGAGACGGCGATGACGCCGAGATCGCCGCGCCATGGCGAAAACGGGGCGGTTTGGTAACCCCAAAACCTTTCCGCTTCCCAATTCGCCGGCGCGCCGAAGCGGAAGCCCGACATCAGCCCAGGTCGATTTTTTCGGCATCCCGTCGCGAGTTGCAACCGATTACCAAACCGCCTCGTTTTTACCCGGTCACGCCCTTTTCGCCGTCATCCCGCGCTAACACCAGCAGGGAGCACCCCGGCTAACGCCGCGCGGGTTCCTTCGGCTCCGCGCTGGCGCGCTGCGAGCAGGATGACAGGTGGAGGCTTCGCTCGTTCGGGGCAGCTTCGGCCGAGACGGCTACTCGATGTCCGAGAGGATCTCGCCGGGCGCATCGCCGGCGTCGAGGAAGATCTTGCGCGTCACGAAGTTCCACACCATGACGATGAACGTGGCGCCGATCTTCACGATGAGGTAGTGGATGCCCAGAAACTCCACGCCCGCCCACATGCAGCCGTTGTTGATGCCCAGGCCGATAACCGACAGCACGACGAAGATGGCGAACTCGCGGCGGCGGCTCATGCCCTCCTTATGGGTGAACACGTAGCGCATCGACGCCGCGTAGTTGAACACGACCGAGGCCGTGAACGAAATGGTGGCGCTGACGAGGTAGTTCACGCCGAACGCCTCGGTGAGCAGAGCAAGTAAGCCGTAGTCGATGACGAAAGCGATGACGCCCACCACGCCGAACTTCATGATCTGAGCAACGAGCTTCTTCACCGCGCGCGTCCTTTCGCTCTACGCGCCCCCTCCCCGCGAGCGCCCTCTCAAAAACCTGTCCATTGTGGCATATACGAGATGGATATCAAGGGGTTTGCTCAGATGGCCATCCATTCCGCTCATGCGGCTGCGCTCCTCGTCCTCGACGAACGCGTTGGCCGTCATCGCGACGATGGGCACCGAACGCGCGTCGTCGCGATCGAGCGAGCGAATGACGCGGGTCGCCTCGTAGCCGTCCATCTCGGGCATCTGGATGTCCATGAAGATCAGGTCGACGGAGCCCGGGTGCGAGCGCTCGAACGCGCGCACGGCCTCGGCGCCCGTGGATGCCGCCAGGACCTCGGCACCCGCCATGGCCAGCACCTCGGTGGCTATCTCGCGGTTGAGCTCGTTGTCTTCGGCGACGATGACGCGCCTGCCGGAGAAATCGTACGAAACTCCGTCGCCGTGCGTTCGGGACCGCGCGGCGAACGCATCGTCGCACGTGGCGGCCCCTTCGCCCGAGGCTCGCCCGAACGGCACGTCCACCGTGAAGGTCGACCCCTTCCCCACCTCGCTCGACAACGATATACGGCCGCCCATCATCTCCGCGAACCGCTTCGTGATGGCAAGGCCCAGACCCGTGCCTCCGCGTCTGCATGAAGACTCGTCGCCCTGCTCGAAAGACGAGAATATCCGCTCGCGGTTCTCCGGCTTGATGCCGCAACCCGTATCGGTCACCGAGAAGCGCAGCCAGATCGCGTCGTCGTGCGCAGCATCCTCTTCCGGCGGCGCGGGAAGCTCCTCTATGCGCAGCGTGACGCTGCCGTCGCGAGGAGTGAACTTGAAAGCGTTGCCAACGAGATTGTAAACGATCTGGTTCAGCCGAAGCCCGTCGCCGACGAGCAGCGAGGGCAGCGCGCCCACTTCTTCCGTCTTGTAGCGAATCCCCTGTTCGAGAGCCTGCGTTCCGAACACGTCGTCGAGCGACCCTACGAACGTCCCGAAATCGAACGTCTCGCGCTTGATGTCGATCTTGCCGCTCTCGATCTTGCTCATGTCGAGGATGTCGTTGATGAGCGCCATGAGATGCTCGGACGTCACGTCGATCTTCTCGAGGCAGGCTCGCGCCTTCTCCTCGTCGTGCGCATTCTCGAGCGCGATGGCGGTCATGCCCATGATGCCGTTCATCGGCGTACGAATCTCGTGCGACATGCGCGAGAGGAACTCGCTTTTCGCCAAACTGGCGCGCCGCGCTTCCTCGGAAGCGCGCTCGGCGCGGTTCTTCTCGTCCGACAGCAGACGCGTGTTGCGCTTGACCAGCTGATAGTAGATCGAGAAGAAGATGGCTATGACCGCGATGATCATGGTCGCCATGAGAACGGCGTTCTGCATGAGCACCCAGCTGAGTCCCGCCACGTCCTCGTCCACCACGCCGTAGGGCATGGCGGTACACAGATACCAGTCTTGATTGCTCATCGGCCGAAAGTACAGGTACTCGTGATGGCCCCCGCACCAGAAGGGAAGCAGGAACGTCTCCCCGTTCTCCACGGCTTCTCGCACCTGGTCCATGCTGTACCCCTTGTCGAGGCGAGCGCTCGATTCCAACGCGTCGAACAGGTTCTCGCCGTTGCACAGCCCCTCGGCATCGCATCCTGCGATGCAAGTGCCGTCGAAGCCGATGACGCTCGACCGCGCGCTGCCATTGACCAGATCGAGGTTGAGCTTCCCGGAAACGGTGTCGACGCCGAACCCGGCGACGACGGCGGTGAACGTGACGCCTCCGCAGGTAACGGGCTCGAAGGAATCCACGAGCGCGATGGTTCCGTTGTATAGCATCACGTCGTGGCCGTGCGCGTCCCGATACGACAGCCCCAGCTCGCTGCGGGCGGCAAGCTCCTCATCCGAGGCGGCGTCCGAGCCCCACGACGTGTAGTAGAGCCCGTCGCTGCCACGCAGCGCAAGGTAGGCGTACTCGTCATCGTCCGCCTCCATGCAGGCGAGGAAATCCCTCACCTCGTCGAGATTCTCCGGGTCGTACAGCTCAAGCGAGCTGCCCACGGTTTCCAGCTGGCAGAACTTGCCGTCGATGCCGGTGTTGAAATGGGAGATGACCTGGTTGCTGAGCTCTTGCAAGTACACTTCGCTCATGGTTTCCACCGCGGCCGCCGTCGCCTGACGCGACGAGACGATCGTGTACGCGAGCGCGATCAGAAGCGCAAGGACGAGCGCGACCACGATGATGGCGATGCGCCGCCGCTCGCGCGAGCGGGTAATCAGTTCCATAGGGAGGACGCCCCTCTTCCAGTCGTAGCGGGCGTTCTTCATTGTAGCAGGAGGCGCCGGGCACAATATTACCGGTCGAAAACGGCTTCCTTACCGGGTTTCATCTGGAAAACAACGGAGCCGTCTGGCGCAAGCCCGACGTTTCGAGTAGGATGAACCTCACCTATACAGAACCGAGGAGTGATTCGTGGATCAGAAGATCGATACGCCGCGCGCCCAGAGCGGCACCGTCGCCGTGCTCATCCCCTGCTACAACGAGGCCGTAACCATCGGCAAGGTGGTCGACGACTTCAGGCGCGTGCTGCCCGAAGCGACCGTGTACGTCTACGACAACAACTCCTCCGACGGCACCGCTTCCATCGCGGCCGAGCACGGCGCCGTGGTGCGGGCCGAACGCCGCCAGGGCAAGGGCAACGTGGTGCGCCAGATGCTGCGCGACATCGACGCCGACTACTACGTCATGGTGGACGGCGACGACACGTACCCCGCCGAGGCCGCGCCGGAGCTCCTGGCGCCGCTCATGGCCGACGAGGCCGACATGAGCGTGGGCGACCGCCTGTCCAACGGCACCTACGGCGAGGAGAACGACCGCGCGTTCCACGGCTTCGGCAACGACCTCGTGCGCACGCTCATCAAATGGATCTACGGCTTCGAGTTCTCCGACGTCATGACCGGCTATCGAGCCTTCAACGCCGTGTTCGCCAAGACCATGCCGGTGCTCTCGCCCGGGTTCGAGATCGAGACGGAGCTTTCCATCCATGCCGTCGACAAGCGCTGGCGCATCGCCGAGGTGCCGATCGACTACCGCGACCGCCCCGAAGGATCGGAGAGCAAGCTCAACACGTTCTCGGACGGCATGAAGGTGCTGGCCATGATCATGTCGCTGTTCAAGGACTATCGCCCGCTCGCGCTGTTCAGCTGGCTCGCGCTTCTGTTCTGCTTGTTGGGCCTCATCGCCGGCATCCCCGTCATCTGGGAGTTCGCCGCGACGGGCCTCGTACCGCGCCTGCCCTCCGCATTGCTGGCCGTGGCCCTCGTGTTCGTCGGCATCCTCGCATTCGCCAGCGGCCTCATCCTGGACACGGTGGTCAAGGGCACTCGCAAGGAGTACGAGCTGCAGGTGACGCAGGCCTACGAGCGCTACGGCAGGCGCAGGGCGTAAGCCCCGGAAACGCCTCGAGGGGCGCGGGTGTTGACAATACTCGCTACGCACTCCATCACACCGCGCCCCTGCCCGTCAATCATCCTAGCAAATGCCTTGAACAATGTTCAGTCGTGATTTATGACCTTTTTGCTGAGAGAATAATAATTCTGGCCGAACTTTCCTTATTATACCTGATGGGGGGGTGTTTTATTTCGCGTAGAATGTAATCGGACGATTACATTCTACGCGATGGACTCATGCTGTCAAGGCGCATCGGAAGCGGGTGGCCCGCAGCGAAAAACGCTACGCCCTTCGGGCGCTTAGGATGCGGACGGCCAGCCCGTCGAGATCTTCGGCAGTGAAGCGGTAGGTCACGGTTTGCATGTCCCCCGCCGAATCCTCGCGCTCGACGCGCGCGAAGCGCAGCTCCACCTCGACGCAGCCCTGCCGCAGCAGTGCATAGGCGTAGCATTGCGCCTGCAGGAGGTGCTTGGAGCACAGCGCTTCCGGCGCCTCGCCGTCCGAACCGCCGGTCTTATAGTCCACCACGAGCGCACGAGCGCCCGCAAGCTGCGCGTCGTCGGTGCAGAGAAGATCGATCTCCCCTTCCACGAACGCATCGGATATCGGCACGAAGAACGGCACCTCGGCGCGCCGCAGCCCCCACTGCAGCGTTTCGGCGTACGTCGCGCTGGAGAACCAGCGCTCGCAGGCATCGGCCAGCCGCGCGCGCTGTCCCGTCGATAGAGCGTACGCCTCGGAGAGCACGCCGAGGCGCGCAGCGTCGGGAACCCTTCCCGTCTCGACGGCCAGCTGCGCAGCCCGATGGAAGGCGCTGCCCAGATCCGTCGCCTTGTCCGCGTCCGCGGCGAAAGGCGCGCCCTCGCCCGCCGGAGCCGGAACCGGGTTCGGGGCGATCGACGAGTACGAGAACGCATCGTCGCGCGCCGAACCTCCCGCGAAGAGCGTCGACCGCGAAGCGTCGTCCACGACGGGCACGAAGAACAGCCGCGGTTCGGGCGCAGGCTCGACACCCTCCTCGGCGCGCGGCTCCGGCGGCTGCACGAGGATGCGCTCGAAGCGGGCCGGCGCGGTGCCGCCGTAGGGAAGCTCGGCAACGCCCTCGGGAAAATCGCCGTCGCGCGCCAAGCCTCCCGCGAAGAGCGTCGACCGCGAAGCGTCGTCCACGACGGGCACGAAGAACAGCCGCGGTTCGGGCGCAGGCTCGACACCCTCCTCGGCGCGCGGCTCCGGCGGCTGCACGAGGATGCGCTCGAAGCGGGCCGGCGCGGTGCCGCCGTAGGGAAGCTCGGCAACGCCCTCGGGAAAATCGCCGTCGCCGCACAGCGCGCTGCGGATATCGTCGACGAGCGGGGCGTACGCCGGAGGCTTGCCCGCCGAGGGAGCTTTCGCGTCCATCGCCACCACAAGCGCCTCGCTGGCACGCGTGAGGCCCACGTAGAGCTTGCGACGCGCTTCGGCCAGCTCCTCGTCGGCCGCACGGCGCGCGAGCTGGGCGCGGTAGGCCGCCTGCGTGCACGACGAAGCGCCGAGAGCGCACGCGGGCCCATCCTCCCCTTCTACGAGACGGCGAGCGGCCAGCAGATCGGCATCATCCTCGCCGTCGCCGGCCGCAGCCGCGCCCGAGCGCTTCGCCAGCTGGGGAAACGCCTCCAACGACGCTGCGGGCGCCAACGAGGCGCGCGCGATGGCACCGCACGTCTCCACCAGAAGCTTGCCGCTTCCCGCGCGCGCGTCGGCGAAGTCGGCCAACGCCACGACGGGGAACTCCAGCCCCTTCGAAGCATGGATGGTCATGATCTTCACCACGTCGCCGCCGGCTCCCGACAACGCGCCGGGCGCCTCCTTCAATCCTACGGCCAGCTCGTCGGCCAGCGCGCGCGCCGTGGAGGCCAGCCCCAGGTGGCGCTCGGTTTCGAGGCGATCGACGAGCCGGACGGCCTTCAGCACGTTCGCGGCTCGCGCCGTGCCCGCCGCGCCTTCCTCCTCGAGCCGTGCCATCCACCCCGAACGCACCACGGCATCGCGCACCACGGTCGCCACCGGGCGCGTGCGCGACTCGTCACGCGCCCGCTCGAACAGGCGCACGGCGTGCGCCAGCCGCGGCGGCAGTCCGTCGGCGCGCGATGCGAGGCGCGCGAAGCCCCGGTCGAGATCGCGCCGCCGCACGCATCCCGTCTCAGGATCCTCCTCGGTGGTCAGCACGAGGAGGTCGTCTGCCGACAGACGCATCATGTCGCTGGTCAGCACTTCGAACAGCGCAGCCGTGTTCGCCGGGTTCGCCAGCGCCTCCACGAAGCGGGCGACCACGCGCACTTCGGGCGCGGACGCGAACAGCGACCCGCCCGTCACCACGCACTCGAAGCCCTCGGCGCGCAGCGCCTCGGCATACATGCCCGCACGGCTCATCTTGCCCAGCAGCACCACCATGTCGCCGGGAGCGTGGCCGTCCTCGCGCAGCGCGGCGAACCGGCGGGCGATGGCCTCGGCGCCGGCGCGCTTCGCATCGGCCGTGCGCACGCCGGTGCCGCGCCCCGCGGGCTGCACCGACAGCACGAGGTCGATGCGCGGCGCGCTGCCCCGATAGCAGGAGGGGCGCTGCTCGTTCGGCTCCAGCGACATGAACGCCTCGCCGAACACCGTCGACTGCTCGAACACGCGGTCGACGAACGACAGCACGTCGCCGTGGCTGCGGAAGTTCTTCGTGAGCTCGACGTAGAGCGCGCCCACTTCGTCGGCGCGCATCGCCTTCTTATGAGCCTCGTACACGTTCACGTCGGCGCCGCGGAAGCGGTAGATGGACTGCTGCGCATCGCCTACCGTGCACAGGTGCGCGCACCGCGGCCCGGCCAGGCGCGCGATCATGTCGATCTGCAGCTGGCTGGTGTCCTGGAACTCGTCCACCATCACCAGTTTGAAGCGGCGTTCGTAGCGCGCGGCGATGTCCGGGCAGCGTTCGAACGCGTCGAGCGTGCGCACGAGCAGGTCGTCGTTATCCAGCTTGCACGCGGCGCGCTTCGCACCCTCGAAGCGCGCGGTCACCTCGCGCGCGAGCGCCATGAGCTCGGAGGCCAGCGGGTGCGCCAGCGCGAGCGCGACGTTCTGAGCCACGCGCGCGTGCACAGCTTGATACGCTTTGACCTCGGCCTTCACGTCGGCGCCGCCGAACGTGCACGGCAGGTAGGCGCAGCCGTCGACCACAGCTGCCAGCGCACGCGCGTCGCTCGCCGCGGACGCGTCGGCCAAAAACGCCCCGAGCGCCTCCACCGCGTCGGCCGCGGCCGCGCGCGCCCGTTCGGCGGACGCGCTCTTCCCCGCCCGCTCGAGCGCGGGCAGCACGCCCTCGTAGGCCAGCAGCAGCTCGCGCGCGAGCGTCGAGGCCTGCGCGGGCGACGGCCCGAAATCGAGCGCGTCGAGGCCGCCGCGCAGCCCCGCCGCCTTGTCCATCAGAGCCTGCAGCATGGAGGCCACCGACGGAGCGAGCGGCATCGTCGAGCGTGCGGGGTACTCGTCGAACAGCGCCGCGTACGAGCCGCGCGCGATGATATCGTTGTCGTCGCCCAGCGCGCCGTCGATGGCGTCGGCCACGGCTTCGGCCCGCTCCGCATCGCCCATGATGCCGAACGCAGGATCCAGCCCCAGGTCGAGCGCGTGGGCGCGCAGGATGCGCGCGCACATGCCGTGGATGGTGGATATCCAGGCGCCGTCCACGCGCAGCGCTTCCTCGGCCAGCCCTTCGGCGCGCAGCGTGCGCTTGACGCGCGCCTTGATCTCGGCGGCCGCCTTCTCGGTGAACGTGATGGCCAGCACCTCGTCGACGCCGGACGCCGCAGGGCCGCTCTCGGGCAGAAGCGCATAGGCGATGCGCTGCGTGAGCGTGAACGTCTTGCCCGAGCCGGCGCCGGCCGACACGAGCAAGGGACCGCGCACGTGCTCGATGCTCTGGCGTTGACCAGGGGTGCAGGTTGAGAGGTTCATGCGCCCATCCTTTTCTCGCAGGCGAGCACGGGGCAATACCCGCACGGGTCTCCCCCGCGCGGATCGGGACCGATGCAGCCGTCGGCCAGCGTGCGCACGGCCCGGGCGATGCGATCCTCCACCGCGTCCACCAGCTCGCCGAACGACGAGACGCCCAGCGCCTCGCCTGCCGGCCCCGGCACGCCGCAGCGCTCGACGTCGATGCCGGGCACGTCTCGCTCGCCCACGACCGTGCGGTCGAAGGCGCCCGAGACGCGCCGATCGCGGCCGTACGACACGTACAGCGCACCCACCACGTCGAGACCCAGCACCTTGCGCGCCACCTGAGCGTACATGAGCGTCTGCACCTTATGGGGAAGCACCGCGCCGCCCGCCTGCGCGGCGGGCGATGCCGAATCCAGCGCGTAGTCGCCATTGAGCGACCCCTTGTAGTCGATAACCACCGCCTGGCCGGCCCCGTTCACGTCGATGCGGTCCACACTGCCGCGCAGCAGGCATCCTGCGTACGGGAACGGCTCGCTCGAGCCGAAATCGAACTCGAAGCGCACGGGCTCGAAGCCCGGCAGCAGCAGCGCCTCGCGGTCGAGGAACCGGACGAGCCTCTTCCTCAGATCGGCCGTCTCGGCGCGTTCGAAGGCGGTGCGCGGGATCAACGGGTTGACCGAGCGCTTGAGGTTGCGTTGCGATTCCAGATGGCGGTCGAACGTCTCGCCTAGAAGCGCGCGCGCTTCGGGAAGCGTCGCGGAGTCCACCTTCGCATGCCCCGCCTCGCGGAAATGCTCGTAGAAGCTACGCAGCACGTTGTGGGAGAAGCTGCCCATCTCGAGAGGCCCGAACCCGGCGTCCGGCTCCGACAGGCGAAGACGGCGCAGAGCGAACCACTTGTAGGGACATTCAAGGTAGCTTTCCAGCGCAGACGGCGACAGCGCCAACGCGGCGTCGGCGCCGCGCAGCCCCTCGCGCGGCGAGCGCGGCAGCACGATGCGCGGGCGCTGCTCGGGCGACACCGCGCCCGCGGCCGACAGCTCCCAGGACAGCGTCGCCCCTCCTTTGCCTACGCGCGGCTGCACACCCTCGCAGACGAGCGCGAGGTTGTCGTGGAGCGCGTCCTCCCCTGCCAGCATGGCGAAGGCGACGAGCGGCTTGGGAAGCCCCGTCGCCCGGTCGTCCTCGCCCGCACCCGCTTCCCGGTAGCAGTCGAGCAGCTCCTCGAACATGACCGACGGATACGCCTCGCTCGCGTCCTCGGTGTTCAGCACGCGCTCGCACACCACCGTCTCGCAGGCGCTCGAAAGCGCGCGGAAGAATCGGCGGCGTGAGGCGGCGAGCGCGTCGACGGGGCGGCCGAGGCCCAGCTTCTCCAGCAGCAGCGTGCCGCCGTCCTCGACGAGCCGCACCGGGTAGGAGCCCGCGTCGAGATCGCACAGCACGAGCGCGGCGCAGGAGCACGCGGGAAGCTCGGCCGCCTCGTCGAGCGACATGAACAGCGCGTCGGGGCGCGCGCCTTCGTCGCGCGCCGACCGAGCGCTTGAGGAAACCGGCATGCGCTCCAGCAACGGCAATGCGCCGTCGAACACCGCGTTCGCGCGACTGCATGCCGCCGCGAACCTGCGCGCGCACGACACGGCCGCCAGCTGCTCCGCGCGAAACGCCGG
>ERZ1673722.2665-NODE-2665-length-14088-cov-12.487137_pt1 | contig 14088 bp, 15 predicted proteins | sample MGYA00580222_ERZ1673722 | MGnify/ENA primary metagenome ERZ1673722 (study PRJEB41218, sample SAMN15661750) | gut metagenome | host: Homo sapiens | place: Canada: London | collected 2015-08-20/2019-03-30 | study: EMG produced TPA metagenomics assembly of...
AAAGAGGGCTTTTATATATTAATCACAAATCACTTATCACAAATCACAAGTGATTAATCACAAATCACTTGTGATTTGTGATTCCTAATGATACAATATTACTATACAAAAAAAGAATGGGGCGTAGTTATGGAGAAGGAAGAACTCAAAATACTTGAAGAATTAAGACGTATTTTAAACAGTAAAAATGAAGCAATTGTTATCTTAAATCCATGTAGTCATCTTGTATAAGCCAACCGCTGAAAATAAAATTTTCAGCGAAACAACATGGGACGAAGATTTAGACGAAAATATATTTGACTATATCAGAAAATCAGCGTCGTTTGCTTATGCAAGAAATCATGAATACATCGAGGTAAAAATATATATGGACGAAACTTAACTTCTCATTTATCAGGGAGATAGCAAAGCCCTAAAATGGCTTCCCCGCCCATTCCAATTTTGAGAGAAAAATCTGTTTGCTTTTTGTGAGTGTGTCCACAAGTTCGGGACATTTTGTCCCGAAGTCCGGCGTGGGACGAGGAACGGGGGCTTTCATATACGCCCTGTCTGCTGACGAAACCAGCCCTGCGCTTGCGGCTCCACGACACGCAATCACAGCCCTGTTTTCCTGCTGCTTCAAATGCCCTTGCCCGACCCGGCGGCAACCTCATTTTCGCAGCAACGCCGACAGAGCGTATAACACACTACACTTTGCAAGCAAAGTCGTGTGCCAAGGGGCAAGCCCCTTTGGAAACCCCGGACAACAAAACAGGCTGAATATCTCGCACTTTCTCGGTGCTTGATACTCAGCCTTTATTTGTTGTCAGCAGCCCCCGTTTCGTGGTCTGCGTGTAGTTCCTTGTAAACTGACCTAAAGTGCAGGCGAAATAAGCAGGCAAGGAGGTGATAGATAATGGAATCAATCATTATCTTCTTAATCCTTGTGACTCTTAATGAAGTTATCAAGAATATAAAGAAATAAACCGCCCAGTCTTCCAAACATAGCGGTTTATTAATAACCAATATGAGGGAGCGACCGTCTATCGGTATGCCCCTTTTTTATTATTATACATCAATTATTGAAATATGTCAACTGTTTATCTTAAAATTTCAGTTTTTATATCCCATTAGCAACTTTGAACCTACAATTAATGTGGTAGGATCACCTTTTTTTGAAAAGCATTTAGGGTTGTTGTCAATCACCCATTGGACAGATTTCCCTAATGACTTATAATTATTGTTAACAAGTCCCCATACTGCATTTCCTTTTTTTACAGTATGATATACGGCTTTATTATCTCCGCTCGTTACTTGTTTTGTGCTTTTTGAAGTAGTAGCTTTTGTTGTAGTACTGCTTTTGGTCTGCACATTTGCTTTATCAACCCAACCATAAACTTTTCCCCCATCATTTGAAATTAAATGATAGGAGTGCTTATTAGTATTGATAATCGTTACTTTACATGTACTTTTTCCCCTGTTTGCCGCAGGCTGAGAAGCAGTTGATGATACATACACGTTTCCGCCTGTAAAAATGACAACATCACCTGTTTTTATAGATGTCGATTTAGGCGTTGTCGATGTCTTATTAGTATTGTTGTTTGATTTTGTTGAGGTTGATTTATATGACGGTTGGGCAATCCTTACAACTCTAAGAGTCATATCAAAATCGCAGCCACCTGCTATAGTGTTCGAGTGGCTGTGGTTAAATGATTGAATTTGCATATTTACAACACTATTTCGTCCAATGTATTTGACTAACGAGCCGTTTTGCATAAGATTTTCAAGACCTACTACTATTGCATTGGCAGGTATACTCCCTACTTTCACTATTTTACCCGTCAGGGAAATTTCTTTAGGCGTTTTTCGTATGGTATCGGTTATGTCCAATCCCTTTTCTACGGGGTGTGTAGTGCTCTCAATGCCAGATGTTACATTCTCCTCAATCACGTGAACATAATAGTTATTTATTAGTGCCATTATTATACCTCCCTTACTGTAGCGTTTTTACTTTCATAGCTTGAAAAAGTTTCCTCCAACGCTTCTGAAATCCATTTTTTCACCTTTCTTGCCATTGTTCTATCATCATTTGTTCCGGAGATAGTCAGATTAAATGTCGGAGAATATGTGTGATTTTCAGATGTCGTGCTGCGGCTGTAGGTTGCAGGACTTGCAGAAGGAGTGTATCTGTTATTATCATCGGGAATTGCAGTCTGCCCCATTTTATCGGCTGTCTGTTGAATCTCAGGCAATGTACTCTTCATACCGTTAATCTGCCCCAGTCCGGTATATACACCTGTCTTATACAGCTCTCTGGACGGCGAATGTATATCAAGTGCATTATTCATGGTATTCTTTACAGTCTGGGCGATGGACTGTGCTGTGGATATAAGTCCACCACGTCTGCTTTCCATACCGTTAATCAGACCATTCATTACATTTACACCTGTAGAATACAAATCTAACCCGTCAATGCTTGACTTCATTTGAGACATTGTTGAAACAATGCTGACTGACATAGATTGTACTATTATAACAGCCTGTACGCTCATGGTTTTCAAATTAATAATTACAGTAGTTGACATTAACTTTGATATCAAAACAACTGATTTTTGCATTCCCGACATGTGCTGACAAGAAACTTTATTCATATTTGAGAAAGCCAAGATAACTGTTTCAGATATATTTTCCGCACTTTCGCCCATGCTGTCCAAGTTAAAACCGCTTGCAGACGTAACCAGTCCCATCATATTGGTTGTTACAGCTGCTGTTACTACAGGCATAATCAATGAAATGCCCTGCAATAATCCTAAACCGATATTCGTACCAATTTCTGCAAAGACTCGTGATGGGGAATGAACGTCAAATGCCTCTCTAGCTGCTTCTACCAACTCTTGGCAGGTCATATTAGTTGTATCAATGACATTGCCGTTTTCGTCTGTCATGCCTTGCATTAGCCCTGCAAGCACCTATGCCCCCATTTCCTGCATTTCAGGAGGGATGGATTCAAATAAAGTTAAAATTGTATCCAATTGTAACTGAGTCTCACCAGAAAGTTCAACGCCACTTTTTTTAGCTTCATTTGCGGTCAACAAAAAATTATGCGTTGATTCAGCCACACTCTCGTCCATTTTTAAAAGAGTATTGTAAATATCATCATAATCATTTTTTGTTGCCGCCTTGAAAGTTCCAAATGTTTTAGTCATGTCATCAACATTTTCACCAACAAGATTCTTTGTGTCAATAGTTGAGTTATTAAGTGTATTCATTTTTTGCATTAACGTATCATAAAATCCTAATTGCTGATCAAAACTTTCTGAAAAATTTCCACGGTTGAAATTATTAACAGAATTTCCTTGTTTAAAGGCGTCAAAAGTCTCTTTTGATTTCTTAACAGTATCAGAAATTTCTTTTTGAATTCCCTTTTGATTATTTAATAGTTCCCTAGTTTTTTCCACCGCCATATTATTTACTTCATCAAGATATCCTTGTGCAATATCAAGCTGTTCATTTTTCCAGCTAAACGCTTCCTTGTTTTGCTTATTATATTTATCAGTAACTTTTTTAAGCGCATCAGCTCTTGCTTTTCCTGTAAGTTCTTCATTGTTTTCAATGGACGTTCGCTCTGCGGTATACCAATTTTCTATGTTAGTTAAACGCGCAGTGTACGCATCGTCAATGCTTTTATTGGTTTGATCAAACGCTTCCTTTGCACTCGCCAAAATATCTGCAACACCTTGCTGATCAAAATCACCATACCTAAGCTCATTCGCCATCTTACCAATTTGTGCAGTTTGTTGATTTGCATATATAGATAACTTTTCTTCTTCCAAGTCTTGAATATCCTGCATGTACTGCTGAATATTCTGGATATCTTCATCACGCACACCTTTCTGCTCTTTGATGGCATTCTTAATAGCCTCTGTAATCAGCGTTTCCTTTTGAGATATCTGTTCATCTATATCACCCAGCGTATTTCCTTTATATGAAATTAATTTATCGTAATCAGGCAAAGTAACTTTAGCATTGTCAAATGCATCACGCATACTATGAATACTTCCGGTAACTTCATCAATATGCTGCTTCAATTGGGCATTGGCTTCATTTCCTTTATCAGCCTTCTTTGAAAATAATGCTATAGCAGTTCCTACTGCACCAATAACAGCAGCTATTGCAAAAATAGGGTGAGATACTAATGCCAGCTTCAACAACTTAAATGCTGCCTGCATTAAAGTAATACCCTTTGCCGCAAGAACAGATTTTACATATAAAATAGCTTGAATTGTGTTATAAACCTTCATAACAGCCGTTACTGCCACAACAGCGACCTTGTATGCAATAAATCCTTTTGCAAGTGCTTCTATTACATCAGCCTTTGCACATGCTTTTATAATTTTAGCTATAAATTTAATCAAATCGGGAAGTTGCTTTAATAATGGTTTTACCGATTCAAATAGTTCCCTGAATACGTCCAATAAAACAGGTAATGCCGCTGTTGCAAGTTCAAGCATTGCTGTCAATACCTCGCCAAACGCTTCGGCTAACGGAGGTAACAAGCCAACTATCGTATTAATAATATCTGAAAACAATCCCTTGTTATTAGATAAAATTTCGGAAAACGTTGAAATCGCATTCTTTATGGAATCAAATACCGTTACTGCAATATTTTTTAAATCTGTCAATGCAGTACCGCCGTTTGCACTGTCATTTTTTAAGGCATTAAACAAAATACCAAACGCCGCAGTAACCAATGTCAATGGATTCAAAAGTTCGCTTAACGCTGAAATTATTTTTGTAAATTTACCAGCTGCTACAATTCCTCCCATGGCTGCTGCAATTCCTTTTGCCGCACCTATAAAAGTTTCTTTGTGAGAAACAACAAAGTTAATGGCTTCAATGAGTTTATCTAATAACGGTGATGTGCCCTTAAGCTTATTTAATCCGCTCATGCCGTCCTTTAATGAAGCTATAGCTTTAATAGCAAATTCAGCACCCTGTTCTATTTTATTGAAAAGCGGTACGCAAATCTTTTCGGCAAAGTTATTAATAACTTCACCCATGGCGGTAACATCTTCTTTGTTAGACTTTCTGAAATCTCTGAATTTCTGTATTGCAGGCTGCAAACCACTGGCAATACCCTCACCAAGCGGTAAAAATATACTGTTTGTAGCAAATGATTTTAAGCTTGTCAGCATATTACCGAGATTGTTTGACAGTTTCTCCATCGTACCGTCATAACGGCTGAATATTTTTTCAACCTCAGTCCACGTTTGAGTTATGTCCTCTCCAGATTCTGCAAGTTTTTCAATCTTTGTTCTATCCTCACCGGAAATAGCACCCATTTCCTGTAATCGTGAAGTCATTTCGCCTACTGTACGACCTGATTTCATGGCGTCATACAATCGCCCAGTCCACAAAGCCACATCTTCAAATTGCTGTCCTGTTCCTGCCGCAACATCACCGATTATTCGTAAGCTGTCTCCTGTGGAAAGCGCATCACCTGTAAACACTTGCAATTGCTTACTAGCCGCAAAGATTTCATCACGAGTAAACGGTGTCATACCTGCAAAATCAGTTAATTCACTTACACGTTCATTCGCCTTTTCTGCACTGCCAAGAAGAACCTCAAATTGTGAAGTAATATTTTGACGGTCAACTACAATGCCCACTGACTGCTGTACGACAGCGCCCGTTGCAACACCTGCAACAAGACTTTTTATGTTGAACAACTTTGAAGTTATAGAATCTGCGGCACTGCTTATATTACTAGCCACAGATTTAATTTTACTTCCAACATTACTAAACGCAGTTTTAATATTTGAAGCTACTTTTTGCGCACCTGAACCCAAGCTTTTAAATCCGGATAAAACAGAACTTGCACCGGATTTTATACTTGACAAGCCGGATTTTATTTTGTCAAAGGTTATGCTTTTTATAGATTTTTTTATGCTCTGAAACCCGCTTATAGTTTTTTCAAACCCGACTTTTCCTATACTCTTCAAGGCAGTGACAAAGCCTTTTGCGCCTGTTTGACCTCTTGATAATGTCGAGTACATCTCTTTGATATTGCTCGTCAAATTTGACATCTTGGTTTGCGCTAAATTTTTAATTTTGCTTGCTGTTTCAGAAATCTCATTTTTAATACTTGAAAATCCGTTTTTTACAGTACTCAGCGGATGAGCAATTGTACTGCCAAAAGATTTAATATTATCTTTAAGAGCTGCGATTCTTTCGTCAAATCTTTCGATAGATTCAGTAATACCGGAAAACTTCTTGACCGATTCTGTTGCCTGTTCTGAACTACTTTTCAATTCACTGTCGATTTTATACATTCTGTCTAAATGTATTACCTCTGCGCCGTGTAATGCTCTATCAATAGGTGCTTGCATAATAAGGACTCTGTCCTGACTTGTAAGCTTACCTTCTGACCTGTAAATCTGATTTTCACTGTGTGCCATTATTGCTCCGTGAAGCGTATGCTCTGTTTTTTCACCTTTTACATACTCGCCGCTGTCATCATAACTGCCTTCGCTTTCGCAAATTACCTTAAAATCGGTACTGTATTGTTCTATCAGACTGCTGAAATCAAAATACTGCATTTACTTTGTCCTCCATGAGATTCCATTAATCATACCGCCAGTATCATTAAGAGGGTTAGAACTACCTTTTTGATCCACTGTATATGGATGATTAGGAGGGGTGGACAAACTGGCAGCATATTCTTTAATATGTGTTGCCATTTGTTCTCCAACCCAGTCAATAAGCTTATGACTGCTCATTTCGCCACTTATCACCTGTGATATGACTTTTTCTGTCATATTAAGTATTTCATCAATGCATTCATCATGTCCGCTTCTTAAAAACGAACGCTCTGGAATTTTAATTACTGACGTGCTTTTTTTGAGATGTAACCCCTTGCTATGCAAATACGCCCTCATTTTAGGAGTTACTTTTATATTACACCCATACTCATGTATACCTGCAAGCCATGCGTGATCACCGTTAAAACAGCCAACCTCAATCCTTTTGCCATTCACATTAGATATGTTTTTTAACATGTCCTTAGTAATATCAAGCTTGGTTTTATATTTAACCTTTACTGCCATCTGTTTACTGCTCCCACAAACTTGACATCTGAAATCAAGTCATCTCCTAAAATCTCATCAAGCAAATTATTAAACCGTTCGTTTTTATCCTGCGAGAAAGACATGGAAAGGTTTGTTATAGTCTGACTAGCAACACCCTCATGTATGCCCATCAATTCAAGATACTTGGTAACAAACAGCTTTACTCTTGCGGGTATTTTATTTAAATCATCATCGCTGTTTTTATCAAACCTGATTGATGTTTTGGCTAAAACCAAATCTAAAGCCGTTTCAATGATAATTAGAGTTTTATCATTTATTTGTATTCCGAGATTTAGGCTTTTCGCTTGTTCCTTCGTCATTTTTGGTCACTTCCTCTGTGGTTTTTGCGATTGTTTCAGCCTCATCCGGTATTTTCTCATTGGGCTGATACCACTTACCGTTAACTTTTACAGAATAATCATATTTCATATTAAGCCACCTCCATTGCATAGCATTCATTCATACGTTCAAACGACGGCAGCACAATTTCAGATACCGTTGTTTTTGTATTTACCGGATCATCTGTAATTGTTACGGAAACTGCTACACCTGTGTTAACTATAGATACATCTGCATCAGATTTAGCAGTAAGCGTTCTTTCCTCTGGTGTTGTGCCATACCATATAGTTCCTATTGCGCCATTTGGAAGCATCATAACGATATTATCAGGATAGAACTTTTTAGCAGTTCCGCTTTCGTTTTTAAACTGCTTATTGTAAATAATAATAGTAACGCTTAATTCTTCCTCTACATACTGCTTAACTTTTGCAGATGTGTAATTGACATTTGCAGTAGTATTCTGGGCAAGAATGCCGGAACGTACTTTTGCACTGTTCTTGATCATGTTGAATGTAGCTTTTGACATAAGCAGAATTTCCGGACGGTTTCCGCTTGCGGCTTCCTGTGCATCAAGTGCGGTTTCAATATCGAAAAGAGGATCGCATGTAGCTGATGTGCTCCACTTGTCTGCATCTGTAGTAATTTTAGCATAATGCTCCGCCTTCCAGCTACCGTCTGGGTCGTAATTGTATGTATAATCAACGTTGTTCGCCTTGATTTCAATACCCACGCTTCCGTTTAGCGGTGCAAGCAATTGCATTATCATTCTTTCGGGTACTACATTCGCACCATCGACCAATGTTTTAGTGTCATTAAAAATGTTATCAAGTACTTGTGCAGCATAAGGGTCTTTAGAATCCTGTACACGCATAATTTCCTGTTCATCTTTTTCCTTAACAAGCATAGACTCACGGAAAAACGGCATTTCTGTTTCACTCATTGAAATACCTACACGGTCACGGAATGTAGATTTTGCATCAAATGTTGATGGCATCAAAGATACGGCAAGTCCGTTATGACCTTTAATCCATTTCAAGTCTAAGCCTGCTTTTTTCTGTGAAGGGAAAAAGCCGGTACCCAAATACGGAATAGCATTGCTTGCCGCATTTGTATAATTAAGCGCAATAGCTTCAGCTGTAAATACGTCTGATAATTTCATGTTTGTTACCTCCTGTTACATAAAAGTAATCTGCTTTAGTACTGATTTTGCACCGATAGTCGGCGTGTTACCTGTTGTATCTTCGGACGGCTTTTCAGGTAATTTATCAGCCCTGATAAAACCGTGAATCACAACCGTCCCATTAGGATCGTCTGTCTTTTTAACATCGTGCAGTAACACCCCGATTGCCGTATCATCATTGGCTGGTATGATAGTACCGGCTTTAATAATGCCGTCACTGTCTGCTGTTAATTTTGAACAATCATAAGGTATAGCCACATAATGATCGTTATAAAGAATTTCTTTTGTATTTGTGATATTGGTATTTGTAAATTTCATTATTACTTACCTCCTCCGTAATACTTCAAAATTTCATTTGACTGCTTTTGCTTTTCTGCCCTTGCTTTACCCAGACTTTCAGCAACGGAATTACTTTTATTTCCGTTTTCTGCGTTACCGTTCAAATTACCGCCGTTCGGATTTCTGCCGTTGTCTTTAAACGTCTTATTAACTTTGTCCTCAACAAATCTTTTTACCAGATCGCCAAATGCTTTTACCCTGTTATTAATTGATTCTTCATCATCGGTAATAACAAAATCGACAAGCTCAAGTGCCTTGTCGCTACCGTCATCAAGTCCTGCCGCTTTAATTGATTTAATAGCCAACAGACGGTTTTCTTTGTCCTTAAGCGCTTTTTCACGTTCCGCAAGAGTCTTTTCCTTTTCGGACATTTCAAGCTGTTTAAGCTCCTCGGCCGTCATTTTTTCCTTTTTGAGATTGTCAAGCTCTTTTTGTAATGCGGCATTTTTCTTGCTAATTTCAGCAGTAAGTTTATCTGCTCTGGCTTGCACAAGCTTGTCAAGGTCTGGCGTATTATTGCTTTGGCTGTCGGCATTATTGTCAGAACCATTATTGTCCTGATTACCGTTTATATTACCATTAGCAGTTCCAGAATTCGCACCGGATTCTCCTCCCTCTGCAAAAAATTGCATTGGAATTTTAAAAATTTCTCCCATTTTGCACCTCCATTTAAATTTCTAAGCAGTTTTACGCCTTGCTCAGGGCAGTGCGTGACCGCACGGGACTTGTCGGGCAAAGTTAACTTATATTTCAATTAACTGCTCGATGGTTTATTTTTGATTTTAGGTATAAAAATAGCACCTCTTTAAGAGATGCTAATAAACTTATTGAATTTTGGATAAATGACCGGTATATACCGTTACGTAAGTATCATCATAAAATTCAACAGTCCACACCTTACAGCCGTTAATATCAAGCGTGTAAAAATACCTGACAGCGTATTCAGGTTCTGATATATCTTTTGTGGATAAAATAATCGCCTCATATCCGTGTACGGGCATAACACGTTCTTCACCGCCCGTATCAATATAAAAAAGTCTGCCTGCATATCCATATATGCTAGCAAACTTTGTCACTTCCATATCAACGCCATACATATTATTTCGTGTGGTGAAATCCGTTATTAACTTTGCAGCTTCGTCAACACCGTCAGCTCCGCCGCTTGTTTCTTCCGATTCTTCACTTTTGCTGTAACCGTATGTAATAGGTTTCCCTGCAAAGTATCCGGTTTTAAAATCAATAATCTCACTAAAAAAGTCATTATTGATTTTATTATTGATTGGGTTCGATTCATCAAACCTAGGATTTCGCCTCATAATAGGTACTGATTCATCAATCGTCATATACCGTTCATAAAGCTTTCTGTTATATGCTGCGTTCTGCTTATGTTTATTGATAATTTTATATAATAATTCAAGCGTAAATCCGTTTTTTGTAAGTTCTCTGCATTCCGCCGAATAATCCGGATAAAGTGTTCTAATATTTCTGCTCATTTTTTCCTGACTTTCTTTCTAGGCTTATAATTTGGTAGCTTTCTGTCAAGAAACATCCTGTTATTGTCAAGCAAAGTCATACCGCATTTAATACACACCTTGCAATCGCCTATTCGTACAACTTCGTGATTACACATACTACAATCTCACTCCTGCCATTGCTTCTGCCGATAACATTTCATCTTCTATAGCATATCTCAAGGCATCGAGCAAATGGTTGTTTGCATCAACAGGCTTTGCCATTGCGTTACCGTATTTATCTTCTTTCCAGTGATATTGTTCAATCTCATTCTTAAAATTCTGACAGCTTTCATGTATAATAATTTCATATCCCTGTAAGTAACGAATGCCCCTGTTGATACTATCTGCTCCTTTAACAGCAGGAATAGCATTAATACCATTTAACGATAAATAGTCAATGGTCTTGGGTTCTGCACTGTCGCATGTCACAATACCGTTTCCGAAAAATTCTTTACACACTCTGACAAGTTCATCATCGCCCATTCCTGCCTGATACCATTCATCAAAAACATACAGTTTTTTATGTTTTTTGTCCAAATGAATTTTTATCAGTGCATTAGGGTCTGAAGAATAGCCAAAGTCAATACCGTTGTAAATATGATCAAACTGCGGTATTAAATTACTTAACTCCTCAACATGCCAATTCTTAAAAATAACATGCCCTAATACTCCCCAATTGCCATAAGTATAAACGTTTCTGAAATATTCATCGCTTTCATTTTCCAGGCTGTAAATATCATCAGGAGTAAGAAACTTATTATCTTTATAGGTTGTCTTTAAAATCGACAGTTCATTGTCTTTATAAACGGTTTTATTGTCCTGCCAATTTTTAAAAAAATCCTGATATATCCAATGCGTCTTTAAAATCGGATTAAAGGACAATGTTATTGATTTTTTAAAGGGAGAATATCCTCTTAGACGTTTCTTAAGCTGTAAATACGCTTCTCTCTTTACCTCTGTTGCCTCCTCTATCCAGATTCTTTCAAGCACGCCATTGGCAGGAGTAATTGATTTAAGCTTTTCAACGTCGTCAAGTCCTGCAAATAATATTTGTTTGCCGTTGTCTTTGCAGGTAATCACCATATCTGACTTATTGATTGAATAAAGATGACTAACACCGTATGCTGAAATAGCCTTTTTTATTTCATTGAAAAGTGAATTACGTATCGTTTTACCGATATTTCTTGTAAGCAGCCAATTAACACCGTTTAAGTTATCCATTACCACACGCTGCGCCAAAAAGAAGCTTTTACCGCTCGATGAACCTCCGTAATATATCTGCGTCATTCTTTCCTCTTTTAAGAATGGGATATACACATCATTTACATAAATCATTTTATCCATAATTAATCCTCTTCCTGCGACTCTTCTCTTTGTGATGCCGGAATAATATTGAATATGATTTCACTGTTCTCATTCGATTCTTCTTTACGTTCACTGAACATGCCCAGATGTTTACCGAGGAGTTCTAGGGCTTTGATTTTTTCTTTACCGGAAATATCTGCTTCCGCAAGAGCAATCTTTTTAAGTTCCTTCAAAACCGTGTCAGCATTAATTCCTGTGCGCTCAGACTGCTTTTTTCTAAGTTCTTTTAAATACGCCAAAACGTTATTTTTCGTAATAAGCTGACGTCCTATTTCAGCATTTTTATACCCTGCTCGAGTAGCTGCTTGCGTTGCGTTTAAGTCAATGAGGTACTCCTCACAAAAACGCTTTTGTTTTTCGGTTAGTTTTGTTTGTTTCGGCATTACCTCACCGTCCTTTCGTTTGGGTATAAGAAAAGCACCTCCAGGGAGATGCTTAGTTGTTATTCTGAATCATTATTTTCAATAATTGACTTTTCTAAAAACTTATATGGCATTCTTATATTATTAATTAATCCTATTTTAAAAAATATTTTATCTGTAAGTTCTATAAATTCTATAAATCTAGATATTTTATTATCTTCGCCAGAATAACCGATACTTTCAATTACTTGTGTTCGTAAAAAAGACCATTCTGACAACATTCTACGTGGAATTTTATCAATATTTGTTCTGGAGTTCATTACCATTTCAAGATATTTCATAGGTAATAATTTTTCAGGGTCCCTTAAAATAATTTGTTGAGATCTTAATAAATCCAACATTTCTTCCATTATTTCATTTTGATTACTTGATTCTTTCTGTGGATAATTTGATATATCATCTTCAATTGATTTTAACTCTTTGTCTATTTTAGGCCAAGAAAGTTCAAACATTTTTTCTAGCCTAGTTTCTTCTAAACCTTTTTCTCCCAAACCTTTATTCATAGTTTTAAATAATTTAAAAATATCATCTCTATCAACATTTGTCATTTGAAATTGCAAAATTGGGCTATTTGATATCTCTGAAGGTTTCAAATCAAATAAAAAGGGACATACTTTAACCTTATCCAATGCTTTAGACAATGCACCTGCCTCAAAGTTAAGCCATTGTGATTCTAAATTATCTTTAGTTACACATAATATACCAAAATCCGCATCTGACAATTCTTTAGCAATATCAGAACTCCATCTTGCACCTTTATCAATATCTTCTGTAGAAAAATAAGGTTGGATATCTTGAATGACACAAGGTATCCAATCCTTTAGTATTTTGGCTACTTTTAAACTTTTATCTCCAGACCAACTAATAAAAACTTTCATTTTATCACCAACCAACATCATATTTTACTCCTATATTAACATATTTTTCCAATAAAGTCAATAATTATTATAAATATTATATTATATGTTTATTTTAATTATTTATAACAATTTTTTTGCTGAAAATACCAACCACCGCCATATTAGACGGTGGCGTAATGTTTATACTGGCGGTTTTACCGTTTCGGACGTATTCTAATCAGGCTAAATAGTTGCAACCGGAAACTACTCTAACGCTTGGCGCAGCCTATCGGAATTGCACCGACCGAAACTACTGACTGCATAACAGCCGTCTAAGTTTCAACGGCTGTAGTCAAGGAATAAAAAATTATGTAGAAGAGAGGTTAGAAACGGGCGGTGCTGCTTCCGCCCAATTTCTATAGTACTATAATATCATATTTTATTACTGAATAAAAGGGTAAAAAGTGTAATAAAGTAACATATAATTTATTTGTTTTGTATTATTTTTGCAAAATTAGATAAAGCCCTATCATGAAGCACTCCTTTTGTGTAATCATATTCCTTGTTTATATGTTCTGCTACTTCTTGCCACGTCATGTTTGATATGTATTTATCAATCAATAATGCTGCGTATAGCTTATTTGGCATTTTATGTATTTGTATCGTAATCTCAACTTTTAGTTGCTCAGACTCTTTCATCATTTCTAAAGCCCTTGTAGCGTAGTCAACCATCTCAGCCACATTCAAGCCTACTTTATCGGATACATCACCATTATGTTGCGCTGGCAAATCAGAAAAAACACTCGTAATCTTAGTTGCACGTTCACGGCATTTTTGTATAGATATGTTTAAACTATCTATTTCCAAATCAATATTATTTGCTCTCGTCAAATATTCCTTAGCAGTCAAACCTCTCACTCCTCCTAATTCTCCATTCTTTTAGCTTGATATTCTCCATAGTTTACGGTATTTCGGGCAATATCG
>ERZ1673722.2670-NODE-2670-length-14080-cov-7.461390_pt1 | contig 14080 bp, 6 predicted proteins | sample MGYA00580222_ERZ1673722 | MGnify/ENA primary metagenome ERZ1673722 (study PRJEB41218, sample SAMN15661750) | gut metagenome | host: Homo sapiens | place: Canada: London | collected 2015-08-20/2019-03-30 | study: EMG produced TPA metagenomics assembly of...
TTGTTCGTGATGGACGATGGCTGGTTTGGCGACAAATATCCCCGTAAGAACGACAGCTCATCACTCGGCGACTGGGTGGTGGACAAGAACAAGCTTCCGAACGGCATTGAAGGCTTGCTGAGTGATGCCAAGAAACATGGCGTCAAGTTTGGCATCTGGATTGAGCCGGAGATGGCGAACACTACCAGCGAACTCTACGAGAAGCATCCCGACTGGGTACTTAAGGCTTCCGAACGTGACGTTGTGTTGGGACGCGGCGGCACGCAGGTAGTGCTTGACCTTGCCAATCCTGCCGTGCAGGACTTCGTTTTCGGTGTGGTAGACAACCTGATGACCTCTTATCCTGAAATAGATTACATCAAGTGGGACGCCAATATGTCTGTCCAGAACCACGGTTCGCAATATCTGACGAAGGATAATCAGAGCCACATGTACATCGAATTTCACCGCGGCTTCGAGAAAATCTGCCAGCGCATCCGTGCCAAATATCCCGACCTTACCATCCAGGCATGTGCCAGTGGCGGCGGTCGTGCCAACTACGGAGTGCTGCCTTACTTCGACGAGTTCTGGGTAAGCGACAATACCGATGCCCTGCAACGTGTCTATATGCAGTGGGGAACTTCCTATTTCTTCCCCGCCATCGCTATGGCATCGCATATCAGTGCTGCCCCCAATCATCAGACGTTCCGCACCATCCCTCTGAAATATCGGATAGACGTTGCCATGAGTGGTCGTTTGGGTATGGAAATTCAGCCCAAAAATATGACGGAAGAAGAAAAGGCTCTTTGCAAGAATGCCATTGCCGAGTACAAGACCATCCGTCCCGTAGTACAGTTGGGAGACATTTACCGCCTGCTCTCTCCTTATGACAAGCAAGGTGTGGCTTCTCTGATGTACGTGGCTCCGGAGAAGGACAAGGCAGTCTTCTATTGGTGGAAGACGGAACATTTCTGTAACCAGCACCTGCCGCGTGTGAAGATGGCCGGTCTCTGTGCTGACAAGCAATACCGGGTACATGAGCTGAACCGTATAGATAATGTTCCCTTGAACTACGAAGGAAAGAGTTTCAGTGGTGCCTACCTCATGGCAAACGGGCTGGAGATTCCCTACAACCATAAGGTGGACTATCACAAGCAGAACGACTATTCGAGCCGTGTGCTTTATCTGGAAGAGGTGAAGTGACATCAGCAAAGGTGAGGTTGGGCCGTGTAAAGGTGAACTTGAGCGGCGTAAAGGTGAGGCTTATGGGTACAGTGGGTACAGCGTCTCTTCTATCTCACACACGCATGTATATAGATAATGTACGCGTTATGAAGTAATGTACATAAGCGCATGTGTGTGAAGCAGAAGAGGCGCTGTACCCACTGTACCAATTGTACCACTGTTTGGATGTCCAACTTTTCTTTTCGTACCCTTTTGGGACTTTCAGGTAAGATGGAAACATAAAAAAAGTCCCACAATACATTGATATTGTAGGACTTTTTTTTTGTCGCCTTCTGACTTTGTTTCTATGTGAACCGCTTGGGGCTCGAACCCAAGACCCCAACATTAAAAGTGTTGTGCTCTACCTGCTGAGCTAGCGATTCAATCCTTCATTGCTGTTAAGCGGGTGCAAAGATAGATACTTTTTTGAAAATTGCAAAATAATATCATCTTTTTTCTTATCTTTGTCCCCATTAATCCTTGATATTAATCATTATCACTGAACATTAATCATTAAATACATGGCAACAGTAGACGATAAAAAGATTATCTTTTCTATGGTTGGGCTGAATAAAACCATTCAGCAGAACAACAAGCAGGTACTGAAGAACATTTACCTTTCGTTCTTCTACGGGGCAAAAATCGGTATCATCGGTCTGAACGGTTCGGGTAAATCGACCCTGCTGAAGATTATCGCCGGATTGGATAAGTCCTATCAGGGCGAAGTGGTGTTCTCGCCGGGATATTCTGTGGGGTATCTGGCCCAGGAACCGTACCTCGACCCCACCAAGACCGTAAAGGAAATTGTAATGGAAGGCGTGCAGCCCATTGTGGACGCGCTGGCAGAATACGAGGAAATCAATCAGAAGTTTGGCTTGCCCGAATATTATGAGGACCAGGACAAGATGGACAAGCTCTTCTCCCGCCAGGCCGAGTTGCAGGACATCATTGACGCGACCGATGCCTGGAACCTTGACAGCAAGCTGGAACGCGCCATGGACGCCCTCCGTTGTCCGCCCGAAGACCAGTCCGTAGAACATCTTTCCGGTGGTGAGCGCCGCCGTGTGGCCCTTTGCCGCCTATTGTTGCAGAAGCCCGACGTGCTTCTTCTTGACGAGCCCACCAACCACCTTGATGCCGAATCCATCGACTGGCTGGAACAACACTTGCAGCAGTACGAGGGTACGGTGATTGCCGTAACGCACGACCGTTACTTCCTCGACCACGTTGCCGGCTGGATTCTTGAGCTGGACCGTGGCGAAGGTATTCCCTGGAAAGGTAACTACTCCAGTTGGCTGGAACAGAAGACCAAGCGCATGGAGCAAGAGGAAAAGACCGCCAGCAAGCGCCGCAAGACGCTGGAACGCGAGCTGGAGTGGGTGCGCATGGCTCCCAAGGCCCGTCAGGCAAAGGGAAAGGCGCGTCTGAACTCCTACGACAAATTGCTGAACGAGGATGTGAAGGAGAAGGAAGAGAAGCTGGAAATCTTTATCCCGAACGGTCCCCGTCTGGGTAATAAGGTGATTGAAGCCAAGCATGTGGCAAAGGCGTTCGGTGACAAACTGTTGTTCGATGACCTCAACTTCATGCTTCCACCCAACGGTATCGTGGGTATCATCGGCCCTAACGGTGCCGGTAAGACTACGCTTTTCCGTCTTATCATGGGACTGGAAAAGGCAGACAAAGGCGAATTCGAGGTGGGGGAGACCGTAAAGGTTGCCTACGTGGACCAGCAGCACAAGGATATCGACCCCAACAAGAGCGTATATCAGGTCATTTCCGGCGGAAACGATCTGATTCGCATGGGAGGGCGCGACATTAATGCACGCGCCTATCTGTCCCGTTTTAACTTCTCCGGTGCCGACCAGGAAAAGCTCTGTGGGGTGCTTTCCGGTGGTGAACGCAACCGCTTGCATCTGGCGCTCTGCCTGAAGGAGGAAGGTAATGTGCTGTTGCTGGACGAGCCCACCAATGACATCGACGTGAATACGCTCCGTGCCCTCGAAGAAGGTTTGGAGGACTTTGCCGGATGTGCTGTGGTCATCAGTCACGACCGTTGGTTCCTTGACCGTATCTGTACGCATATCCTCGCTTTCGAAGGAGACTCCAATGTGTTCTTCTTTGAAGGTTCTTATTCAGAATATGAGGAAAATAAACAGAAACGTCTTGGGAAAGAAGAACCCACCCGTGTACGTTATAGAAAGCTCATGAATGATTGATTTCGGTGCGAATTTGAAAGTATATTCTTTTACTTGTTGACAATACGAAAGCCCTGCTGTAGAATGCAGGGCTTTTTTTGTTTAAAAATATCTCAAAAAAGCCTTTCTACCTTCAAAAAATGTAACATAAATATAACATTAATCTCGTTTTTATTAGTTATATTTGCGACTTAAAACATAAATTAATGTTTAATTAACACTATCTATTAACAAAAAACAGAATTATGAGAAAACATCTAATTCAATTCCTGTTGGTTGCAGTGTTGTCGGTATTTAGTGCCGCTGCATTTGCTCAGACTACAGTGAGAGGTCAGCTTGTTGATTCAGAAACAGGTGAACCGTTAGTGGGTGCCGCCGTCATGGTGGAAGGTACTACACAAGGATCGGTGACCGACATTGATGGCTATTTCAAGCAAAGCGTTGCTTCGAATGCGACATTACTATTCAAGTACGTGGGTTATAAAGACCAGAAGAAGAAGATTGCGCAGAAGGGCGCTTCTGTGGATTTGGGAGCTATTCAGATGGAGCCGGATGCGGTGATGCTGAAGGACGTGGTGATTACATCGTCAGTGGCAGTTGTCCGCAAAACGCCAGTAGCTCTTTCTACGGTTGATCCTGTATACATTGAAGAAAAGTTGGGAACGCAGGAATTTCCGGAGATTTTGAAAGCGACTCCGGGTGTTTATGCAACTAAAAATGGTGGTGGTTATGGTGACTCAAAAATCAATATGCGTGGATTCCAAGCTGCTAATATCGGTGTGATGGTAAACGGTGTTCCAGTTAATGATATGGAGTGGGGCGGTGTTTATTGGAGCAATTGGGCAGGTCTTTCCGACGTGACCCGTTCTATGCAAACACAACGCGGTCTTGGAGCGTCGAAGGTGTCTTCGCCGTCGGTAGGTGGTACTATCAATATCGTGACACGTACCACTGATCAAAAGAAGGGAGGAAGTGTTTCGTATGGTATAGGAAATGATGGAATGAACAACATCATGTTCAATGTTTCTTCCGGGTTGACCAAAAGTGGATGGGCATTTACACTTCTTGGCGGAAAACGTTGGGGTGATGGCTATATCCAAGGTACGGAATTCGAAGGCTATAATTGGTTTGTAAATATATCCAAGCAATTGGGCGATAACCATACATTGGCGTTGACCGGTTTCGGCGCTCCGCAGTGGCACAATCAACGCTCTCAATATGACGGACTTACAGTTGAAGGTTGGCAGCAAGTGCGTAAATACATGCCTGATGGTCAACAATATCGTTATAATCCTACTTATGGTTTTGGAAAGAATGGTGAACGTAAGGCTTCTGCAAAAAATTTCTATCATAAACCTCAGATAAGCTTGAACCACCAATGGCAAATAAACGCTAAGTCTTCATTGAGTACTGCTCTTTATGTGTCAATCGGTGAAGGTGGCGGTAATAAAGGTTTGGGACAGACTTCCACGGATTCTAATAATTGGTATGGAACCAGCAATGGCGTGTTGAATACAACTTTCCGTAATGCGGATGGTACATTTGCTTATGATAAGATTCAAGATTTGAATGAGCAAAGCGAAAACGGTTCTGTAATGGTGATGTCTAAGTCTAAGAATTCTCACCGTTGGTACGGTTTGCTGTCTACTTACACAACTAAAATAAACGAAAGTATTGATTTCTATGGCGGTATTGATTTCCGTTATTATAAAGGTATTCATACCAATGAAATTACCGACCTTTACAATGGGGAGTATTATACTGACTCTTATTATCGCGGTCGTGTGAAAGCTGCTAATAACGCTGCTGCTGCTAATCCTTCATGGCAATATGAAAAGTTGGGTGTAGGTGATGTCGTATACCGTGATTATGATGGTCATGTGATGAGTGAAGGTGTGTTCTTCCAAGCGGAATACAATAAGGATAAACTGTCGACATTTATAGCTGGTTCATTGAGTAACACCGGATATTGGCGTTACGACCGTTTCTATTATGACAAGGAACATGCAGAAAGTGAAAAATTAAACTTTTTAGGCTATACCATCAAGGGAGGTGCTAACTATAACTTGACAGAAAATCACAATGTATTCTTTAATGTGGGTTATATTAGCCGTGCTCCATTCTTCTCAGGAGGAGCATTCCTTAATAGTACCACAAGTAATGAAACGAATCCTGATGCCATTAATGAAAAAATATTCTCGGCAGAAATAGGATATGGCTTCAAGAGCCGTATTTTCAGTGCTAATTTGAATGCTTATTTCACTAAATGGTTGGATAAGACTACAACCAAGACTGGTGATTATACGACGGCAGATGGAGCGGACGACCGGTTTATGTTGAATATGGCAGGCGTGAATGCCAAGCATATGGGAGTGGAATTGGATTTGAAATTCCGTCCTTTCCGTTGGTTGGATGTGACTGGTATGGTTTCTGTTGGCGATTGGAAGTGGGACAGCAATGCCACAGGATATTTCTATAATTCGGCAGGCGATCCTTTGGCAGACCTTAAAGGTACAGTCGCTTCTGGTATTGGAGCCGAAGATCATACTAAATTTACATTGAAGCAAAAGGGAATAAAAGTAGGAGGTTCAGCACAGACTACAGCTGCTTTGGGATTGAGTGCAAAAGTGACTAAGGATTTGCGTGTAGGTTTGGATTATACTCATTTCGCTAATCTTTATGCTGATTATCAGCTTTCATCCAGTAATATCATTCCGGGAGAACTTAATGTAGTTGATCCTTGGAAAGTTCCTTCCGGAGGACAGTTCGACTTGAATGCAAGCTATAAATTTAATATTGGTAAGTGTAATGCTACTCTTTATGGTAATGTAAACAATTTATTGAACTACCATTATATTGTGGATGCTTATGATGGAGGAACAGGTACTTGGGACAGTGCATACCGTGTGTTCTATGCTTTCGGGCGTACTTATTCCTTGAGATTGAAAATAAACTTCTAAATGAAACCTAAAAAGCATAAGAGATATGAAGATAAATAAATGGTTATATATGTCTGCGGCTCTGCTGGTGCTTGCAGGTTGTAATGACGATTGGAACGAGGACAAATTGGATGGCTTTAAACGTCCTGAAGTAACAGATATAAAGAAAATTGAGTACACGCTTCTGGATGCTGACTATAAGGCAATAGCCACTAATAAAACAAATAAGGCGTTGGCAGAATCTCTTGGTTTATCTGATGCGTTGTCCAAACTGACTAATGACAAATATTTTACGGATGAAATTCCGGCATCCAAATTCATGCCGGCCTTCTTGTCTGATACTTATCCTACAGCAGATGACAAGTCGGCTGTCAAAGTGACTTATAGTAAACTGGTGGGAGAACCGGAATATCTGGCAACTATAGGAGGAGCTAAACATTACCAACTCACAGCAGATGATTATGCCAAGGTGTGGGGAGAGTCTGTAAAAGCGCCGTTCTTGTCTCCCAAAACAGAAAACCGGATTTCAAAATTGCTGGGTGAGGCAATGGAGAATGCGGCCGAAGGCGATATGGTAATGGTAGATTATGCATATTCGGAAACCGAGCCGAGCATTGGCGGAGGTGAAGAAAAGATGGTTTACCAGCAAGTATCGGAGATTACGGAAGAAGGTGGCAACTATGTGATTGTGGCTCCTGATAAGGACGGCAATCTGATACCTTTCGGCAAGTTGCAGGATGAGTCGAAGAATTATGGCTATATGGCAGGTGAAGCAGTCACCGTGGCTGATGGATTTATTACCAGTGATGTGACGGATTATGTGATTGCAGTTGTACCTTCGAGCGTAGGATATACCTTGCAGCGTCCTGATGGAAAATTCATTTATCAGCAGGGTACCTATAATAGCTTCAATCTGGGTGCTACGATTCCTGATAATGCTTTTGCAAATTGGGTATTCCAGCCCATTCAAGACGGAATGTTTACGTTGGTTAACGACGAAAACAAGAAGACCGTGAAGTTGAACTTCTATGAAAAAGGAGGGTCTTACTCTTACGGTTGCTATCCCGGTGCATCTTTCGGAGAGTATTTGAATGCTTCTATGAAAGTGAATGACGGAGGCTTCAAAGCGCAGAACATAGCATTGGAGGAAGTTTCGTATGTCTGGAAGTATGATGCAGGATATGGCTATTGGAAAGCAGGAGCTTATGCCAATAATAAGAACAATCCGACTGAAAGCTGGTTGGTGTCTCCCGAAATAGATTTGTCTAAAGCAACAAAGCCGGTGCTTTCTTTTGATAATATTCTTAATCACTTGAAGGGCCATGAGCGCGCAGGATATGTTGAAGCTTATATATTGGCTGATTATACAGATGACGTGCAGACTGCTGCCAAGACTCTTGTAGAGGGAATCACTTGGGGAAGTGGGTCAAGCTGGACTACTGTGAATTCGGGTGATATAGATCTTTCTGCCTATGCAGGAAAGAAAGTCCGTCTGGCCTTTATGTATAAAAGTACTACGGAATGTGCTCCTACGTTTGAAGTGTACAATATTGCAGTAAAAGAACCTATCAAAGGCTATTATGCTGATGTGAAAATCTTTAAGCAAATTCCTGAATCAGAAGCAGCTATGTCAGTTTCTGCATACGGTATGGCTTCTACTCGCACAGCCGATGGTTGCAACCGTACGGCTTTGTATGCTTATGACGGTTCAGGTTGGAATAAACACGCATTGAATGGCATTACACTTGATGTAATGCAGCCGGAGGCATATTCCTCATTGGGTATGGGTTATTTGACATCGGCTTCAACTGTACTTCCTGTCTACTTGAAAAACGCATATCCTTATGCACAAGAGGAAGATGTGATAGCTGTGGCTTATTATACTTCTGCTGAAAATGCTGTGGCTGCCAAGGAATTGATTTACAACGGAACCGAATGGGTTATGACACAAAAGGCCATTAGCGTTGTCGATCAGTTTGTGAAGTCCAACGGGGCTTGGGTTTACGACCCGAGTGTAGTTCTGGAGTTACCGGCAGGAAAGAACCAACCGGTATCATCAGTTTATTATCAGGCTATGACTGACTGGGTATGGGAGAATGTGGATGTCCCCAATGGCATGGTGAAAGGACAAGGATATGTGACAACCTATGGAAACAACGAGTACTATACAGGTGCTTCGGCTTACCAGGGCAATGTTGATTGGCGTCCGAGTGCTGCCAAGAACCAATATCCCGCAGAGTACGAGTCAATGGCAGATGCTGATATTGTGGCTTTGCTTCAGAAACGCTTTGTTGAAGTAATGGGAGAGGTTCTTGCCTCTTTGAATCCGGATGCAAAAATGGTGGACGGTGTCGATGTATTCTATACCATAAACTTTGGTGTGTATACGGGTACTGCTGAGAATTGGACGGTAGTTTATAAACTTGTTGCTGATGGCAAGTTTGAATACGTGGAAGGTTCTTTGGCAAAAAGATGATAATAGAGTGAGTATATAATTAGTGAGGGCGGTTCTCTTACAAAGATTTCGTATCTTGTAAAGTGAGCCGTCCTTATTGTCTGATAGAAAAATGATTATGATGAATAAAAAATATGCAATTTGTCTTTTAGGATTGCTCATATCCGTTTGTTTTGCGGCATGTGACAATGAGGGAGATTCGCTGGTAAAAGCGAATGGGTATATTGAAAATACCGAAAATGGCACTTCCACAGCCATACTGAAAGGATATGAAAATCCTAATATAGAGTTCAGTGTGCTTAAACCTTCAGGCTTTGATTCCCCTTTCTATATTAACGAGAAATCTTTTATAGGAGATTCTTATAGCTTTATCGAAGCTTCCGAAAGCAGGCTGGATGCCATGACTACGGTTCCCGTCAATGAAAATTGGGCAGAAACAGCGCTTATAACTTTGGGAAATACTTATTGGGTGCGTTATGAAAAACCGGACTTTTATCATTACCTGAAATTGCGTGTAGCCTATATTATGGGTAATGAAATAGGGGTGGAATATCTGATAGTCGATACAAAAAGCGAAGGTCCTAACCCTAATTCAAATTTCCGTTATCAATCCAAGTATCCGTCTGCGATGAATATGGAAACTCCCGCTTTGAATGAAAGCAATCAGTATGTGGCGTACAACGTGACTTTTAACAATAGCCAGTGTGTGAATTTTGCTTTGGAGTATGTGGCTGAGAAGAAGCATTCGGCATGGGTGGCATTCAGTTTCGACCAGTGGACAAGTCAGGACAATGTATCCAGAAAGAATGAGTGGGAGCAGGACGACCCTAATATTGACAATTCTGTGGAAGTGACCGAAAGCATGCACAAAAGTGACGGGTACGACAAAGGACATCTTGTGGCGAGTGAAGACCGGGTATATTGCAGAGATGCTAACCGGCAGACTTTCTATTATGCTAACATTTCTCCGCAAATAGGAGTGTTCAATCAAAAATACTGGGCTGCATTGGAGAAACAAGTGCAGACATGGGGACGTTCTACTCAGCAGTCTGTCTACGACAAGGTCTATGTGACCAAAGGCGGTACGATAAATAAATTGCTGACCAACTTCACCGGTACACTGAAAGCCAATGACCAACTTTATCCTACAACAGATGCTGATGGAAAAACTGTGAGAGGTCTGATTGTACCTGCTTATTATTATATGGCTATTTTATCTGAAAAAAATGGAGTGTATAAAACGATTGGCTTTTATGTGCCTCATGCAGAAACGTTGCCACAGAAACCTACAGCCGACGACTTCCTGGTATATGCCGTAAGCATCGACAAGCTGGAGCAAGAAACCGGTATCGACTTCTTCTGTAACCTGCCTAATGAGATAGAGACGACTGTAGAAGCTACTTATAGTGCTGACGATTGGGCTTGGTAAAAGCTTCAGAAAACTATAAGGAGAGTCTCCCTTTTTAGTATGACGGGCATGTCATGATTTAGGTAGCTTTCTTAAAAGCTGTTTTCGTTTTGATGGAAACTGACTTCTTATCCGTATCTTTGCATATTGATTAAAAAAAGAGATATTCATGGAACTTTCGGATATACTTCATAATTTGAAGATACAAGAACTTACTCCGATGCAGGAGGCTGCTAAGGAAGCCTATCAATCAGCCCAAGATTTAGTACTTCTTTCGCCCACCGGTTCGGGTAAGACACTGGCTTTTCTCCTTCCGCTGGTACAGACCTTGAAAGCGGAGATCCAAGGTGTGCAGGCTCTTGTACTGGTACCTTCACGCGAACTGGCTTTGCAGATAGAAACTGTGTTCAAGTCCATGGGAACTCCCTTCAAGGCTATGAGCTGCTATGGCGGACGTCCTGCCATGGAAGAACACCGGACAATGAAAGGCATTCATCCCGCCGTCATTATCGGTACTCCGGGACGTATGAGCGACCATTTGAGGAAAGAAAATTTCAATGCCGCCACTGTCGTCACTCTGGTGATAGATGAATTCGATAAGTGTCTTGAGTTCGGCTTCCATGACGAGATGGCGGAGGTTATCGGACAGCTTCCCTCACTGAAAAAGCGTGTGCTTCTCTCGGCCACCGATGCAGAGGAAATACCGCAATTTGCCGGAGTAGGAGGTGATTCCCCGTCTTCCGTCTCCCGGTTCATGAAGCTTGATTTTCTTGCTCCGGAAGCTCTTGCTCCGCGTTTGCGGCTGCACAAGGTTATTTCTCCGGAGAAGGACAAGCTGGAGACCCTCTATAATCTGCTTTGTACTCTCGGCTATCATTCCACTCTGGTATTCTGCAATTATCGTGAAAGCGTGGAGCGTGTTGTTGGGTACCTGAAAGCCAGGAAGTTCCCTTGCGACATGTTTCATGGCGGTATGGAGCAACCCGACCGCGAACGTGCGCTTTACAAGTTCCGTAATGGCAGTTGCGCCGTGCTGATATCTACAGACCTTGCCGCCCGCGGACTGGATATTCCGGGTATTGAGAATGTGGTGCATTACCATCCTCCCGTAAACGAGGAAGCCTATACACACCGTAATGGACGTACCGCCCGTTGGGAGGCATCGGGAAATGCATATCTTGTCCTGCATGCCGAGGAGCGGGTACCCGAGTACATTTCTGAAGACATCGAAACGTACGAGTTTCCGGAGACGCTTCCCAAACCGGCCAAGCCCCGATGGGCTACCTTATATATAGGTAAAGGGAAAAAGGATAAGTTGAACAAGATAGATATTGTCGGCTTCTTGTATAAAAAAGGAGGGATGGCGCGTGAAGATGTCGGGCAGGTGGACGTAAAGGAACACTATGCCTTTGTAGCCGTGCGCCGCAGTAAAATGAAACAATTGCTGACGCTGGTACGCGGTGAAAAAATCAAGGGAATGAAAACTGTTATCGAGGAAGCAAAGTGATTTATCTTATAAATATTCATTTTATTTGCGCTTATTCTTTTGAATATGAAGTAATGAAACCGCCTTGCTTTTAGTTTCTCTAAAAGTATTATCCTTGATAAGTAAAGATAACAAAATGGTGCATATATCTTGTATAAACCATTAAAAAGTAAGCTAAATGCGGCTTAAAAATAGAATTTCATCAGGAAAGGTTTGTTTTGAAGAAATATTTCCGTAATTTCGCAAAGTCGAAAGACATTAATGAACGAAATTGTATAACCAAAACAAACTTCAAATGAAAAAGCATAATTTCAATGCAGGACCTTCTATCCTTCCTCGTGAGGTGATTGAGAATACGGCACAAGCTATTCTTGATTTCAATGGCTTAGGCCTCTCACTGATGGAAATCAGCCACCGTGCCAAAGACTTCCAACCCGTTGTGGACGAAGCTGTGGCATTATTCAAAGAATTGCTCAATATCCCCGAAGGATATTCGGTACTGTTCTTGGGCGGTGGTGCCAGTTTGGAATTCTGCATGGTACCCTTCAACTTCCTTGAAAAGAAAGCTGCTTACCTGAATACGGGTGTATGGGCCAAGAAAGCCATGAAAGAAGCTAAGGCATTCGGTGAAGTAGTTGAAGTCGCTTCTTCCGCTGAATCTACTTATACTTATATTCCGAAGGACTATACAGTGCCTGCTGATGCAGACTATTTCCACATCACTACCAACAATACAATCTACGGTACGGAACTGAAAGAGGATTTGGACGTAAACGTTCCGATGGTGGCCGATATGTCTTCTGATATTTTCTCCCGTCCCATCGACGTATCCAAATATATCTGTATCTATGGTGGTGCGCAGAAGAATCTGGCTCCTTCCGGTGTTACATTCGTCATCGTGAAGAATGACGCGCTGGGTAAGGTATCCCGCTATATCCCGACCATGCTGAACTATCAGACGCATGTGGATAGCGGCTCTATGTTCAATACTCCTCCCGTTGTCCCCATCTATGCAGCCCTGCAGACATTGCGCTGGATTAAGGCAGAGGGTGGCGTGAAGGAAATGGAACGCCGTGCCATCGAAAAGGCCGATATGCTGTATGCTGAAATTGACCGTAACAAAATGTTTGTGGGTACGGCTGCCAAAGAAGACCGTTCACGCATGAACATCTGCTTTGTGATGGCTCCCGAATACAAGGAATTGGAAGCTGACTTCCTGAAGTTCGCTACCGAAAGAGGTATGGTAGGTATCAAGGGACACCGTTCTGTAGGTGGATTCCGTGCATCCTGCTATAATGCCATGCCGAAGGAAAGCGTGCAGGCTTTGATTGACTGCATGCAGGAATTTGAGAAACTTCATTAATAATATTGTTTTTCACCACAGATTACGCAGATTTGCACAGATTGTTTTTATGATTAAACTCTGTGATAATCTGTGTCATCTGTGGTGAGTCTTTTTAATATCATGAAATTATGAAAGTATTAGTTGCAACAGACAAACCGTTTGCCAAAGTGGCAGTAGACGGTATCCGTAAAGAAATAGAAGCAGCAGGTTACGAACTCGTGCTGCTGGAAAAATATGGTGAAAAAGCCAAGCTGTTGGAGGCTGTGAAAGATGCCAACGCTATCATTATCCGCAGTGACATCATTGATGCTGAAGTGCTGGATGCCGCCAAGGAACTGAAGATTGTGGTGCGTGCCGGTGCCGGTTATGATAATGTGGACCTGGAAGCAGCTACTGCCCACAATGTATGTGTAATGAATACTCCGGGACAGAACTCCAATGCTGTGGCCGAGTTGGCTTTCGGCTTGATGGTGATGGCTGTCCGTAATATGTATAACGGTACTTCCGGTACTGAACTGATGGGCAAGAAACTGGGTATCCACGCTTATGGTAACGTGGGTCGCAACGTAGCCCGTATTGCCAAAGGTTTCGGTATGAAGATTTATGCGTTCGATGCTTTCTGTCCGAAAGAAGTAATCGAGAAGGATGGAGTGAAGGCTGTGGATTCTGCCGAAGAACTTTACTCTGCTTGCGACGTCGTTTCCCTGCATATTCCTGCAACTGCCGAAACGAAGAATTCCATCAATTATGCATTGGTGAACAAGATGCCGAAGGGCGGACTGCTGGTGAACACAGCCCGTAAGGAAGTCATCAATGAAGCAGAGCTTATCCAGCTGATGGAAGAGCGCACCGACTTGAAATACATGACCGACATTATGCCTGCTGCCAATGAAACATTTGCAGCCAAGTTTGCCGGACGTTATTTCTCTACACCGAAAAAGATGGGGGCCCAGACTGCTGAAGCCAATATCAACGCAGGTATTGCCGCTGCCAAGCAGATTGTAGGCTTCCTGAAAGACGGTTGCGAGAAGTTCCGCGTAAACAAG
>ERZ1673722.2671-NODE-2671-length-14076-cov-6.760716_pt1 | contig 14076 bp, 20 predicted proteins | sample MGYA00580222_ERZ1673722 | MGnify/ENA primary metagenome ERZ1673722 (study PRJEB41218, sample SAMN15661750) | gut metagenome | host: Homo sapiens | place: Canada: London | collected 2015-08-20/2019-03-30 | study: EMG produced TPA metagenomics assembly of...
CGGGGTTGGGGGTGTAACACTTCCCCGCAAAATGCGTAACACTTCCCCGCAAAATGCGTAACACTTCCCCGCAAAATGCGTAACACTTCCCCGCAATTTGTATACATAATAATAATGTATTACTTTTCTTGTTTTTTGCCGTCGTGAGGGAATGAAAAAACCGTACTTTCAAGCGTTGTAACTGTCGGTATATTTGCGGGGTCTTTAGGGTCTGGAAGCTGTATATTTTTATAGACTTCCTGTAATCTGGTTTTCGTCCGTAAAAGTTCCCACGTTTTTGTAAACACGTTCCTTAGTAGTTGCCGTTTATTGCTGCTGTTTTCAAGTCGCTGTTGTAATTGCGGGTTTCTCTCTATAATTGTGCTGGCTTTTATGCGTGGTACATTTTCCCCGGCCTGTTCTATAAGTGTTGTAATGATAATTACATTTTCAACGGCGGCTTTGTTTCGCTCTTTGCTGATTTCGGATTTTACAAGGTAAGAGTGAGAGACAAGGCGCATAGGCTCCCCGTTTGATTTTAGGCGCGGTGCGCCTTTCTTATCCCTGCGAATGGCAATATTATAAACGGTTTCTATTACATGGTTCATATAAGGGCTGCTGAAAGTTATTGTATTCTTTTTATCGTCATAGCTTTCAAAGTTCAATACTTGGTAAAGGCTTTGCGTTGGCTTCCCGTTTCTGGTTTCGTGCATTACTCCAACAATATTATGAAATTGCTGTGTTTTTGATATAACCCGCGCTAAATCCTGTTTATTTAGATTTCTTTGCAGCCCTAAAAATTCGGCTAAATCTGGCACGAATAGCGTTATGTTTGGTTTTAATGTTTTGCAGTTGGTGGCTTCAAAGGCAGAAAGTATGATACTGTAAAACACGCGCAATAAGGCAAGGTCTATATTTTCTATGCCCTCTTTGGTTTTCATGTTTTGTAGCTCTACTTCACTTACACGGCGCATTTGTTCACCGGAAAAATACATAAGGCCATTTTGAAATTTTAAGCCGTCTGTACTGGTAAGTGGCTGTAAATAGGCTTTTCCGTCTTGGTATAAGCTTAACCCGTGTTGATATTCCCGGAGTGTTGGTATTGCTAAGTTTTGTGGTATTTTTTTATAAATGTCCCCGGCTTTTGCCCTTGTTCGGTTTGTTCCTTTCTTCCTTTGCGTTCCTCCTTGTGCTTTCTCACTGTATAAATGAACTGCATTTCCAAAACCGATAATTTCTAATATGTCGTCAATGCTTGGTTCTTCTGCCTGTTTTAGCAGAATAACCCTATTTTCTGTGGGGTCAATTTTTATGCTTTCAAAGTCTGCGTCTGTTAAGCTGTCTATGAAAGCTTTTCTTTTTGCAATGTCGAAAAGGTCTTGAATTTCCGTTTTGTGTTCATGCACGAACATCATTGATGTAAGCTGTATAATTGTAAAGTCATAGGCGCTAAGCTTTTCTTCTTTTGCCTGCGAATGTTCTAATAGATAGCCTAAGATATAACTTTCTTCTTTGCTTAACCCTAATTCATCGGCTTTATTGTCTATGGCCTTTATGAATGGCATTGATTTTTCAAGTGTTTTGAGAGCGTTTTCTTTTTGTGATTCTGTAGCGCGTTGTTCGTCCTCAATGCTTTTCTTTATGGCCGTGTACCATTCTTCAAAGCTTGGCATTTACTCACCTGCTTTCTGTGCAAAAGCCCGCAAGCTGCTTTCCGGTATATATTTTCTATTGCTCATTGTTTCGGCTTTAAGCCGCCCCTCTCTGGCATATTTACGGATAACCGGCACTGTTTTATTAAGAATGGCTGCGGCTTCTTTCGTGGTATATGCCTTTTCTCCGTTTATTTCAATCATGCGCTATCCCCCTTATTTATGCGGTAAAAGTTTGTCTTGGTCTACGTCCTCAAAGAAACGGTCTAAGGCTTGGTCTAATGCTTCTTTTAAGGTAATTCGTTCTGTATAGGCATAATCTTTTAATAGCTCTAATTTATCGGTCTGAACTATAAAGGTTGCCCGTGTCCAGTCTTCCGGTAAGCCTTCCTGCGCTGCGTTATTCCTCACAAGGCCGTCTTTTTTGGGTCTGCCGCGCTTTTTAGTACCCTCTTGCGGTACTTCTATACCTAAAGCTTTGCGCTCTTTCTCTGCGTCAAATTCCGGGGTTTCTGATGTGTCAAAAAGTGGGTTGTTCCCTAATCTGTTTGCCATTTTTCTTAACTCCTTTTCATAATTTCGTTTACTATGGCTTCATACTGCGCCGCCGGTTTACTGTTGGGCTTATACTCAAATATATCTTTGCCAAAGCTTGGGGCTTCCACAAGGGCAACGCTATTACTTACTGTGGTTTCAAATACCTTGCCCGGAAACGCCGCTGTAAGGCTTTCCAGCACCTCTTTATCAATAAGCCGCCTGTTATCGTATTGAGTAACGATAACGCCGCCTATATTCAACTGTGGGTTCATTCTCTTTCTTACAAGGCTGATAGTATCTCTAAGCTGTGCAATGCCGTTAAGGGCTAAATAATGCGCCTGTACCGGGACAATAACGCTATTAGCTGCGGTAAGTGCCATAAGCGTTATAATGCTTAATGACGGCGGGCAGTCAATCAAAATATAGTCATAAGGCTTTTTAAGCTCTCCTATGGCTTCTTTCAGTATCATTTCCCGCCCCGGAACGCTGGCAAGCTCTATTTCTGCGCCGCTTAGCATAATATCTGCTGGTAGTACGTCATAGGCTCCGGGCTTGATAGCGTCGTTTATATTGGTGCTGCCCTTTAATACTTCATGTACTGTGGGTTCCCCGTCTTTAAGGTGTATGCCCGCGCTTATAGTAAGGTTGCCTTGTGGGTCTGTGTCGATAAGCAGCACGCGTTTACCTTTGCGGCTTAACCCTGCCCCCACATTAAGGCATGACGTTGTTTTGCCTACGCCGCCTTTTTGATTGACAAAGGCTATTACTTGCATAGGTCTACCCCCTTTCTTTTATTTCGCCGTTTACATATTCAAATATTAGGCTTTCCCCGTTTTTGTCTGTTACTTTTAGGGCGGCTTTGTCTACTTTGGTTACTGTTATAGCTTCCTCGTAAAAGTTGGCCTGTATGAATTGCATTATTTTATATTGCGCTATTGTGTCCATGTTTTTAATCATGCGCCGCCCCTCTCTTTCTTGGTATTCTTTCGCCGGTTTCATCGTCATACCGTACCTGTTCCGGGTGCAAACGGTATAAAGTAGCTTCTAAAAGTTGTCTGGCATATTCGTTGCCGGTTAGGTGTGTTGCTCCGGCTTCTTCTTTTAGTGCGAAAAGCCTTTCTGTATCTTCTGTGCTAAGATAAAATCTAAACTCTGTCATAATAGCCCTGCCTTTCTTATTTGATGTATACATAATAACAGGCGGCTAACCCATTGTCAAGAGTAAGCCGCCTGTACAGATATTTTTGATATTACCGGGTAAACTTTTTGTGTGCTTCTATGGCAAGCATTATTATTTCAATGCGCTGTCCTATAGTAATGCTTTCGTAATCTTCCGGTGTATCACATATAGCTGTTATAAAGCCGTCGCAGAACGCTTCATTTATGAATTTATAAGCGTCTGATAGCTTTATGTAGCCGTCTTTTTCGGGGGTGGGTAATGGATATTTTCTCATGGTATCTTTCCTTTCCGCCGGAAATGTGATACTATACTGTTTGTGAAGTGGTATAGCTCCGGCTATGCTTTTACCCCTGCTTTTTTGCGGGGGTTTTCTTTTGTCTTTTTTCACATCTTTTTCCGAGGGCAAAGCCGTAATCAAAGGCTGTGCAAATTGCTTCAAATGCGCCGTTGGAATCACCCCCCACGGCCATTTTTACAAGCCTTATACATTCGTCACATGAGAGATTATAACCTCTTGGTATTTTCCCCCTTGTTTCTGAAACGACTTTTTCCATGTTTCTAATCATGTTTTCACTTCCTTTCTTTATTTTATGTATACATTATAATACCGTGTTACAAATATGTCAAGTATTATTTTGTAAAAATAAAAATAGGCGGGTAGCCGCAACTACTCGCCTAAAACTCTGTGGGTTCATTCGTCCCATTTTCCGGGGGTATAATCTTCTATTTCGTCGTCGCTTGGAATCCAGCCGCCTACCGCATTTTGAACGTAAATAAATAAGTCTCCCTTGTAATCGTCGGCGGTGTCTACTCTGGTAATTCTGTACCACTGATTTTTATATAAAATCATGTCGTATACTTCTACTTTTGGATAGTAGTTAAAGACGAAAAAGCGCGTTTCGCTATCTCCATAACTGGCCGCTTGGAATACATCGGCTTGTGATAATTGCCGGGTGTAGCACCATATTTGCGCCGGCGCAATGGGGTAGTATTTGTATGTAGGCATCATTCCCGGTTCCTGTGAGCCAATTTTTTTATATAGTTGTGCTTTTTTGTCTTTAAGATAATATTGATTTTGCATAGCTGCGCCCCTTTCTAAATAGCGTCTTTGTATTCGGTGTAATGCTCGTATAGCCCTACATAAGCGTCTAACAGGCTTGCTAAGCCGTCTATGCGGTATTTAGGGCTTTGTGCCTTAATGGGTACTATATTGCCGTTTCTGTCTTCTTGTACGCCGGTATTTGTCATGCACCATTTAAGCAAGCTGCTGTTGTTGTAGTTTATCTTTTTGGCCTTTAAGTCTGCGCCTAACATCTGCATAGGCAAAGACAAGGTTTTAGCCCCCTGTATGCAGCGCACCATATTAAAGCCGTTGCTTTCCATTTCTTGAACCCAATATTTTGCGCTGTAGCTGTCGTAATAAATCCATGCGGGGGTTATCTCATAGTTATATACCATTTCCATAAACCACGCTGTAACGTCGCTGTAGTTGATACTATTACCGGCGCATAGTCTAAGCTGTCCGGCTTCCAGCCATTTATCATAGGGTATTTTTTCTTCTTTTACGCGCTTTTCAAAATTATCTGCCGGTAGCCAATACATTTGAATAACGTACCGTTTTTCTTGCTTATCCATGAGTAAGAGCGTTGCACAGGTAAGGTCTGTTGTTATGCTTAAATCTGCGCCGCCTATGGCATAGCTGCCTTTAAAATCTGCAATATCAAAGGTTTCTGTGTTGTTTATATCATCGAAGGTAAGCCATGCTGTACCCACAGACTGAATTACATTGAAGTCCTTTACTAAAACTCCGGTAAGGTCGCGCGGGCTGTTCTTTGCCCGTTCCACCTTTCCTATAAGGTCGTCAAGCTTCTTTATCCGGTTTAAGCCGGGGTTTGCCTTTTCCCATGCCATAGGGTCAAGCCATTCTTTCTTTTCGTCCAGCTCGTACAGTATCGGTAAAAAGCTGTCGTCTTGTATTGTGCCGTCGGCCACGCCACAGGCGTATTTATACATATCATCAAAGATACATTCCCGGATTGTTCCGGCGGTAGTAATCATAATCAAAAGGGGCTGCCGTCTTGCGCTCTGGCTCTGCTTCATTACCTCGTATAAATTCCGGTCTTTTATACTGTGCAGCTCGTCCATGATTACTAAATGGCTGTTTAGTCCGTCCAGCGTGTCGCTGTTCTTCCCTAATGGCTGGAATTTTGAAAAGGTAAGCGAAAAATAAAGGTCGCTTTTCCGCTTCTTTACTACCTGTAGCAAGTCCGGGCTTTGCCGTACCATATTACAGGTTTCGTCAAAGATAATGCGGGCTTGGTCTTTCTTACTGGCGACGCTGTAAACCTCTGCGCCGGGTTCGTCGTCTGCAATGAGCATATACAGGGCAATACAACTAAGCAAAAGGCTTTTTCCGTTCTTCCGGGCTACATAGAATAGCGTTTCGCGGTATCTCCTATACCCTGTGGTTTCACTCACAAAGCCAAATAACGCACTTATATAAGCTTTCTGGAAAAGCTCTAATCTTACAGGCTTGCCCGCCCATTCCCCCTTAGAGTGCTTACAGAATGTTTCTATAAAGATTATAGGCCGTTCCGCTTTCTTTTGGTCGAACACATAGCCCTTTTTAGGGTGCTTTATATCGTCTGCAAGGCGTTCATATTCCCGTCTAACCCTCTTGCTTACAATGCACTTCCCGCGCTGTATCTGTTGTAAATACTGCTCTATATAGTTCATGCGTTGCCGCCTTTCAGAAAGTCATATACTGCATTGCTCTTTTCTGCTTCCACAGATTTAGGCATTAAGTCGGTAAGCTGCTTATATAGCGTGCTGTATCTCTGTACTGTGGTGTTATAGCTCTTAAGGGCTGTGCTTTCCCGTACAAAGTTCTGTTTCCCCTGTATAAATTCTTCCTCTGTGCCGTTCTCTTTGATTTTCCGCTTAAGCTGCGTTAAGGTGTCCTGCATAAAAACAAGTTCGTCAATGAGCTTTCGCCCGATATATTTTTTATCTTCTGGTATGCGCTCTAAGATTGCTTCCAGCTCCGGGGCTGTTTTCTTCCGCGCCATAAAAATACCCCCTTACTTTTATTATCATGTATACATAGTATACCATACTTACAGTAAATACGCAATAACCCCCTCTATGTTATCCCTTGTAGGGGTTTAATTAAGTACCCACGCCGGTACCTAAGCCCCATGCCCTTTTATAAAGGCCGGGGGGATTAAAAATAATCTGCCTGCCGTTTCCTGCGCTGTTTGGTTCTCTTTCTCTCGTTCACTTAATGGTCATTGTGTGAAGTATTGCAGATATGCGAAAATAGCCCACAGAATAAGGCTTTATTATCATGTATACATACTCACACTTCACAGGCGTTTAATATGTGAAGTTGTACCCTATTTTTTATAGCTGAATTTCATCATAGCCGCGTCTATTGTGGTCTGTTCTATGCCAATGTATCTAAGCGTTTTGCTTTCGTCGTTGTGGTTGAAGATACGCATAAGCAGCACAATATCTTTTGTTTGTAGGTAGAAGTGATAACCAAAGGTCTTGCGCATTGTATGCGTGCCTAAGTTATCAAGGCCAAAGTGCTGCCCTGCTTCATGTATTACCCTGTATGCGTACTCTCTGCTTACCGCCTTGTTTACAGCTCTGGCACTTGGTACAAGGTATTCATAATCTTTCTTATCTTTGCAATAGTCCTCAATGGCTGCGGCTAATTCCCGGTTTACTGGAAAGAGCTTTTCTTTTCCGGTCTTTTTCTCCCGTACTTTTATTTTGTCCTTTCCCCTCACGTCCCGGATTTTAAGCTTTAATATGTCCGATACCCTAAGCCCGCTGTATATGCCTATCATGTACATAATGTAGTATTTAGGGGCTTTCTCTTTCAGATAGTCGGCAATGTCCTGTACTGTTGTGGTATCTCTGATAGGCTCCACAAAATTCATAATATACCCCCTTTAAATTAAGAATGGCCGTTTAAGGCTCATATAAGCCCGTACACGGCCTTTTAATGCTTGGACAAGGTTTTATATTGCCGCACTCGTTAAAACGGCTCTACGGGCTTTCTACGCGGCCTTTTTTCATGCGTTCTAATTCTTCAATCGCTTTTTTATATTCTTCAAGCTCTGCGCTCTCTTTTACGCCGGTCATATTCCCGTTTGCGTCAAATATGGCCGTATTGTATTTCTGGAAATGTTCTTTGTTGTGGCACTCTTGGCATAAGGCTTCTAAATTATCAAAATTTAGAGTTATGGCCGGGTTATTGATGTTTGCCGGAGATATATATTTTCTGTGGTGGCATATCGTGGCTACACCCCCGCACCTTTCGCATATATAGTGCTGCTGTTCCATATACAGGCGGCTTATTTTCTTCCATTGCTTCCCCTTGTAAAAGGTTTTCGCATATTCTTTCATGGGTTCCGCTGTACCTTAAGCGTAATGCACTTTAATAGGTTATCTATAGTACGCTGTAATTTTACGTCGTCTGTATGGTCGCTGTAATACCACAGTGTAAGAAGAAAGCCGCTTACCGTATCAACTAAAGGCTCTATTTCCTGCTGTTCTATGCTCATTCCGGTTGTTACCTCGATATATCCGGGTATAGCGTCTAATAAAGAGCCTACAAGCGCGTCATTTGCCCCGCTGTCCAGTCTAAGCACATTTAATGCGTCTGTAAGATTTAGCATTGTAAAAACCTCTCTTTCATAAAGAAAAGGGCACAGGGGCGTTATAGCACCCTGCACCCCCTTTAAGCTGTTTACTCGCTGGCCTTAGAAAGCTTTACAAAAGCTTCTGTTACAATAGGCTTGCAGTCGGCAATACACATTCCGCGGTAGTCAATGCGGCCACTCTTAAAGCTGCTCTGTGTGGAAGCTTCCACCGCGATACCGTCTACCATGTTGTAACCCATGTACTGGAAGTTGCCAAAGTAAATAGTATCGTCCGGGATGTAGTCATCTACGATAACTTCAAAGCCCAAAATCTTACCTACTCTGTCGGTCTGTGTGTCCTGAATGAATACAGGCCGCTTATTATTGTCCATAAGGCTGTAAACATGGTTGTAAAGGGTGGCATTGTTCATAGCGAACTTTGCGCCGTTGGCATATCCGCGCTTAAGTAATGCCATAGCTTTTACAAGGTCGTCCCATGCAAGCTTAGTATTTGTGCTGCCGGTAAATGTTACGCTGTTGGTGCCGTCCCATGAGATACCTTTTTCAAGGCCGGTTCCCTGTGCGCTTCCGGTTCCATTGATTACGCCATTTGCAAGGGTCGCCATAACATTACTGTTAAGCTCCGTGGTAAGATAGCTTTCAAAGGCCGGAACGCTCATTTTACGCACAGACGCGGAAATGCTAAGCACTTTGATAATTTCATAATTACCAAACTCCACATAGGAAATAGACGGCTCCCCGCTTTCTACTGCGGTTCCTTCCTCGTTCCATTCTGCGGCTGAAAGTGGCGTACCCACAGGAATACGGGTTTTTGCCGGGATATTGAACGCGCGGCAATTTGCCAGTACGCCGCCCATTGTGCGGGCTTTGCTGATAACCTCGTTAAGTGTCTGTGTAGGGATAACCCCGGCCACTTCTGAAACAGTGCTGTAAGCGTCGGCTCTCTTTTCGTCCTGCGCTTTCTTCCATGCGGCGGTTTCGCCCTCGTTCAGCTCACGGCCTAACAGACGCTTAAAAAATGCGCTGCGGTATTCCGGGCTTGCTACAATGTCCCCCTCCGTGGCTTCAAAAGACGGTCTGCCGGTGTGCATACCGGTAATGAAATTATAGGTCTGCGCTGCGCTGGCTCTCATTTCCGCATTTTCGCGGGCTTCCTTAATGCCTTTCAGCTCGATATTAAGGGCTTCAAGGTCTGCGCTTGCGTCGGTGTCGATAAGGTCGTTAATTTCTTTTGCCCTCTTTTCCATATCTTCAACGCTCATAGTACGATAATGGTTAAAGGCTTCTGCAATAGTCTTAAATTTCATAGGTTAAAACCTCTCTTTCATAATCTGGTTGTAAAGTATTTTAGCCTGTCGCCTTGCTTCAAGGTTCTTAAGGCCGTTGGAAATTGCGCTGCGGGCTTCTACGCTGGTTGTAGGATAGGCCGGAAAAGGCACAACGCTGCACTCTAACACTTTTTCAATCTTTGTAATTGTTCGGGTGTTGGTGCTTACGTCGTATCTATCGCCGCCCGCCGGTACTTTAAACGCAAAACTCATGCCGGATAAGTCCCCGCGTTTTACAGCTTCATATACCGCCCGCGCTTCCTCTGTGTCTGGCAATGCCGCTTTCATTTCAAGCCCTGCCGCGCCCATACTTAGCTGCATTGTCTTAGGCGTTCTGGCAAGCGGCACTTTGCTTAAATCGTGATTATAAAATAATCTCACGTCGCTAAGGTCTGCGCCGTCCAGTGCGCCACGCTGAATAATTTCGATATAGTCCCCTGCCGGGTCGTGTATCGTGGTGGGCGTGTCAAATACAATAGGCTGCCCCCACAAAGTTAGGCTTTCAGCTCCTGCCGGTGCTTCTGCTCTAATTTCCGCTACTCTGATTTCTTTCATGGCTCCATACCCCCTAACAGGGCTTCTTTAAGGGCTTCGGCTTCCGCTTTGTTAAGCGCAATGCCCTTAAGCATTTTATTGTTTTCCCTGTCCCATTTTCTTATATCAAGCTTAGGCTCGTCGCCGTTATAGCTGATATAGTTTACTTCTGCTGTATATCTCCCGTTATTACTGCGGCTAAGAACCGCCACAGGGCGGGTTATCTGGTAATTAAAATCTTTACTCATGCTGCACCGCCTTTCCTACAGTCGCATTTTTCGCCGGGGTCTAAATGCGCCCCGCAATACGGGCATACTCTGTAATATCTGTATTTTATGTATACACCGTAAATGTATTTCATTCTGTATCACTCCCCGCCTTTGTAAGCTGGTATTGATTTGCCTTATTTGCGTCTACTACGTTCAAAGTCTGTAAACGCTTGTCGCCGCCCTCAATTCCGGGCATATTAAGGATTTCTAAAGCCTGATTTACTGTAAGTAAGCCTAAAGGCATAAGCTCCTTTATAAGCTCTACTTTCGTTTTATTGCTGCTGAATTGCAGCCGTCCGCTTTCAAATACAATAGAATTTCCAAAAGCCTGCTCACGGTCTGTAAAGACTTTCGCGGTAAACTCCATGCTTAGAGCTACTGCAAAGGGTTCTATTGTGCTTTCGTAAAACGCGCTAAATTCATCTTCTGTATAGCTGCTGTTTACAATGCTTTCCGTAACCCCTAAATAGTCGTAAATCTTGCTTTTTACTTCCTGTGTCTGCTCTGCGCTAAGAATAACCGGCTTACTCTCTATCGGCTGATATTCAGCTTTTTGGTCTAATGCCACTATGCCGCCGTCATTGCTGATTTGCAGATAATCATTGATAAAAGCCGCCTTTTCTTCTTTCAATTTTTCCGGTGACATTATCTGTGTATATTTCAATATGCCCCGGATATTTGCCCCGGCCTTAATTCCGCTTATAATCCCCTCATTTTGTGTATGCGCAAGCTCCAGCGCGGGGAATAATGCGCGGTTGTCGTCTCCTAAAAGGCTGTCGCTATTGAAGTTCCGGCGCAAGTGGATAATATCCCGGTAAGGGAAAATAGATTGCTGGCCGCTTTTGAAATAAAACCGGCAATATAAACTGCCCTGCGCGTCGCTTAGCATATCTACGCCGGTTGCAGTAATCGGGTAAATTCCTGTAATATTGCCGCGTTCATCTCTGCATAGCAAAGCAAAAGCGTTATTGTACAGGTAATAATGAGTTGCAAGCTTATATAAAAAGTCGTATGCGCTCATATACGGATTTGGCCGCACCTGTAACAAACGGTTAAGCTTACAATCTCCCTCAATTTCGTTATGGTCGGCATATTTTAATACATGGCTGCCCTTAAGCTTTCCCATGTTCCGGGCGATAGCGTCAACCGCACCCCGGTAAATATCATTGCTGTAAGCGTCCCCACAGGTTGAAGTGAAAGCCCCGGTCTGCTCATTGATAAACTGAACTACCGGCCTTTTCTCCTGCCGCCTAAAAATACGGTCAAAAAGTCCCATTGGTCAGCCCCTTTCTTTATATTCTTTGGGCTTTATAAGGTCTGTTCTCATGTGCTGCTGTTCTTCGTCTGTAATCACAAAAGCTAAAATCTTATCCGCATTGAGATAAAGCGTACTATTGCTTTCTGTGCTTTGTTTTAACGGCACAAAGCCGGGAATAGGCATTGCACACGGGTTATAAATAAAATCGTCCAGCGCGTCGCCCTCGTCTGTAACAATCTTTTTTATTTTTAAGTCCGGATATTCCGGCGGTGTTACTATTGTTTTCATTTATACCACCTCACCTTAATAATAACATATTATCTTGTAATTGTCAAATACAATGTATACATAAAAAGCAAAGAAATAGACGCACCGTTAAAGTGCGCCTAAATCTTACCACCCGGCGGGTAAATCCGCGTCGGATATTGGTGTAAATTCATCTTCCGGCACAAACAAATCATACTGCGGATAATAATTGAACCCACAGGAATAGGAGCTGCGCCCGTATCTGTTCTTTAAGCAAACAAGTTCTACCTTGCGCGGCACTTCAAGCTTTGCCCGTTTTACTGCTTCGCGCTTTTCCTTAAGCTTTTTATCTTTGTCGAAAAGCTCATCATTCATAATGGCAAGCTGCAAGCCCCATACCACATCTGCGGTATACTCAATGCCCCCGCTTTCTTTGAAGCTTTCAAAATCTACAGGGGTTAAATAATTTTGCCGGTTTAAGCTGCATATCACAAGCACAACTAAATCATTATTCCGTTGCAACATTTTTAAGGCTCTCACATGAGCGTCTACCGCGTCTTTTGCCGTCTGCCGTGGGTCTACCGGTCTGATTATCTGTAAATAATCGACGATAACAACGGGCTTTATATCCTTGTTCGCTTCCATATAGCTGTTTACATAGCCCACTATACTATCTATCGTGGTATCAAATCCGCACTCTATAATACTTTCTGTTATGGCCTTTTCCCCGTACTCTCTGGCCGCTTCTTTTACAGCTTCCGTTACCGTACCCCGCCTTATATCAATAGCACTTACCGCCGTTTCAAATCCATCTGAAAAGCTGCGCTGTGCGGTTATGCGGCTCATTCCCTTTGTTACCATTTCAAGCCGGGATTGTTCAAGGCTGAAATATAAAACATGGTCGCCCGTCGCGGCTAATTGGTCGCCTAACTGGTGTACAAAGGTGGTTTTGCCTAAGCTGCTTATTGCCCCTATAACATATAATCCGGGGTAAAGGCTCGTTATAGCGTCAAGGTTTCTATATCCTGTTTTCCTGTCCTTAAAACTTTGGAAGTGGCTAAGCTCTGCCCCCATTGCCCTGTAAATATAGGCTCTTACGCCGTCCGGCTGTTGCGACGCCGCAAAGGGGCTTGTATTACTCTGTATATCGTTCTTTTCATGTATACCCTGTTGGGCTGAATTATTCACAGGTTTTTCCTGCCCCCTCTCCTGTACTTTTGGCTGCGCTGTCGTTCTGGCGGGCGGTATGTACGGCATAAAGCCCCTTAAAGCTTCTGCTATAGTCCTTTCGCCGTATGTCTGCGCCCCGCGCCTTTGGTTCCATTTCTCACGCATAAGCCCGGATTGCCTAAACATTGCGTCCATTTTCGCCGCGTCGCCATTTGTCCAGTATGCTAAATGGTTTGCTAAGGCTTGGTCTGCGCGGCTATGGTCGCCGCTATGCCCGGATAAATCCCCGTCATACAAAGCCCGGATTTCCACACCGCTTTTACTGGAAAACATCTTTTCCCATATCTCCGCTGCGCTTTCGTCTACAGGATATGCCCCCACAGTGTTGTTAGGCTCTTGCTGCTTTTGCTTGTCCGGTAGGTACTTGGAAATGATAGCCTTTACCTGTGCAGTCCGTTCTTGTATCGGTTTGGCCTGCCCGTATACTTCGCCGGTCACTGTGAAGAAACGGCCACTATTATACATTTCAAGCCCTATTTCATCGTTCCTTTTTCCTACAGGCTCTAAGGCGGTCTTTACAAGAATATGCAGCCCCTTTTTACTTGGGCTATATTCCGTGTAGCTGTCAAGCTCTTTTACAATATCTGCCGCAAGCTGGTTAAGCTCTCCGGCTTCGTTTATCACATTATCAAGGTCAATGCCCATGTAACCGGCGGCAAATTCAAAGCCCACGCCGTCAAGCTGTCGGCTCTGCATTGCGCTTACTGCTTCGGCATAAGTCGCCCATGTTTCCGGGTCGTTGGCTTTCGCGCCGTACCCCGTCGCCGGGTTCTTTGGCACTTTTCCATATTTACCTTTCTTTTCATTCCATACAAGCTGATAACATACCCATTGTTTTAAGGGCTTCAGCTCGTCCAGCTCGCGCGGCAAAATCGGCTGCGCCATGCGGTCACGCTCCTTTCATGTTCCCACAGGTATAGGCGGCCTATATCCGGGATATATTATGCTTATATAGTATCCACAGTATCCACACGGGCGGCGGCTGTAAAGGGAAGCCGCCCGCCGGTACTATAATATTAAAGTATTATAGTATTAGGAAAATTTTTCTGCCCCTAAATCCAGTATTTATAAGGGTTTGCGGGGTTGGGGGTGTAACACTTCCCCGCAAAATGCGTAACACTTCCCCGCAAAATATGTAACACTTCCCCGCAAAATGCGTAACACTTCCCCGCAATTTGTATACATAATAA
>ERZ1673722.2679-NODE-2679-length-14045-cov-5.917227_pt1 | contig 14045 bp, 10 predicted proteins | sample MGYA00580222_ERZ1673722 | MGnify/ENA primary metagenome ERZ1673722 (study PRJEB41218, sample SAMN15661750) | gut metagenome | host: Homo sapiens | place: Canada: London | collected 2015-08-20/2019-03-30 | study: EMG produced TPA metagenomics assembly of...
CCATTGATCTTCTGCATCGGATTTACCGGATCAGAACCTGCACCAGAAACCTGCCGCGGGATATCGGAAAGGACAGGCCCTGTCTGTACTACCATATTAAACAGTGCGATGCCCCGTGCCAGGGATATATTTCAAAAGAGGATTACCAGAAACAGATCCGTGGCGCGCTGGATTTTCTGGGAGGGAAATATGCGCCTGTGACGAAGGCTTTGACTGATAAAATGTACGAGGCTTCAGAACAGATGGAATTTGAGAAGGCGGCTGAGTACCGGGATTTAATTAAAAGCGTGAATCAGATAGCCCAGAAGCAGAAGATTACCAGTCAGAGCATGGACGATCGCGACGTGATTGCCATGGCCAAGGACGAGAGAGACGTGGTGGTGCAGGTGTTCTTCGTCCGGGACGGAAGGCTCATCGGGCGGGAGCATTTTCATGTGGAAGCCGGAACCGCGGAATCGAACGGCCAGATTTTAAACGGCTTTGTAAAGCAGTTTTACGCCGGGACGCCCTTTGTTCCCCACGAGATCTGGTGCCAGGAGGAGCTGGAGGACGCGGATCTGATCGGCCGGTTCCTCAGCGAGCGGAGGGGGCAGAAGGTGAGAATTCTGGTTCCCAGAAAGGGAGAGAAGGAGCGGCTGGTGGAGCTGGCGAAAAAGAACGCCAGAATGGTTCTCGATCAGGATAAAGAAAAAATCAAGCGGGAGGAGCTTCGCACGACAGGAGCCATGAACCAGATTGGAGGGCTGATAGGGCTTGAAAAGGTAAGGCGGATTGAGGCCTACGATATCTCCAATATCAGCGGTTTCGAGTCTGTAGGCTCCATGATCGTCTATGAGGATGGAAGACCCAAGCGGAACGACTACAGGAAGTTCCGCATTCGAACGGTTCAGGGGCCGGACGATTACGCTTCCATGCGGGAAGTGCTGACGAGGCGTTTTTCCCACGGCCTGGCAGAGCGGGAGGAGATTTCTGCTGAGGGCGGGCTGCTTGAGATGGGAAGCTTCACCAGATTCCCGGATCTGATTATGATGGACGGAGGAAGAGGACAGGTAAACATTGCCCTGGAAGTTCTTCAAAAGCTTCAGATATCAATTCCGGTCTGCGGAATGGTGAAGGATGACAATCACCGGACCAGGGGACTCTATTACAGAAACGAGGAGATTCCCATTGACCGGTATTCCGAGGGATTTAAGCTGATCACCAGAATCCAGGACGAGGCCCACCGATTTGCCATTGAATACCACAGAAGTCTGCGCGGCAGAGAGCAGGTGCGCTCTGTGCTGGACGATATCAAGGGAATCGGTCCCGCCAGGAGAAAGGCTCTGATGCGGCATTTTAAGACCATAGAGGCTGTCAGGGACGCCCAGGTGGAGGAACTTTCCGCGGTGCCTCAGATGAATCAGGCTGCGGCGGAGGCAGTATACCATTTCTTTCATGCCAAAGAGTGACAAACGGGCTGAAAAATGATAGAGTAAACTTAGGAGTACAGGCAGACAGAATGAAAGCTGTGAAAGGAGAAAGGCCATGTATGGAGTGACAATTAAAGAATTAATTAAAAAGATGGATTTAAAAAATATGACGCCGGAGCTGGATACGGAGAAAACGGTGCTGGTCCACCCGGATGTAAACCGTCCGGCTCTTCAGCTGACCGGATTTTTTGACCATTTTGACAAGGAGAGAGTGCAGATCATCGGATATGTGGAGCAGGCATACTTAAATACGCTGACTCCGGATCGGAGACGGTATATCTACGATAAGCTGATTTCCAGCAAAATTCCGTGCCTTCTCTACAGCCGGGGCCTGGAGCCGGACGAGTGCGTGCTGGAGCTGTGCAACTACTACGGCGTGCCCTGTATGATTTCCAAGAAGACCACCTCTGATTTGATGGCAGAGGTGATCCGGTGGCTGAATGTGAAGCTGGCTCCCATGATCAGTATCCACGGAGTGCTGGTGGACGTATTCGGCGAGGGCGTTCTGATTATGGGCGAGAGCGGAATCGGAAAGAGCGAGGCGGCGCTGGAGCTGATCAAGAGAGGCCATCGTCTGGTCAGCGACGACGTGGTGGAAATCAAGCGGGTCAGCGACGACACGCTGATTGGATCTGCCCCTGATATTACGCGCCATTTCATTGAGCTTCGCGGAATTGGAATTATCGACGTGAAAACCCTGTTTGGAGTGGAGAGCGTGAAGGATACCCAGTCCATTGACATGGTGATCAAGCTGGAGGAGTGGGATAAGGACAAGGAGTACGACCGCCTGGGCATGGAGGATCAGTACACGGAGTTTCTGGGAAATAAGGTAGTCTGCCACTCGATCCCCATCCGTCCGGGACGGAACCTGGCGGTGATTGTGGAGTCAGCAGCCGTCAACTACAGACAGAAAAAGATGGGCTACAATGCGGCCAGAGAGCTGTACAACAGAGTCCAGGCCAATCTGGCTGCTAAGAACGACTGAGAACGAACCGGTTGAAGCCTGCCCTTCTGAAGCAGGCAGATAAAATCAGACAGAGAAAATCAGAGAAAGAAAGTCAGAGAGGAAGCTGCGTATGGATGAGTTTTACAGAGCGCTGTGCAGAGCCGCAGGGGAGGAGCAGGTAAAGAGACAGGAATCAATGGCTCTTCACACTACTTTCCGTACAGGAGGACCGGCCGCATTTTTTGCATCGGTTAAGACGGAGGAGGAGCTGCGGGAGACGGTGCGCGCCTGCCGGGAATACCAGGTTCCCTATTATATGCTGGGCAATGGAAGCAATCTGCTGGTGGGAAGCGCAGGCTTTCCAGGGGTGATGATCCGTCTGGACGGAGAATTGAAAGAGTGGGGGATACTCCGGGAGGAGGAAGACGGCCGTGTGCTTCTTAAGGCCGGCGCAGGTCTTCTCCTCTCTAAAATCGGCCGGGCGGCCTTAGAGGAAGGGCTGACAGGCTTTGAGTTTGCCGCCGGCATCCCGGGGACGTTAGGAGGCGCGGCAGTGATGAACGCCGGAGCCTATGGCGGCGAGATGAAGGATATCCTTGTATCTGTCCGGGTGATGACTCCAGACGGCCAGGTGGAAGAGCTGCCGGCCGGCGGGCTTCAGCTGTCCTACCGCCACAGCTGCATTCCTGAGAAAGGATATGCGGTTTTATCGGCTGTGATGGAGCTGAAAAGGGGAAATAAAGAGGAGATCCGGGAGCGGATGGAGGATCTGGCGTTTCGGAGAAGAGATAAACAGCCTTTAGAGTATCCCAGCGCAGGCAGCACCTTTAAGAGACCGGAGGGGTATTTTGCAGGAAAGCTGATCGAGGACGCCGGGCTGAAGGGATATTCCGTTGGAGGAGCCCAGGTGTCGGAAAAGCACGCCGGATTCGTAATCAACCGGGAGAATGCCTCCCCTGAGGAGATCAGGGATCTGATTGAAGCGGTGAGAACGCGGGTGTTTGAGACGTCCGGCGTGCGGCTGGAGCCGGAGGTGAAGCTTCTGGGCTTCGGGCCGTCCGCCTGGGGAGACACCGCTTCCGCAGATTCAAAAAGGAGTAATTAGCGTATGCGTCTTGTAATTGTAACCGGAATGAGCGGAGCCGGAAAAACCACAGCTCTTAAAATGCTGGAGGATATGGGATTTTACTGCGTGGATAATCTTCCGATTCCACTGATTGGAAAGTTTGCGGAGCTGGCGGGAGCCGGGAGAGGAGAAAAAAGCCGGGCGGCTCTGGGAATTGATATCAGAAGCGGCGAATCGCTGGAGGAGCTGGGCGCTATTTTAAAGGAATGGGACGAGAGCCGCTTTCCCTACGAGATTCTCTTCCTTGACGCGGGGGACGAGGTTTTGATCAAGCGGTATAAGGAGACCAGGAGAAGCCATCCTCTGGCAGGCCTTGACCGTCTGGACAGGGGCATTGAGAAGGAGCGGAGGAAGCTGGCCTTTTTAAAGAAAAGGGCGGATTATATTTTAGACACCAGCATGCTTCTCACAAAAGAACTGAGAATTGAGCTGGAAAAGATCTTCATTTCCAACGAGGACTACAGAAGCCTTTATGTGACAGTGTTAAGCTTTGGCTTTAAGTATGGAATTCCGGTGGACGCGGATCTTGTGTTCGACGTGCGGTTTCTGCCCAATCCCTACTATGTAGACGAGCTGAAAAGCCATACGGGAAACGAGCCCGAGGTGCAGGAATTTGTCATGAAAGGCGGGCTGGCGGAGGAATTCTTAAAAAAACTTTCCGATATGGTGCTGTTTCTGCTTCCCCACTATGTGGAGGAGGGGAAAAATCAGCTGGTCATCGCCATCGGCTGCACAGGGGGAAAACACCGCTCCGTGACAGTGGCCAACCGCCTCTATGAGCGCCTGAAGGCCAAGGAGGATATCGGCGTAAAGATTGAACACAGAGATATTGAGAAAGACAGCAGGAGAAAGCAGGAGGTTTGATTTGTCGTTTTCTTCACATGTAAAAGAGGAGCTTTCCAGACAGGTAAGCCCTGCCAGACACTGCCAGATAGCGGAAACCGCGGCTATTTTAAGTCTGTGCGGAAAGGTCCATATCACAGAGGATAACCAGTACATGATCCGCATCCACACAGAAAATGTGGCGGTTGCCAGAAAATACTTTACATTACTGAAAAAAGCATTTAATATTAGAGCGGATGTGGCAATCCGCAGGAATGCGTTTTTAAAGAAAAACAGGACGTACACAGTGGCGGTCAGACGCAGCAGGGACGCAGTCCGGGTGCTGCAGGCTGCCAGGCTTCTGGGAGACGACGGGGACGTCTGTGAAAATATGTCCGTGGTGAAAAATCTGATTATCCAGAATTCCTGCTGCCGGAGAGCCTTCGTCCGCGGCGCCTTTCTGGCAGCAGGCTCCTTAAGCGATCCGGAAAAGTTCTACCATTTCGAGATTGTCTGCTCCTCCGAGGAAAAAGCAGAGCAGCTGAGGGAAATCATAGGGACTTTTTCCATTGAGGCAAAAATAGTTGTCAGAAAGAAGTATTATGTGGTATATATAAAAGAGGGCAGTCAGATTGTAGAGATTCTGAACGTGATGGAGGCTCCTCTGGCCCTGATGGAGCTTGAGAATATCAGAATCCTCAAGGAGATGAGAAACAGTGTGAACCGCCAGGTCAACTGCGAGACTGCCAATATTAATAAAACTGTGTCTGCCGCTGTCAAACAGCTTCAGGATATCGCCTATATCAGAGACACAGTTGGACTGGACTACCTGCCTGAATCTTTAGCTGAGATCGCCCAGGCGAGATTGGAACGGCCAGACGCTACTTTAAAGGAACTTGGAGAGATACTTAGTCCTCCGGTGGGGAAGTCAGGGGTGAACCACCGGCTCAGAAAGATCAGCTCCATCGCTGAGAGCCTGCGGGGACAGAAATCACAGCAGCAGGAATTGTTCCTTGAAAGGAATGAGGAGGAAAGTTATGAAAAGTAAGGAAGTCACAATCGAGCTGGCGTCAGGACTGGAAGCCCGCCCGGTAGCCATGCTGGTACAGGTAGCCAGCCAGTACGAAAGCCGCATTTACATGGAATACGCCAACAAAAAGGTGAATGCCAAGAGCATTATGGGGATGATGTCTCTGGTGCTTCCAGTAGGCGAGAAGGTGGTTGTCACTGCCGACGGCTCTGATGAGGATACGGCGATCGCAAGCATTGAGAAATATCTGTCCGCCGAGTAGAGATGACGGCAGAGCAGAGTCCATAAGAGGAACATAGACAGATGTAAAGGAGGGAACGGCAGACGCTGCGCCCTCCTTCTTAACGTTTCCGGCCGGATTCTTCAGGCACAGAGGCGCAGATACCATACATATTTAAGGAAAGGAAAAGGAAGACTACATGGCTTTTACACATCTTCATGTGCATACAGAGTACAGCCTTTTAGACGCCTCCTCCAAAATAAAGGAGCTGGTGGCCAGAGCAAAGGAGCTGGGCATGGACAGTCTGGCTATTACAGATCACGGCGTTATGTACGGAGTCATTGATTTTTACCGGGCGGCCAGGGAGGCTGGAATTCGTCCTGTGTTAGGCTGTGAGATTTATGTGTGTCCTGGATCCCGGTTTGACCGTGAAATCGGTGTGGGAGAGGATAAATACTATCACCTGATTCTGCTGGCAGAGAACAACGAAGGGTATCAGAACCTGATGAAGATTGTGTCCGCCGGCTTTGTGGAGGGCTTTTATTACAAGCCCAGAGTGGACTACGAGACTCTGGAACGGTACAGCAGGGGCCTTATCTGCCTTTCTGCCTGCCTGGCCGGAGAGGTTCAGAGAAATCTGTCCCGGGGCATGTACGAGGAGGGAAAGAAGGCGGCTCTCAGATATCAGAAAATCTTTGGGGAGGGCAATTTCTTTCTGGAGCTTCAGGATCACGGAATCCCCATGCAGAAGACGGTGAACCAGGGACTTTTGCGAATGAGCCAGGATACGGGAATTCCGTTAGTCGCCACCAATGACTGCCACTATATTAACAGAGAGGATGAGAAGTCCCACGACATTCTCCTGTGCATCCAGACTGGGAAAAAGGTGGCGGATGAGAACAGGATGCGCTACGAGGGCGGACAGTATTACGTCAAGTCGGAGGAGGAGATGAAGAACCTCTTCCCCTATGCCCTGGAAGCCCTGGAGAATACCCATAAGATTGCCATGCGCTGCAACGTGGAGATTGAGTTTGGAGTGACGAAGATTCCGCAGTTTGACGTGCCGGGAGGAAAGACTTCCTGGGAATATTTAAACGAGCTGTGTACATCAGGGTTTGAGAAGCGGTATCCAGAGGACGACGGAAGCCTGAGAAAGCGTCTGGACTATGAGCTTTCCGTCATACAGTCCATGGGCTATGTGGATTACTTCCTGATTGTGTGGGATTTTATCCACTTCGCCCGTTCCCACGACATCATGGTAGGGCCTGGACGAGGCTCTGCGGCGGGAAGCATCGTCTCCTACAGCCTGGGAATTACGGATATTGATCCCATCCGCTACAACCTGCTCTTTGAGCGTTTCCTGAATCCGGAGCGTGTGTCCATGCCTGATATTGATATTGATTTCTGCTTTGAACGCCGCCAGGAGGTCATCGACTATGTGGTTCAGAAGTATGGAAGAGACCGGGTGGTGCAGATTGTAACCTTCGGTACCCTGGCGGCCAAGGGAGTGGTCCGGGACGTGGGAAGGGTTCTGGATATGCCCTACGCCAAGTGCGACGCTGTGGCCAAGATGATTCCGGGGGATCTGGGCATGACTCTTGACAAGGCCTTGAAAACGCCGGAGCTTCGAGAGGCCTATGACAGTGATCCAGAGATCAAATATCTGATTGACATGAGCAGGAGGCTGGAGGGACTGCCCAGACATACGTCCATGCACGCGGCGGGAGTCGTGATCAGCCGGAATAAGGTGGACGAGTACGTGCCCCTTTCCAGGGCGGCGGACGGTTCCATCACCACCCAGTTTACCATGACCACGTTAGAGGAGCTGGGGCTTTTAAAAATGGATTTCCTGGGGCTGCGCACCCTGACTGTGATCCAGAACGCCGTGCGCCAGGCAGAGAAAACCCACGGCATCCACATTGATTTGAACCAGATCGACTACAATGACAAGGCGGTGCTGGAATCTCTGGGCACAGGCAAGAATGACGGCGTGTTCCAGCTGGAGAGCGGCGGCATGAAGAGCTTCATGAAGGAGCTGAAGCCGGAGAACCTGGAGGACATTATCGCAGGGATCTCCCTGTACCGTCCGGGCCCCATGGACTTTATTCCCAAGTACCTGAAGGGCAAGAACGACAGAAGCTCCATCACCTACGACTGCCCTCAGCTGGAGCCGATTTTAAGCCCTACCTACGGCTGCATTGTCTACCAGGAGCAGGTAATGCAGATCGTGCGGGATCTGGCCGGCTACACCCTGGGACGAAGCGACCTGGTGCGCCGCGCCATGTCCAAGAAAAAGGCTGCGGTGATGGAGAAGGAGAGACAGAACTTCGTCTACGGAAATCCGGAAGAGGGAGTGAAGGGCTGCATTGCCAACGGCATCGACGAGAAGACCGCCAATACCATTTACGACGAAATGATCGACTTCGCCAAGTACGCCTTCAACAAGTCCCACGCGGCGGCCTACGCGGTGGTATCCTACCAGACGGCCTACCTGAAATACTATTATCCTGTGGAGTTTATGGCGGCTCTTATGACGTCGGTGAAGGACAATGTTTCCAAGGTGTCGGAGTATATTTTAACCTGCCGCCAGATGGGCATGAAGATCATGCCGCCGGATATTAACGAGGGAGAGGGAGGATTCTCCGTATCGTCAGGAGCCATCCGGTATGGCCTCTCGGCGATCAAGAGCATCGGCCAGAGCGTGGTGGACGAGATTGTGAAGGAAAGGACGGCCAGAGGCCCCTTCACTTCCCTGGAGGATTTCATTGACCGGATGAGCAATAAGGAGGTCAATAAGAGAACCATTGAAAGCTTCATCAAATCAGGAGCGTTAGACAGCCTTCCCGGCACGAGAAAACAGAAATTCCTGGTTTCAGCGGCCCTGCTGGACCAGAAAAACAAGGAAAAGAAAAATTCCATGGAAGGACAGATGTCCCTGTTCGATTTTGTGGAGGAGGAAGAGAAGGAGCAGTTCCAGATTACCTTTCCCGATGTGGGAGAGTATACCAAGGAGGAGCTTCTGGCTTTCGAGAAGGAGATGCTGGGCGTCTATGTCAGCGGCCACCCGTTGGAGGAGTACATGGAGCTCTGGAAAAAGAACGTGACGGCCGTGTCCTCTGATTTTATTGTCAATGAGGAGGAGGGAGCGGCCAGAGTCCGCGACGGCGCTTATGTGACGGTCGGAGGCATGATTACAGAGAAAACCGTAAAGACGACAAGGCAGAATAAGATGATGGCCTTTATTACCGTGGAGGATCTGGCAGGCACGGTGGAAGTGTTAATCTTCCCCAGAGACTATGAGAAGAACCGGGAACTTTTGATAGAGGATGAAAAAGTGTTTGTCCAGGGACGCGTATCCATTGGAGACGATCCGGCGGGAAAACTCATCTGCGAGAGAATTACCCCATTTTCCATGATCCCCAGAGAGCTGTGGCTGAAATATCCGGATAAAGACGCGTACTTTGCCGGGGAACAGGAGCTTCTGGATATGCTCAGGCTCAGCGAAGGAAAGGACAGAGTCGTCATTTATCTGGAGGCAGAGAGGGCGAAAAAAGTGCTGCCGGCCAACTGGAGCGTCAGCGCCGATTCTCTGCTGACGTCAAGGCTTTCTGAGAAACTTGGTGAAAAAAATGTCAAAGTAGTAGAAAAAACTATTGAAAAGATAGGGAAAATGAATTAGAATGTACAGGACAGAATGCATTATTTTTAAAGATTTTTGATAGACGCGATAATGGAGGTAGAAGTAGATGGCAAAAGAGGTTAAGACAATCGGCGTCCTCACCAGCGGCGGCGACGCTCCCGGAATGAACGCGGCAATCCGCGCTGTAGTCAGAACGGCAATCAACAAGGGACTGAAGGTAAAAGGTATCATGAGAGGGTACGCAGGCCTTCTTCAGGAGGAGATTGTGGATATGAACGGCCTCAGCGTGGCCGATATCATCGGACGCGGAGGAACGGTTCTCTACACCGCCAGATGCCCGGAGTTTACCACAGCCGAGGGACAGCAGAAAGGCGCTGAGATCTGCCGCAGGCACGGCATCGACGGACTTGTGGTAATCGGAGGAGACGGATCCTTTAAGGGAGCTGGAAAGCTGTCCGCTCTTGGAATCAACACAGTAGGCCTTCCGGGAACCATTGACCTGGATATTGCCTGCACAGATTACACCATCGGCTTCGACACAGCGGTCAATACAGCCATGGACGCCATTGACCGCGTCCGGGATACGTCCACTTCCCATGAGCGGTGCAGCATCATCGAGGTAATGGGAAGAAACGCCGGATATATCGCCCTCTGGTGCGGACTTGCCAACGGCGCGGAGGACATTCTCCTTCCGGAGCGCTATGACGGCAACGAGCAGGAGCTGATCAGCCGCATTATTGAGAACAGAAAGCGCGGAAAGAAGCACCATATTATCATCAACGCAGAGGGAATCGGCCATTCTGCTTCCATGGCCAGAAGGATCGAGGCGGCCACAGGCATTGAGACAAGAGCCACGATTTTAGGCTACATGCAGCGAGGCGGCGCTCCTACCTGCAAGGACAGAGTGTACGCTTCCATCATGGGATCCAAGGCGGTAGAGCTGCTCTGCGCAGGAAAGAGCAACCGGGTGGTAGCTTACAAGAACGGAGAGTACGTAGATTACGATATTCAGGAAGCTCTCAGCATGAAGAAGGACATTCCTGAGGAGCAGTACAAGATCAGCAAGATGCTGATTCGATAAGACGAAAGACTGCAGAAGTCCCCAAGGGGAAGAGAAGACATCAGGGCGCAGAAGCGTTCTGGTGTCTTTTTCGCAGATGGAGAGGAGAGACAGATGGCGGAAAATGTTGTGCTCTGCGGAGCCAATTCCTATGTGGAGAAATATTATTTTAACGAGGAGTTTTCCAAGCTTCCCGAGCAGGTGAAGGAAGAACTGCAGATTATGTGCGTCATGTTCACGGAGGACGTGGGAGGGGTGCTGACGCTGGAGTTTACGCCGGAGGGAGAGCTTCAGTTTAAGGTGGCCTGCGACGAGACGGACTACCTGTTTGACGAGATAGGAAGCGCCCTGAAAATCAAGCAGTACCAGATGGAGAAAAGAGAGCTGCTGGAGGCGCTGGAGCTTTACTACCGCGTCTTCATTTCAGGCGGAGAGGATGCGGAAAAGCTGAAAAGCCTGTTTCTGGAGGAAGAAAAGCAGGAGACCCATGAAAGAAATGCAGGAAGAATCCATGAATAAGAAGACAGAGAACGGATTGCAGAAAAAGAAGCTGAACATCGGAGGGGTAGAGCTTCCGTCTCCCGTAGGACTGGCGCCTATGGCCGGAGTGACGGATCTGCCCTTCCGCATCCTCTGCCGGGAACAGGGCTGCGGGCTGATGTGCACGGAGATGGTGAGCGCCAAGGCTCTGCTGTACAAAAATAAGAATACAAAGCCTCTTTTAGAGACAGTTCCGGAGGAACATCCCCTGGCTGTCCAGCTCTTTGGCTCCGATCCGGAGATTATGAGCCAGATGGCGCTTCAGCTGGAGGAAGGGCCTTATGATATCATTGACATCAACATGGGCTGCCCGGTGCCGAAGATCGTCAACAACGGAGAGGGATCCGCGCTGATGAAAAATCCAAAGCTGGCCGGAGAAATTATCTCCGCCATGGTAAAAAAGCTGAAAAAACCAGTGACAGTCAAGTTCAGAAAAGGATTCAACGACGAGTCAGTCAACGCGGTGGAGTTTGCCAAGATGGCGGAGCAGAGCGGAGCGGCGGCTGTGGCGGTCCACGGAAGAACCAGGGAGCAGTTTTATTCTGGAAAAGCGGACTGGGATATTATCCGCCAGGTGAAGGAGGCGGTTTCCATTCCCGTCATTGGAAACGGAGATATTTTCACTCCGGAGGACGCGGCGCGGATGATGGAGGAGACGGGCTGCGACGGCGTGATGGCGGCCAGGGGAGCCAAGGGAAATCCGTGGCTGTTCCGCAGGATTAACCATTACCTGGAAACGGGAGAAATTCTTCCGCAGCCGTCACTTTCAGAGATTCGGGACATGATCCTGCGCCACGCCAGACTGCAGGTGGAGTATAAGGGAGAATTCATCGCCATGCGGGAGATGAGAAAGCACGTGGCCTGGTACACCGCCGGGTGTCCCCACTCCGCGGCCCTCAGAAACGATATCAACATGGTGGAGACCCTGGAAGGATTAATTGAGCTGGTAGACAAAAGACTCCGGTAAAGCGGCGGAGAAACCACGAAATGTCCCGAAATATCAGCATCTGCAGGGATCTATTCCTTGACATCGCCATGCAATTCAGTTATAATATTACGACGCGGAAAGAAGAAAAAAATACCGGTCAGAGGTATCTGACACAGGAATAGAAGGGGAGATTCCCTGTAAAATGTAACCCGAAAGGAAGGAAAGTATCATGGCAGACAAGAAACATATCCTCACTTACACAGGCTTAAAGCAGTATGAAGATGAGTTACAGGATTTAAAGGTAAACAAGCGTCAGGAGATCGCTCAGAAGATCAAGGAAGCCAGAGAGCAGGGCGACCTGTCAGAGAACGCTGAGTACGATGCTGCAAAGGATGAGCAGAGAGACATCGAGGCCAGAATCGAGCAGCTGGAGAAGCTGTTAAAGAACGCGGAGGTCGTAGTTGAGGAGGAGATCGATCTTGAGAAAATCAACATCGGCTGCCGTGTAAAGGTATTAGATATGGAGTTCGACGAGGAGATGGAGTTCAAGATCGTCGGTTCCACTGAGGCAAACAGCCTTCAGAATAAGATTTCCAACGAGTCACCGGTAGGCCATGCCCTTCTCGGCAAGAAGGCCGGAGACATTGTAGACGTAGAGACACAGGCTGGAGTGATTCAGTACAAGGTGCTGGAGATCCAGAGAGTATCATAAAAATCGCACAAAGGAGTGAAGACAGTGGCAGAGCAGCAGAACAACAGAGAAGAGCAGGAGTTAAACCATTTATTGAAGGTGCGCCGTGAGAAGCTGGCTGAGCTTTGCGAAAGCGGCAGAGATCCGTACAAGGTTACAAAGTATGACGTGACTGCGCACAGCGCGGAAGTAAAAGCGCGTTATGAGGAGCTGGAGGGAAAAGAGGTATCCCTGGCAGGACGTATGATGTCCAAGCGCGTCATGGGAAAGGCGTCCTTCTGCAATCTTCAGGATTTACAGGGGAATATCCAGTCCTATGTGGCCAGAGACGAGATCGGCGAGGAAGCTTATAAGGAATTCAAAAAGATGGATATCGGCGATATCATCGGAATCCGCGGTATCGTATTCACCACAAAGACAGGCGAGATTTCCATCCATGCAAAGAGTGTAGAGCTGCTCTCCAAGAGTCTTCAGATCCTTCCGGAGAAGTTCCACGGACTGACAAACACAGATATGCGCTACCGTCAGAGATATGTGGATCTGATTATGAATCCGGAGGTAAAGGACACCTTTATCAAGCGTTCCCAGATTGTGAAGGAGATCAGAAGCTTCTTAGACGGCAGAGGCTTTATGGAGGTGGAGACGCCGGTTCTGGTAGCCAATGCAGGCGGAGCCAACGCAAGGCCGTTCCAGACACATTTCAACGCTCTGGACGAGGACGTGAACTTAAGAATTTCCCTGGAGCTCTACTTAAAGAGACTGATCGTAGGCGGACTTGAGAGAGTGTACGAGATTGGCCGCGTATTCAGAAACGAGGGAACCGATACAAAGCACAATCCGGAGTTCACACTTCTTGAGATCTACCAGGCTTTCACCAACTACGAGGGAATGATGGAGCTGACAGAGACCATGTTCCGCGAGGTTGCCAGAAAGGTTCTGGGTACTCTTCAGGTAGAGTACGACGGCGAGGTGATTGACCTGGAGAAGCCGTTTGCCCGCATTACCATGATCGACGCTGTTAAGCAGTACAGCGGCGTGGATTTCCGCGAGATTAAGACTGATCAGGAAGCGAAGGCAGTGGCCAAGGAGCATCACATTGAGTTTGAGAACCGCCATAAGAAGGGCGATATCCTGAATCTGTTCTTCGAGGAGTATGTAGAGGAGAAGCTGGTTCAGCCGACCTTCGTTACAGATCACCCGGTTGATATTTCCCCGCTCTCCAAGAGAAAGCCGGAGGATCCGGAGTACACAGAGCGCTTTGAGCTCTACATTACCCGCAGAGAGTTTGCCAACGCATACTCTGAGTTAAACGATCCGATTGACCAGAGAGAGAGATTCCTGGCTCAGGAGGCCTTAAAGGCAGCCGGAGACGAGGAGGCCTGCTCCATGGACGACGACTTTATCAACGCCCTGATGATCGGTATGCCGCCGACAGGAGGCCTGGGCATTGGCATCGACCGTTTCGTTATGCTGCTGACCAACTCCTATGCTATCAGAGACGTGCTGCTGTTCCCGACGATGAAGTCATTAGATGCAAAGAAGAATGATAACAAGGCAGAGACAGCAGAGTCTA
>ERZ1673722.2685-NODE-2685-length-14029-cov-6.321883_pt1 | contig 14029 bp, 12 predicted proteins | sample MGYA00580222_ERZ1673722 | MGnify/ENA primary metagenome ERZ1673722 (study PRJEB41218, sample SAMN15661750) | gut metagenome | host: Homo sapiens | place: Canada: London | collected 2015-08-20/2019-03-30 | study: EMG produced TPA metagenomics assembly of...
GGGATATTGAGACGGGAAGCGCCCTAAGATACTTTAAAGCCTGCCGGGGCTGGCCAGAACATAGGAGGGAAAGCACATGACGGAACGCATGATAGTAAACCGCATTAAGAAGCTGAAAGCACTGGAGGAACAGCAGAGGGCGATTGCAGAACAGATAGAGGCCCTTAAAACAGAGCTTCAGACAGACATGACAGAGAAGGGAACCGAAGAGCAGCAGGCCGGACCGTGGATCATCCGGTGGACGAGGGTAATTACAAACCGTTTAGACAGCAAGGCTTTAAGGGCTGAATTTCCGGAAATTGCCCTAAGGTTCACAAAACCGGCAGAAAGCCGCCGTTTCTCAATTGTATAAAAAAATTCCCCTGTCAGTACCACCAATACCGACAGGAGAGGTTTACAGCTGGGCCGTAAACAAAAAGCAAGGATATTATACCACGGCCCAGCAGAAAGGAAAAGACATGGATTTAAAAATTTTAGATGAAGAGCATTTTATATTATCAGCCAAGGCGGAGGTAATGGGGAGGTATTGGCTGATCTACACGCCTTCTGACGCCGTCGTAGTGAACGAAGACGCGCCAGCGGTAGGGGAAAACTTCGTAAAGCTTATGATCCTTTACCTGGAGTCAACAGACTGGGGACGCAAGGAAGTCAGGGAGCTGACTAAGAACGAGCACCTGTTGAGCTTCTTTTCTGTTTTAGATGAGATTATCAGAACCAGAAAGAAGTTGAACCGCAGAAAGCAGAATATTTAATGACACGAAAGCCGGCGGCAGGAAATAGAACCCTGCTGCCTTTTCTCTGCCCTGAAGCCAGGAAGAACAGCCGTCGAATTTTCGACACTGAAGGCGTAGAAGATTCTACACCTATAAGCCGCGCAAATTTTAGCGGCTTTAACGGGTGCTCACTTTAAGCCACCGTTTGAGCATGGAACCAGAAGGGACAAAACCGGGTACAGCTGTCGTAATTCACGACACCACCAGATCGGGGTTATCGCCAAAAATGACGAAAACCCGCAGGGAGTTAAAAAACAAGGATTTCACAAGCGTACTTGTGGGTACGTTGTTCTAAAGAGCAGAGGCCTTCAGCCCACACCCAGAAGGGACGGAACCGGGCGCGGATGGGGTCACGAATTGAGACCCCATCAAGCGATTTCTAAAATTTTAGAAAAACCAGGTATTACCAAAAATGAAACACACAGAGGCCCCCACCAGAAAAAAAATGGGCTTTTATATTCGACTCTGGAGACCGGTGGGAGGCCTCGACAAAAAAGATTTCTCGCGCGCGTGGAAAAATACCAGTTGCGCCCTGTTTATCAGCACGAAGACGGACCGGCGGAGCTTTCGGAATGGGGGCTTTTTTGAGTACCACACACTGTATATAAAATGGCCAGCGTCCTGTATGGCCCACCCTGGCAGGCAGAAAAGAAGGCGGATTTCAGCCGAAAAAGAGCGATTCAGATATAACATAATTGAATCTATTAGCAACACACTAGCAACAAATTTTTCTGAAAACCCTTGTAAAATAAAGCTTTTTCACTTCTTTTCGATAACTCCAGGTTATACAAAAAATTCCAAATTTATATAGAAGGTTTCCTGTAAATCCCAGCCGCGCAGTTGAAAAATACAGACAAATAGGATATGATGGAAAGAAACCAGAAAAGCGGAGGAGTGAGACAGGATGGATTACAGGATTGCAGTGATTCCAGGAGATGGAATTGGGCCGGAGATTGTCAGGGAGGCATGCAAGGTGCTGGACCGGGTTGGAGCGGTCCATGGACATAAATTTCAGTATACAGAGGTTTTGATGGGTGGAATTTCCATCGATACATACGGCGTTCCTTTAACCGAGGAAGCTCTGGAAACGGCGAAAAACAGTGATTCCGTCCTGCTCGGAGCAGTGGGCGGAGATGTGGGAAATTCCAGATGGTACGATGTGGCGCCGAATCTGAGGCCGGAGGCCGGGCTGCTTGCCATCAGAAAAGGCCTGGGGCTGTTTGCCAATATCCGTCCAGCTTACCTTTACAAAGAACTCTCCGAGGCCTGTCCGTTAAAGAAGGAGATTATCGGGGACGGATTCGATATGGTGATTATGCGGGAGCTGACCGGCGGTCTGTATTTTGGAGAACGCTATACCAAGGAAGTGGACGGCGTGGCGACAGCTGTGGACACTCTCACTTACAATGAAAACGAGATTCGAAGAATCACAGTGAAGGCCTTCGACATTGCCATGAAGAGGAAAAAGCATGTGACCAGCGTGGATAAGGCCAATGTGCTGGATTCCTCCAGGCTGTGGAGAAAGGTGGTAGAGGAGGTTGCCAGGGATTACCCTGAGGTGGCTTTAACCCATATGCTGGTAGACAACTGCGCCATGCAGCTGGTGATGAATCCAGGCCAGTTCGATGTGATTCTCACGGAAAATATGTTTGGCGATATTTTATCAGACGAGGCCAGCATGATCACCGGATCCATCGGAATGCTTTCCTCAGCCAGCATGAACGAGAGCAGGTTTGGCCTGTACGAGCCCAGCCATGGCTCCGCGCCGGATATTGCGGGAAAAGGGATTGCCAATCCCATCGCCACGATTCTTTCCGCAGCTATGATGCTCCGCTATTCCTTTGACCTGGATCAGGAAGCGGCCGCTGTGGAGACGGCTGTGCAGCAGGTGCTCACAGAAGGCTTCAGAACCGCCGACATTATGGCGGAAGGATGCATTCAGGTGGGAACAGAAGAGATGGGACGCCTGATCTGTGAGAGGATTAAGTAAAGTATCTGATCAAGCTGCCCGAGAGACTGGCGCTTTCCGGCAGCATCTTCCATACATAGATTAAATTAAGAAGGAGAAACAATTATGAAAAGTGACGCAGTAAGAAAGGGCCCCCAGGCGGCTCCCCATAGATCCCTGTTAAACGCCCTTGGCATGACGCCGGAGGAGATGAGAAAGCCGATGGTAGGCATTGTCAGCTCTTACAATGAGATTGTGCCGGGACATATGAACCTGGACAAGATTGTGGAGGCCGTGAAGCTGGGCGTAGCCATGGCTGGAGGAACTCCGGTGGTATTCCCGGCCATTGCCGTCTGCGACGGAATTGCCATGGGCCATGTGGGAATGAAATATTCCCTGGTAACGAGAGAACTGATCGCCGATTCTACTGAGTGTATGGCTCTGGCGCACCAGTTTGACGCCCTTGTCATGGTGCCAAACTGTGACAAAAACGTGCCGGGACTTCTCATGGCAGCAGCCAGAGTGAACGTTCCCACTGTATTTGTCAGCGGCGGACCTATGCTGGCCGGCCATGTAGGCGGCAGAAAGAGAAGCCTTTCCAGCATGTTTGAGGCAGTAGGCGCCTATGCGGCTGGGAACATCACAGAGGAGGAGCTGACTGAGTACGAGAACAAGGTCTGCCCCACCTGCGGATCCTGCTCCGGCATGTATACAGCCAACAGCATGAACTGCCTGACAGAGGCCCTGGGCATGGGGCTTCGCGGAAACGGAACCATTCCGGCTGTTTACTCTGAGAGAATTAAGCTGGCCAAGCACGCCGGCATGAAGGTCATGGAGATGTATGAGAAGAATATCCGTCCGAGAGACATTATGACGGAAAAAGCCTTCTTAAACGCCCTGACTGTAGATATGGCCCTGGGCTGCTCCACCAACAGCATGCTTCATCTTCCTGCCATCGCCCACGAGGCGGGCGTGGATCTGAACATGGATCTGGTCAATGAGATCAGCGCAAAGACTCCGAATCTCTGCCATCTGGCCCCGGCAGGACCTACCTACATTGAGGAGTTAAACGAGGCAGGCGGCGTTTACGCAGTGATGAACGAGCTGTCTAAGAAGAATCTTCTGCACCTGGACTGCATGACTGTCACAGGAAAGACAGTGGGAGAAAACATCGAGGGCTGCGTCAACCGGAATCCGGAGCTGATCCGTCCCATTGAGAATCCTTACAGCGCCACAGGCGGCATTGCGGTGCTCCGCGGAAACCTGGCTCCTGACACAGCCGTTGTAAAGAGATCCGCCGTTGCCCCAGAGATGTTAAAGCACCAGGGACCGGCCAGAGTCTTTGACTGCGAGGAGGACGCTATTGCTGCTATCAAGGGCGGAAAGATTGTTCCCGGAGACGTGGTGATCATCCGCTACGAGGGACCGAAGGGCGGCCCGGGCATGAGAGAGATGCTGAACCCGACTTCAGCCATCGCAGGCATGGGACTGGGAGAGAGCGTGGCCCTGATTACAGACGGACGCTTCTCCGGCGCGTCCAGAGGAGCTTCCATTGGACATGTGTCTCCTGAGGCGGCTGTGGGAGGAAATATTGCCCTGGTAGAGGAAGGCGATATGATTTCCATTGACATTGACAACCACTCCTTAAACGTGCTGGTATCAGACGAGGAGCTGGCAGAAAGGCGGGCAAAATGGCAGCCCAGAGAGCCGAAGGTGACGACAGGATATCTGGCCCGCTACGCGTCCATGGTGACCAGCGGAAACAGAGGAGCTGTACTGGAAATTCCGGGAAAGAAACAGGATTAGGATTAGAAAAAATTAAAAGATAAAACCGAACGATCAGGCGGAAAAAGCAAGGCAAAGCGAGGAACGCAGATGAAACGATTAAATGGAGCGGAAATAGTCATTGAGTGCCTGAAGGAGCAGGGGGTAGACACAGTATTCGGATATCCGGGAGGTTCGATTCTGAACATTTACGACGCCCTTTACAAGCACCAGGATGAGATTACACATATACTTACCTCCCACGAACAGGGAGCTTCCCACGCGGCGGACGGATATGCCAGGGCGACCGGAAAAGTAGGCGTGTGCCTGGCCACCTCCGGCCCGGGCGCCACGAACCTGGTAACGGGAATCGCCACCGCTTACATGGATTCGATTCCAGTGGTGGCCATCACCTGCAATGTAGGAGTGAACCTTCTGGGCAAAGACAGTTTTCAGGAAATTGATATTTTAGGCGTAACCATGCCCATCACGAAATACAATTTTATTGTAAAGGATGTGACGAAGCTGGCGGACGTGATCCGGAGAGCCTTTAAAATTGCCGGAAGCGGCCGTCCCGGCCCGGTTCTGGTGGATATCACAAAGGATGTGACGGCGGCTGAATGCGATTATGAATATAAGCAGCCAGATCTGGTGAAGCCCCTGTCCGACATGATCACAGAGGAGGACATGGAGCGGGCCCTGTCCCTGATTCACGCCTCCCAGAAGCCCTTTATCTTCGTAGGCGGAGGAGCTGTGTCAGCCAACGCTTCCGAGGAGCTGAAGGCCTTTGCCCACAAGATTCAGGCCCCTGTGGCTGACAGCTTAATGGGAAAGGGAGCCTTCGACGGCACTGACGAGCTGTATACAGGCATGATTGGAATGCACGGCACGAAGACCTCCAACTTCGGAGTAGCTGAGTGCGATCTGCTGATTGTGGCAGGCGCCAGATTCAGCGACCGGGTGGTGGGAGATTCCTCCCGCTTTGCTAAGAACGCCAAGATTCTCCAGCTGGATGTGGATCCGGCGGAGATCAATAAAAATATCCACACCACGGCCAGCGTGATCGGCGATCTGAAGGTGATTTTAAGAAGGCTCAACGCAAGGCTGGATCCCATGAACCACGAGGAGTGGATTGCCCATATCGACAGAATGCGCGATATGTATCCGCTGCGCTATAACAAGGAGCAGCTGACCGGCCCGTATATCATGGAAAAAATCTATGAGCTGACAGACGGGGAGGCCATTATTACCACAGATGTGGGGCAGCACCAGATGTGGGCGGCTCAGTATTATAAATATAAAAAGCCAAGAACTTTTCTGTCCTCCGGCGGCCTGGGAACCATGGGCTACGGCCTGGGAGCCTGTATTGGAGCCAAGATGGGCTGCAAGGATAAAATCGTGGTAAATATTGCGGGGGACGGGTGCTTCCGCATGAACATGAATGAGATTGCCACAGCCTCCCGCTACAATATTCCGATTATCCAGGTGGTATTTAACAACCACGTGCTGGGAATGGTGCGCCAGTGGCAGAACCTGTTCTACGGAAAGCGCTACTCCCAGACTGTGTTAAATGACCAGGTAGACTTCGTCAAGGTGGCGGAGGGACTGGGAGCAAAGGCTTACCGCGTCACGGAGAAGGAGGAATTTGAACGGGTATTTAAGGAAGCGGTGGAGTTAAATATCCCGGTTGTCATCGACTGCCAGATTGGCTGCGACGACAAGGTATTTCCGATGGTTCCGGCAGGAAAGCCTATCGAGGACGCCTTTGACGAGATCGATCTGATGATCGAGGGCAGATAGAACCAGAAAGACTGCGCAGGCAGAAAAGAGAGAATGGAGAGAAGGAGGAGCAGTTATGAGCAGAGTCTACAATTTTTCGGCAGGACCAGCCGTGATGCCTGAGGAGGTGCTCAGGGAAGCGTCAGAAGAGATGATGGATTACAGGGGCTGCGGCATGTCAGTGATGGAGATGAGCCACCGCTCCAAGGACTTTCAGGATATTCTCAAAGAGGCGGAGCAGGATCTGAGGGATTTAATGGAGATCCCTGACAATTACAAGGTACTGTTTATCCAGGGCGGAGGACACATGCAGTTTGCCATGGTTCCCATGAATCTGATGAAAAACAGGGTGGGAGACTACATTATTACAGGCCAGTGGGCGAAAAAGGCCTTCAAGGAAGCCCAGATGTATGGAACGGCCCATGCCATCGCTTCCAGCGAGGATAAAACCTTCAGCTATATTCCAGACTGCTCCGATCTTCCGGTGGACGAGGACGCAGACTATGTATACATCTGCCTGAACAATACGATTTACGGAACCAGGTTTCCAGAGCTTCCAAACACCAAGGGAAAGGTTCTGGTGGCAGACGTGTCCTCCTGCTTTCTGTCTGAACCGTTAGACGTGTCTAAATTTGGAATCATCTGGGGCGGCGTGCAGAAGAACGTAGGCCCTGCAGGAATGGCCATTGCCATTGTGAGAGAGGATCTGATTACAGAGGACGTGCTTCCGGGGACGCCTACCATGCTCCGCTACAAAACATATGCTGACAACGATTCTCTCTACAATACGCCGCCCACCTACTGCATTTACATCTGCGGAAAGGTGTTCAAGTGGCTGAAACAACAGGGCGGCCTGGCTGCCATGAAGGAGAAAAACGAGAGAAAGGCAAAGCTTCTCTATGATTTTCTGGATGAGAGCCAGCTGTTTAAGGGAACGGTGGAGAAACGGGACCGCTCCCTTATGAATGTGCCCTTTGTGACTGGTTCCGAGGAGATGGACGCCAAATTTATAAAGGAAGCTAAGGAGGCGGGATTCGTAAACTTAAAGGGCCACAGAACTGTGGGAGGAATGAGAGCCAGCATTTACAACGCCATGCCGGAAGAGGGAGTGGCTAAGCTGGTGGAATTTATGCGGGAATTTGAGAGGAAAAACAGCTGATTGGACAGCCAGGGAGGAAATGAATATGAGAAAGATTCACTGCTTAAACCCGATTTCTGAGCATGGAACAGGGCTTTTCACAGAGGGCTACGAGATGACGGAGAACGCCGGGGAGGCGGACGGAATTCTGGTGAGAAGCGCCTCCATGCACGGCATGGAATTTTCCGAGAATCTGCGGGCTGTAGCCAGGGCGGGAGCCGGAGTCAACAATATTCCGTTAGATGAGTGCGCCAGCCGGGGAATCGTGGTGTTCAACACGCCGGGAGCCAACGCCAACGGCGTGAAGGAGCTGGTGTTAGCTGGAATGCTGCTGGCTGCCAGAGATGTGGCCGGAGGCATGAACTGGTGCAGGGAAAACGCTGGAAACGAGAATATTTCCAAGGATATGGAGAAGGCCAAGAAGGCCTTTGCCGGAAACGAGATCAAGGGCAAGAAGCTGGGTGTCATCGGCCTGGGCGCCATTGGAGCGGAGGTAGCCAACGCCGCCGCCGGCCTGGGCATGGAAGTGCTGGGCTACGATCCGTTTATCTCTGTAAACGCCGCCTGGATGCTTTCCCGGGACGTGCGCCACATCACGGACGTGGACACAATCTACAGCCAGTGCGACTACATTACCGTCCATGTGCCGCTTCTGGACTCTACCAGAGGCATGATTAACAGGGAAAGCATGGCAAAGATGAAGGATGGAGTAGTGATTTTAAACTTTGCCAGAGATCTGCTGGTGAACGACGCAGATATAAAGGCGGCCCTGGCTGAGGGAAAGGTAAAGAGGTATGTGACAGACTTCCCCAATCCGGCTGTCATGGAAATGGAACATGTAATTGCAACGCCTCATCTGGGCGCGTCTACAGAGGAGTCGGAGGACAACTGCGCCGTGATGGCGGTGAAGGAACTGATGGACTATCTGGAAAACGGAAATATCCGCCATTCTGTCAATTATCCGGACTGCGATATGGGAGTGTGCACCTCGGTGAACCGGGTAGCGCTGCTTCACATGAACGTGCCGAACATGATCGGACAGATCTCCGCCATTCTGGCCGCCACAGACATGAATATCGCCAACATGGTCAATAAGAGCCGGGAGAAATACGCCTATACCATGATTGATCTGGAGACAAAAGTGGATCAGGAGACCCTGGAGAAATTAAAAGGAATCAAGGGAATGATGCGGGTGCGGGTGATTCAGTAGCGCCCGCAAAAACAGACGCGTATACGCGAAACGGCAATAGGAAAACGCAGAGAAAGCAGCAGACAGGGCCTTACGGCCCGACTGCTGCTGTTTGCTGTCAGCGGATACGCCCGGCGCAAAAATGCACCTGGCGCATTTTTTATTTCTGGCTAAGGATTCCGGCTGTGTTCTGCCTCTGCCACAGCAGGGTCCTTCATGCCGTAGATCCGCTCCCACTCCTTTGTGCCCTCTTTTTTGGCCGCTTCCGACCGGTTGATGCTCAGAAATTTCATCAGCTCATAGCAGTTGACCCAGATTTCCCCGTTTCCCTCTTTCTGGGACTCGTCAAAGATCAGCTGAAGGCCGAAGTGAAGATGAGTTTTGTCGATATTGTTGGTATTTTCAGTGGAGCTGTAGCCGGTACGGCCCATGTATCCGATGACATCCCCAGCAGTGACGATGCTTCCTTCAGAGAGGCAGCTCTGATAGGGGTAATCCTTTCTCAGATGGGCATAGTAGTAGTAACGCTTCTTGTCAAAGCTGCGGATGCCGATGCGCCAGCCGCCATACTGGTTCCAGCCCATGGTTTCTACATAGCCGGATTCCACAGCCATGACGGGAGTGCCAGTCTGTCCCATCATGTCGTGTCCCAGATGCTTTCTCTTATAGCCGTAGGAGCGGGAAACGCCGAAATCGTCGTAATCGGTGTAGGGAAACCCCTTGGCAATGGGAAGAAAACCCTTCATGCCATATTTGGTAACCCAGACCTTTTCAGGATTCTGGCCAGACTGGGGATGGCTTTCACCAGCTGCGCTAGGATCGCCGCCCTGGGAAACAGAGGAAGGGCCGCAGGAGGGATCGTCCTCCTGGATTCTGGAGTCGGCCAGGGCGAAGGAGGGTGCCTCTGAAACAGGAATTTCAATTTCATAATATCCCACCAGGCCGCCCAGGACGGCTGTGTAGGCCTCCAGATAGTAGGGATAATATTTCAGATCAGCTGTCAGCTGCTCCATGGAAATGCCGCTCTGCAGACGACTGGCCAGTTCATCCATATCGGCTTCCCGGTAGTTGGAGAAATCGCCTCCATACCTGGCTCCCAGAAAAGCCAGAAGCTCAATCCAGTTTAGATGAAGCTGCTGCTGGCAGGTGGCCACGTCCAGCCGGAAGGCCTTTGTCATGGCTTCCTCCGGAACATTAAAATCTATCCACTTGATAAAATCGTCCTTCTGGGGATCCGATCCGGCTGCCCCGATACTTTGCTGGGAGAGGAGGGACAGCAGACAGGAGGCGGCAGGGGAGCGGGGATACGCTTTTAACAGCAGGCATCCCGTAAGGGCGGCCAGGGCCAGCGCCTCGGCTGATATAAGAAAAACAGCGCGTTTCCGGTAGAAAAATAATAAAATCCTCTCATAGGCGTCAGAAATCCGCTTCCATATGTTTCGCACACATATCCCTCCAATCATGCGCCGGACAAACGGCAAACGATGTTTATTAGGATCATATGAGGACAGGAAGACAGTTATGACAGGCAGAAAGGAAAAAGAAAAATGGAACATGTAAAAGAGAACAGACAGAACACAGAGGAGCCGGATTTCCGCACGGCTCTGGGGATTAAGATTGCAGACAGAGGGGCCGGATGGGCCAGGGGAGAGATGAAGGCAGAAAAGCTTCATCTGAATCCCCTGGGAATCATCCATGGGGGCTGCCTCTTTTCGCTGGCAGACACGGTGTCCGGCACCGCCATTATGGGATATGGCTGCCGGGTGACGACAGTAAACGGAAGCATCCAGTTTTTAAGGCCTGGAAAGCCGGAGGGCACGATCACAGCCGTGGCCAGGACGGTGAAGCATGGAAAGACGTTTTCCGTCTGCGACTGCCAGGTATTCGACGATACGGACGCTCTGATAGCGGCCACGACCATGACCTTCTACCACCTGGAACAGGGGGCAGAAGAGAAGAATCAGGACAGCCGGGCAGATACCTGTGCCAGAGAGGATGAGGGGGCCTCTACAGCGGAATAATTTCTCCGTCGTCCGGCACAATCAGGCGTCCGAAGTAGAATTCTTTTCCCTCCTCTGTGTACAGCCATTTTCTCTGGGAGAGGTTTTTATCCTCTGTATGCCAGAGCACCAGATTGGGGATGGAAAGCTGCTCCGCCAGCTGGCAGGCCTCGCGGACGGTGCTGTGGTGCTTTTCATACGGATGGAACTGCTCTCTCTGGCTGTAGAGACAGAAGGCCTCGTGGAGAAGCCAGGAGCTGCCCTCTACATAGGGAAGACAGAGCTCCTGAAACGGCTCGTCCCCTGTGCAGGTGAATTTCTTTCCATTTTTCAGAACTGTGGTGAAGCCGAACTGGCGCGCCTTTGTGGAGTGGATGTCAAAAAAGGTGACAGGATAACCGAGGATATCCCTGGTTTCCCCGTCGGTTACAGGGATCAGGAGAATCTGCGTCCCAATCAGATCGCAGAACTTCTTCTGAAGAGTCAGACGGCAGAGCGTCTTGATGGTTTCCACCAGGCCGTCATGGCAGTAAATGGAAAGGGTTCCCTCGTAGGTTCCCTTTTTCATCTGCGTTCCGATCATGCGTACCATCCACACAATGCCGAGAATGTGGTCTGTGTGCTCATGAGTGACAAAAATATGATGAATCTGTGTGAGAGGAACCTGCATCTGATCCAGGATGCCGAGAATACCGTTTCCGCCGCCGGCGTCCACCATAAAAAATTCGGTCTGTCCAGGCTGTGTCTCCGTCCGGATGGCAAAGCATGTATTATAGCAATGAGTGACAGCAGCGTTTCCTGTGCCGAACACATACAGCTGTTCGCAGGGAAGGCTGGATTCATGTTTCATGTTCATCGTATTTCCTCCTTAAGAACGGTCACGCTTGGAATCGCGTTTATTGTGAAGAAACTTCCTTTTTTCACGATAATATGGTACTATAATCCTGTTAGAAAATCAACTGGACAGAACGCATAAGGAAAAACGCAGGATATCATTTAGGAGATGCAATTTATATGAAGAAAACAGAATTTTTAAAGGAGCTGGAGGCTGCTCTGAAAGGGGAGGTTTCTCCTGAACTGACAGCGGAAAACCTCCGCTACTATGATAACTACATTTCCCAGGAGACGTCCAAGGGGCGTTCAGAGGCAGAGGTGATAGAGGAGATTGGAAGTCCCAGGCTGATTGCCAGAACGATTATAGACACCAGCGGAGGCTCTGGCAGCTATGAGAGCGGGGAAAGCTCTTCTTCCGGCAGCTATGGAGGCGCAGGAAATGCGTCTGGAAGCTATGGATCCGGCCAGGGCGGATATTCTAGGTTTCACTATGTGAATCTGAACAAATGGTACTGGAAGGCTTTGATTATTGCGGTGCTGTGTCTGGTGCTGTTTACAGTGCTGTCCATAGTGGGCGGAATTTTCGCTATTCTGTTTCGCTTTGCAACGCCGATTTTAATTGTGCTTCTGGTTGTGTCGCTGCTGAGAAATATGAGGGGAAGATAAAGGAGGAATCAATGATGCCGTTTAAACGTGTGAAGCCTGAGGAACTGTCTGTCAATCCGTTCACTGTCATTGGAAAGGACTGGTTTCTCATCACAGCGGGAACTGAGAAGGAATGCAATACCATGACGGCCAGCTGGGGAGGCCTGGGCGTGATCTGGGGAAAGCCGTCAGCAACCGCTTATATCCGCCAGTCCCGCTACACAAAAGAGTTTGTGGACAGAGAGGAGCTGTTTACCTTATCTGTATTTGACGAGTCCTTCCGCCCGGCGCTGAATCTGTGCGGAAAGGTTTCCGGAAGAGACCAGGATAAGATCCGTGAGGCAGGCCTGACTCCCATGGAGGTGGACGGAACAACAGCCTTCGAGGAGGCGAAGATGATTTTCGTCTGCCGCAAGCAGTATCATCAGTACATGGGGCCGGAGGGCTTTGATGTGAAAGAAAACGATGAGAAGTGGTACGCAGATAAGAACTACCACACCATGTACATTGGAAGCATCGAGGCGGTGCTGGTAAGGGAATAGTGTTTTGCACATAAAATAACAGGGGCAGAAGTAATCGTTTCCAGTGACTTTAAGTGGAACAGGGAAACGATTGCTTCTGCCCTTTTGCTATTTTCTGTTATTTTCCTCCGAACGGCATATCCCAGCCGTTGTGGTCTGTGTGAAGCAGCTTGTGGGCCAGATGAGATCCTGGCTTTCCGAAGTAATTGTGGTACAGCTCCTTTACCTCCTCGTTTTCGTGGGAGAAGCGGACTGCATTTTTCTGATCCATGGCGTAGAGCTTGGAGCTTCTCTGTTCAGCCAGCTCTTTTCCGTCGTGAATCGGCTGTCCGCCGCCTCCGGCGCAGCCGCCGGGACAGGCCATGATCTCCACGAAATCGTAGCTCACATCGCCTTTCTGAAGGGCGTTTATCAGCTTTCTGGTATTGCCCAGGCCGCTGGCCACGGCTGTCTTTAAAACAGTGCCTCCCAGCTTAAATTCAGCTTCCTTCCAGCCATCCATGCCGCGCACGTTGGAGAAGGCGTCAGGCTTTGGATTTTTGCCTGTCACAATGCTGTAGCTGGTCCGGAGGGCCGCTTCCATCACGCCGCCGGTAGCGCCGAAGATTACGCCGGCTCCGGAACCTTCTCCTAACGGAGAGTCGAATTCCTCTTCCGGAAGGGAGGCCACATCGATCTGCTCAGATTTAATGAGACGGCAGATTTCCCTGGTGGTCAGCACGTAGTCCACGTCCTTGATTCCGCCGTTTATGCCGTTGTCATACATGGTAGGCAGATCCGCCTCCTGCTTTTTCGCTACGCAGGGCATAATGGAAATGCAGGTGACGCTGCCTGGATCTACGCCCAGCCGGGCGGCGAAATAGCTCTTTGTCACAGCGCCGAACATCTGCTGAGGAGACTTGGCTGTGGATAACTGATCCGTCATCTCCGGATACTGTGATTTTAAGAACCGCACCCAGCCTGGGCAGCAGGAGGTAAACATAGGCCATTTGTAATCTTCCTTATGGCTTAAACGCTCCAGCAGTTCGCTGCCTTCCTCCATGATGGTCAAATCTGCGCTGAAGGTGGTGTCAAAAATATAGTCGAAGCCCATGCGCCTGAGAGCGGCTACCATCCGTTTGTCTGTGGCGAAATCCCTGGAGAGACCGAATTCCTCTCCCCAGGCGGCCCGGACAGCCGGGGCGATCTGGACCACTGTGATTTTGTCAGGATTGCTGAGATCTCCATTGATATCGAAAATCCTGGAAACGTCGTCCCGCTCCTGAAGAGCTCCTGTGGGACAGTGTGTAATGCACTGGCCGCAGAGAGAGCAGTCGGACATTTTGATCTCCCGCCCCATGGAGACGTCCACCGTAGTGCGGGAACCTGTGTTGGAAACGTCCCATACGTTCAGGCTCTGGACCTTGTCGCAGATCTGAACGCAGCGCATACATTTGAT
>ERZ1673722.2710-NODE-2710-length-13939-cov-25.814967_pt1 | contig 13939 bp, 11 predicted proteins | sample MGYA00580222_ERZ1673722 | MGnify/ENA primary metagenome ERZ1673722 (study PRJEB41218, sample SAMN15661750) | gut metagenome | host: Homo sapiens | place: Canada: London | collected 2015-08-20/2019-03-30 | study: EMG produced TPA metagenomics assembly of...
TTGCTGATGAGATAGAAAAGATTCATACAGACTCACCGGATAAAGGCTATCGAAGAATCAGAGATGATTTGGAACGATATCATGGTATTGATGTAAACGATAAAATACTATAATTTAAAACAATGCAAAAAATCGCCAACCCCAAGTAAAATCAAGGGATACAGCGATTTTTTTATTTTGTAACTGTCAAATACGGGATTATACTCTCTTCCCCAAAGTCCTGTCAAATCATCCCCGTCCGTTCTCCTCGTGTGTCACCTTTTCCAGCATCTCCACAGATAAAATTTTTGGAATATTGATAGCAAATAAGGTGACCGCCGTCGCAACCGAGATAATATCTGCAACCGGTTCTGCATAATATACTCCCATAACACCCCAGAAATGCGGGAAAATCAGTGCCAACGGAATTAACAGGACCACTTTTCTCAGCAGTGCGATACACAGTGAGATTTTTGCCTGTCCCAGTCCAAGAAAGGAACTCTGCACGCCGCTTTGTGCACCAAAGACCGTCATTCCCGCCATATAAACAGGAAGTACTTTTTTTACTATTTTGATCAGTTCTGCATCATTCGTAAACATTCCCGCAAACACTCCCGGATACAGCATGGTAAACACCACATAAATCAGGGAAGCGGATAAGGTAACTGTCAGCATCAGCCGGATCGTCTTTTTTACCCGGTCAAACTGTCCCGCTCCGAAATTGTAGCTGATGATCGGCTGTATCCCGCTGGTGAATCCGCCAATCGGAACAAAGACCAGCTGCAATACACTTTGCAGGATCGTCATGGATCCCACATACAGATCTCCTCCGTAAACCTGTAATCCGTGATTCATTACGATCGTGATCGCACTTTCTGTGGCAGACATGATAAACGGGGAGATTCCCAGTGCAAGGATGGATGCAAGAATGGATCGATCCGGTTTCAGTTCCGTAAATTTCAGCCGGATCTCCGATTGCTCCGACACCAGAAAACGGACAACCCACGCGGCACTCAGTGCCTGAGAAATAACCGTGGCTACTGCTGCTCCAACTACTCCCAGATGAAACACAAAAATCAGAATCGGATCCAGGACAATATTAGCAATCGCCCCGATCAGCACCGACATCATCGCTGTACGCGCATGCCCCTGGCAGCTGATAAATGTATTCAGTCCAACTGCCAGTTCCACAAATACCGTTCCGATCAGATATACGGTAATATATGCAGATGAATAAGAAATCGTATGAGCACTCGCCCCAAAAAGATATAACAACGGACATTTGAAGATCAGAAACAATGCCATCAGAATCACCGAAAAGAACAACAACAGTGATGTAGAATTGCCCAGAATCTTTTCCGCACGTTTTTTATTTCCCTGTCCAAGTGCAATTGCTGCCAGCGGCGCGCCGCCTCCATTGGTAAATCCTGCAAATGCAGAAATAATCGTAATAATCGGAAATGTCACACCAACCCCGGTCAGTGCCGCCGCGCCCACTCCCGGAATACGCCCGATATAGATTCTGTCCACGATGTTATACAGCACATTTACAATCTGCGCCAACACCGACGGCAATGCCAGTTCCAGCATCAGTTTGCCGATTTTCTCCGTCCCCAAACGGTTTCCTGCTTCAGTTTTCATTGTAATCCCCCAATACTTTTAGCGAAAAAAAGGGAAAAGATTTCTCCTCTCCACTTTTTAGTATTCGCTTTTCTTTATACTATACCGTATTTATTTAAAAATCAATATCTTTTGCCTTTATTTCGCGGATTCTTCGATTGGAAGCAGAATACCGGACGCATACGCTCCGCCTCTGTGGATCGTGATATGCGCTTTCTGTCTTGTTTCACTGTTAAATCCTTCCCTGGTGTTACTGTTCGGGAACATAAAATTCTTGGCTCCGGAAGTAATCGTTACACGCATACGATGTCCCGGAAGAAAGATATTGGACAGTTTAGTCGTCCGGATCGTTATCTTATAGATTTTGTCCGATTCCAGATATTCCGGATGTTCAAAACCATTGCGGTATTTTACCCCGATCATTCCATAGGTCAGAATATCCGACCGTTTTTCTTCCTCTGTGTAATCTTCCGGTACTTCCAGCTCATTTTGGGACATATCGACGATATGCACGGCCGGATTTTCCGGATCATAATCGTATTCATCCATTCCGTCTTTTTGTGGAATCGTTACCGTCAGCACACCGTTTCCACAGGAATCACCTGTTCCGCAGGCACCTTTTTCCTCCGGATTTTCCGCTGCTGCATCTGTCGTCTTACAATGCGCGCCGTCCAGATAAAACATTTTTCCGGAAACAGTTTCAACAGGCCAGCTCATCTCTGATTTTTTTGTCTCTTTTGCTCTGGCATACAGCGTCTGAAGCATCGTCTCCGGTACGCCTGTTACATCTACTTTTTCCTTCATTGTGTGTATCCTTCTTTCACTGATTTTCTTCTTTTATCCATTTGCCCCATACTGTGATCTTCTGCTGCTTTCCCATTTTTATTGCAGTATAGAGGTTAGTAATTTCTAACTCCATTTTTTAAAATAAACCGTGTGAAATTTTCCTGTATATCCACACGGTTTATTCTTACCTGTTCTCAGTATAACACTCTGGAAATTGCATAACAAGAACATCTTATTATTCTCTGATACATTCCACATACATCAGTGTGATCCTTGCCGGACAACTTTTCTTATATTGTACCTTCCAGCCATTTTGTCCGAGCCAGGAAAGGTATTCCTCACCGCTCCACTGATGTTCAAACGTAATCCCGGCGATCCTTAGAATTCCCGACCAGAGGCAGCTGATAATTCCTGACTGATGAGACACAAAATTCGGTGCAATCAGCAGTCCATCTTCTTTTAATACACGCTCAATCTCTTTCAAAGCTTTCTCCGGTTCCGGCATAACGTGTAATGCGTTGGCTATCAATACCACATCAAAAGAATGGTTCTCATAAGGAAGATCTGTCGCATCCGCAACTTCAAAAATCAGATTATCCACACATTTTCCCTTTTGGGCTTCCCGGATCATTCCTTCCGAATAATCGGTAGCCACCATCCGTTTCGCCGCATACGCCACATGCTTCGCCAAAAGCCCCGGTCCCGTTGCAAGTTCCAGAACTTCCTTGTTCTGAATCTTTGTCGGGATTCTGTCGTACATGAACTTGTAATATTTGTAATCGGCTCTCATGGCTTTCTCGTAAATGGGGGCATATAAATCCCATATTTTCTTTTTCATTTTATACCATTGTTCTCCTAAAAATTGTCAACGAGTCGAGTAGACTAAGACCTCTCAATCTTAGCCCCTCACAGATCCGTACGTGCGGCTTTCCCGCATACGGCTCTTCATAATAATATTTACAGTTTCAAAACAAGCTGACATAAATCTTTGGCATTGCCAATGGATAATATTTCAGCATTTCAATGAATCCTTCTCTTATATCCAAGGAAATCCCTCATCTTTTTTTCTCTGGCGAAAATTTACATATTTTTTCATTAACACAACCTGTGTTTCCAAATCTATTGACAACTCTGTATTTGGCATTCAATGCACCCTCTTTCATAGTAAAAAAAAGAATGGATATACCATTCTTAATCCCGCCAATGAAATATTTGGATTCGGGCATTACCCCTGCCTTCCTACGGTCTATAATTAGATTAGCATATATCAGTTAAATTAGCAATAATCTATTTTTTAAAAAATGGGTCTGCACCACCAGCATTGATTGCACATACCCATTATATTATTCTACAAATTCTATGTCAATTCCTGAAAACTCTTCATCACTCATACAACTCAGTTTTTCTATCACACGCACCGACGACTCAACAAGTTCATCATCGTCAATGTGCTTCATTGACTTGCGAATTTCTTCTATGACCTTTTCTTTACTATCGCTCTGGAATATACAGAGCAGATTTGTTTCTTCTATCGAAATAGATTGTCCATATTCTTATATCTCCCTATGTGTATTTTTTGATTTTTCCTGATCCTTCATATCCTTATTTTTTCCCTGTGCCGCTTCCTTCTGCTTGGCTGCCAGTCGTCCTTTTAAGAAAAAACGTGCTTCCGGCTTTTCCTGCTTTTCTTTCTTTTCTTCCTCACGATTGAATTTTTCCACTCCATTGTTGAGCCTCTCATCAATCATGTTATAATTCTGCTCCTCAAGTTCCTCGATCTTGGCAAGTGGCTTGTACTCTGCCAATTTCACAAGCAGTTCCTTTGCCCGTCTCTCACTGTCCTCGTCTATCCCTTCGTCAATAGATGCAGTTTCTCCCATATATTTAATCCAACCAACGATTGGAATAGCTTCTCTTGACGGCGGAAAAATCTTTGTTTTTTTGATCTGCATATCTCTTACAAATTCATATCCAATCACAGATTCAACGCTGACCTCCCACGGAGAATCTTGAATTGTTTGCCCCACACATTCCCCCCTTTCTAACGCTTTTTTTGTTTCTACTGGAATCGGTGTCCAAATTTTCATTTTGACCCCCTCCTTTCTAAAGACTTATTAACAGTTACATTTATAGTATGTCGAATTTTTGAAAAATTGGATTTTTTCTGACAGACGTTTTTTCCGGATTTTAAAAAGATATTTTGAGTATAACACAAAACCCCTAACGCCACTTAAAATGTAACATCCGCAGCCTTCATGGAGAGTTTTTGTTCGAGGCGGTTCCGGACAGAAAATGGTTCTGCGCACAGTTTTTCCTGCGCACAGAACCATTCTGTGTACTCCCGTAGTCTTTGCTTGAAAAAGCCTTACGCATCCGATCTGGAATATGCGTTTTTCATCTGGTTGCTGAGTTCAAAGAGTACCTTGTGCAGTGTTGCACCCGTCTCTTTTTTCAGCATTTCAGCGATTTTGTTGTTTGCTTCTTCTCTCAATTGTGTCTGTTTTGTTTCGTCTGTCTCCCCCGCAAGCAGCGCATCGTACTGATGGATCAGTGCATGGCCTTTTGCCATCACCTTTTCCTGATACCGCTCAATGTGGAAGATAGAAGACTTATAGGACGCATCTGCCATTGCTGCCACCATGCGGCTTGCCCAGTAGAAGTTATCTGTGGAAACCTCTCCCGTTGTGTTGGAAAGATACTCCGGTGTTGTCGTCGCATCGGTGTAGAACGGAACCAGCACATTGAACGCATTTGACGCAAACGCAATCCACTGCAGAATGCCGTTGTCTCCTTTGTGATCCGGGCGCATCTGGATGACAGAAAGGAAATCGGTCCGGTTGACACCGATGGAGCGGTATGCTCCCTTCCATGATTTATCGCCGTATGCGGCATACGGGTCGTACGGTGTTCCCTGATAGTGGGAGGACAGTACATATTTCACATCCTCTACGGTGATCTTCTTCTCCGGAACCATCATCCACGGAATATCATCGGATACCGGTGTGTAATCGGCATTCGGTCCGTCCCATTTTTTCGTGTGCGGGTTCAGATAGCGCTCCATGAACCAGGCACGCGGTGTATTGTAAACGTGATCGGAATCATCGTGGCTTCCGAAGGCATCGCGCGGATTAAAATTTCCATCCATAGAAAGATCCAGATGATATGTTTCAATAAATTCTTTCAAGTCTGCTGAGCACATATATTCCTTCTGTTCGCCGAGTGCATCCTCCAGATCAAAATGGTCGATGCCAAGCTGGTTCGGCATGGCCACATAATGGTCATCCGGCACTTTCACTGCCATCCAGTGATGGCCGCCGATCGTCTCCAGCCACCAGATCTCATCGTGGTCCTGAAATGCAATGCCGTTCATCTCGTATGTACCATACTGCTCCAGCAGACTGCCCAGTCTTTTGACACCCTCTCTGGCGCTTTTAATATAAGGAAGAACAATATAAACAAGGTCCTCCTCGCCGATTCCGCCCGGAACCTCTTCTTTTCCGTCTTCCGCCGGCTGATAAACAACAAGCGGATCAGCCCCCAGTACACGCGGATTCGATGTGATTGTCTCGGTCGCAGTCATACCGACCTGCGCTGCATTTACGCCGCTTGCTGCCCAGACACCCTCGCCTTTTTCTGCATTTGGCACTGCAGTGTACCGCATCGGATTGTCCGGAAGCTCGATGGTCAGATGAGAAATCTCGGTTTTATATGTTCTCGCCTGCTCCTCCGGGTGAATCACCACAAATTTTTTCGATGTATAATGACCCGCACCGGAATCGTCATTTCGCGCGATCATGGTGGAACCGTCATACGATGCTTTCTTTCCAACTAAAATGGTTGTACAAGGCATAGCTATAGCCCTCCTTTTGCTGTCTTATGCTTCCGATTATGACACTATAAGCTGCGATTTGCAAGCACCATGTTATCTGTCGTTTTCTTCCTTTTTTACAAAATAAACCGTATCAATTCCTTCTCCCCGGTCATCCTTCAGCCGCCTGACAAGACCATATCCCAGTTTGTCCAAAATATGCTCCTGTGCCCCGTTTGTAGACCAGGTACGGAGAGTAATCCGGCTTCCCGGAAATTTTGCCGCGATGTCCTTTTCTGCTTCTGCATACATTACCTCCGAAATTCCCTGTCCCCGGTAATCCGGCCAGACGCAGAGGGTGGTCAGATAGCAGGAATCCGGATATGCTTCCAGATTCTCACAGTTAAAATGATCCTTCCAGGTCATAAAGGCCCGCACAACTCCCTCTTCCTTCCACAGCACCACATGCTGACTGCAGATATTCTCCAGATATTCTGCAATTCCATCCGTCTTTTCTTCTGTCTCGGCCCAGTTCGTCTGGGATGTACTGTTGCGGTGGGAAAGCGGCGGAACAAAATCCTGATCGCACAGCTCCAGCAGCTGCCGGATTTCTTCTCTCTCTTTTTGATCCTCTATCCCGTCCCTTACAACGATTCTGCTCTCACAGCACATCCAGGGAAGCCGGCATACGAGTGCTGCTGCTGCACACATGCCATTTTCTACGCTGGCGGCATCGAGCCATTCTTCTCTGGTATGTGCTCCCCCGCCCCGGCAGAAACCAACGCAGATGGCAGGAATATGCCGCGACAATGGGATATTACAGTCTGTGGATGCTTCGGAGCATACCGGCTCTTCCCCATCGGCTGCCTTCAGCGTTTTCTGTACACACCGCGTCATACGCGCCATCTGGACAGGATCGGTTTCTCTTGCGCACGGCCGCTTTCCGACGAGCTCACAGGAATACTGTACCTCCTCACTTTGGCGTGCTGCTATGGTCTCCTCCAGATATGTTTCGCAGGCTTCCAGACTCCGGTAATCTTCCGAACGGAATTCAAACAGCATGAAGGCATTCTGCGCAATCGTATTGACGGAGGTTCCTCCCTCTATTTTTCCCACATTGTATGTCGTATGAGATGCTGCATCCGTCTGAAAACGGTAAAGCTCTCCGATCAGGCCCGCAAGCTCTGCAATGGCATTTTTTCTTCCGAAATTCAGAAAGGAATGACCGCCCTTTGTTTTTGCCGAAATCCGATATCGGACAGATCCGATGCAGATGGGATACATTTTATCCCGATACAGATCAAAGGCTGCCATTCCGCACAGATTTTCTTCATAATGGTCGACAAGTGCGCGGACGCCGCAGAGATTGCCAAGCCCTTCTTCTCCCAGATCCGCTGCAAAAATCAGACCACAGGGAAGTTCCGGCTCTGTCTCATGAACGTATTTTGCCGCCATCAGAAGCATCACGACATTCACGGTATCGTCTGTGATACCGGGACAACGCCAGATCATTCCGTCTTCTTTGATTTCCAGCGGTTCCTCCAGCGAAAACACGGTGTCCAGATGCGCCGTATACAGAACCTTCTTTTCCTGTTCCGGCCGATACTCCCAGATTACATTTCCAAGCTCATCCGTATGAACCGATTCCATGCCCTGCCGTTTCATCCACTCCACACAGTATGCGATTCTCTGCTCCTCTTTTCCCGTTTCCGTCGGGGTCAGTGTCAGCTCCCGCAGCGTCTGCAGCGCAAGTTCTTTGTTGTTCCGGCAAAACTTTCGGTATTCGTCTTCTATTTCCCATTTTTTACGCATGAAGTACAATCCTTCCTTCTTTGTATTCCCATTCTGTTCCATATCTCCTGCTCACGCGGGTGAGATATTCTGCAATTTTTTCTGCTGTTTTTTCGTCTGCCACATACGGAATATTTTTTTCTGCATTTTCCCTGTCCATACCAAGCTCGACCGGCAGCAGCTCCAGATGTGTGCATTTTCCCTGACAGATTTCGAAATACGGCAGCACGCTCCGATAGACCTCAGGAATTTCATAGAGAGAATGCGAGGACTGCTCCTGCCGCCTGGCAATTCCGATGGATGCTACTGTATGAATATTCAGACCATATTTTTCCATGTAGTCTGCAGGCAGAAGGCGTACATACTGATTTTCAAAGATAAAATTTCCGAGACAGTAGAAAATCGGACAGTCATGATACAGTTCGATTCCCTTCAGCTGATGCGTTCCGCCCCCGATCACCGCGCTGGCGCCCGCATCGATGCAGGCGTGCGCAAATTCTTCCAGAAAATAATCCGCTTCCTCGTCGTTGTCCTTGCGGATTTCATGCGAATGTACCATGACCAGGACTGCCTCACATGTCATCTTTGCTTCCCGGATTGCATCGACGGTGCGTTTCACATCGATCGGATTCGGGCTGGAGCTTCTTCCCTCTGTTCCATCCTTGCTGATTTCAAACATTTTCCCGCCAAATTCCATGACACCCTCGGGAAGCGGAGCGATAAATCCCTCCTGCCGGTGCAGATCCCGCAGTCCGTTGATTCCGGTCACCTCTGCAATCTCCGCGAGATCCTGCGCATGTTTTTCCGTAATGGTATATTTTTCCGAAAAGCGCAGCGGATTTAAGCCCGGCCGGCCCGGCTGCCGTTCCGTCTGGCTTCCCGCCCTGGCTGCATTCTCAAAGGTAGAACAGATATCAATCACCGCAATCTGTCCCGCCGTTGTGTCCAGAATGGCAGGACGCGATGCTTCATAAAGATTTTTTCCTGCTCCGGCATACGCCACGTCCTTTTTTTTCAGTTCACAGATCGTAGACGCCAGTCCTTCATAGGAATAATCCATTGTATGATTATTCGAAATCCCAAGAAAATTAAAACCGTAACGCAGGGTATCTTCCAAACACTTCGCATCTGCCGTCAGCCATGTTCCGCCGGAGTACGCCGATGCGTAACAGCTGCCGTCCGATATCGTTGTTTCCAGATTTGCCATCCGAACCTCTCCCTGCATCAGAAATTCGCGAATCGGCAAAACATCCTGATATCCCGGCAGAAGCCGTTTCATAATCAGAATATCTCCCGCCGCCGATACTCTTATTGTTCTGTTCATTCTTTTTTTGCCTCCCGAACGATTCCTGCTCTCTGCTTTTGGAATCGCATCTTTATCCATTCTCATTTTTTCGTAACGGTTCAAAAGTCCCATCCCGGTTTTTCTTTTCTCTTACATGGTTCCAAATCGTTACCTTTTTTCTCTGTATCTGCAGCTTCTTTCTACCAGATCCGCAAAAAGACGGTTCATCTCCGGCGCTGTGTGAATCAGCCCTTCCGGATGCCACTGTACACCCACAATCTGTCCGTTGCTGCTTTCAATCGCCTCGATCGTACCATCCGGCGCCGTTGCTGAAACCAGGATGTCCTCTCCCGGCGTACGGACTGCCTGATGATGCATGGAGTTTACCGCATGGGTGCCTGCCCCGAGGATTTCTGCCAGATGGGTTCCCTCTTTAATTTCCACATGGTGATGCAGATACGACCGCTCCAGGGACTGCAGATGCAAAATTGTGGTTTCCTTCTGTATATAAATATCCTGGTACAGATCACCGCCGCACAGGACATTTAAAAACTGAATTCCCTTGCAAATGCCAAGCATAGGCATTCCCATCTCTTTTGCTGCCCGTCCAAGTGCAAACCAGGCCTCGTCGATCTCCGAACGGATCGTCTGGATCTGCGGTTTTGGCTCTTCCCCATAATACCACGGATTTGAGTCCTCTCCGCCGGGAACCAGAATGCCGTCGCACACGGCAAGTATGCCTTCCGGATCCGCTTTCATGGCAACTGCCGGAATTGCCATCGGAATTCCGCCGTTGTTCAGAACACCTTCGATGTAATCACTGTTGACATACATTCTCTCCGCACTCGAAAAAAGTCCCGGCTGTGTTTTATACGTATTTCCCAAGATTCCAATGATCGGTTTTTCCACTTGTAAACTCTCCTTTTTTTACCAGATATGCCGAAAACGGCTTCACCTTTCCTGTGAACCCGCTTCCGGCATTCTTTTTCTTTCGTTATCCGATTTTTTTACAGTACATCCTGATGGCAGATATGACGGATCTTTTCTTCATCCAATGCCCGGATCACATTTGCTGCCATCGCACTTGCCGCTTCAAGATCTTCTCTTGCACAGAAATTATAATGGCTGTGCGCATAGCGGGATGGAACACCAAGCACCAGACACGGAACTGCTTTTCCTGTCACGCTGATTTTTGCTGCGTTTGTGCTTCCGCCTCTTCTTACGCTCTCCTGGTATTTGATTCCGCATTTTGCTGCCACTTCCTCAGCCAGTGAAATAAACTGCGTATTGGAAATATAGCTGTTGTCCAGAATACGGATCTGAACACCCTTTTTCATGCATCCCTGTGCCTGTCCTGCGCTGATGAAAAAGTCATCGGAAGGAGATCCTTCAAATACAATGGCAAGGTCCGGTTTTACAATCTGACTTGTTACCACTGCACCGCGGGTTCCGACCTCTTCCTGCGCTGCAAAGGCGCCGACAACATTAACCGCAAGAGAAGCCTGCTCCTTTTCCAGCTGTTTCATCGTATCTACGATGCACGCGCAGCCGGCACGGTTGTCAAATGCTTTTCCGAAGCAGATTTCATGCTCTGCATCGTATTCAAAGGTCACATCCGGCATCATCGGATCACCGATATGGATTCCGAAAACATTTTCAACCTCCTCGCGGCTGGTTGCTCCGACATCCACATACATTTTTTCAATTTCCAGAGTCTGGCTGTTGCGTTCTGCTGTTGTCATGAAATGAACCGGTTTCGCGCAGATAATACCATGTATCATTTTTCCGGATCTGGTACGGATCCATACCGCATGTGCCGGAAGGCTGGTCAGATGGAAGCCGCCAAGCATGATAATGCCGAGACATCCGTTGTCCTGGATATTCTGTACCATAAAACCGCATGCGTCCAGATGGGCATCCAGCTGGATGACCGGACGGGAATCCTGCTTAGTTCCCGGCATCCGCACATACAGGTTATTCATTGCGTCATTTTCCACATCAAATTCTTTGCAGTAATCTGCAATGGTACGGATGACATCCTCCTCAAATCCACTTGGTCCAAATGCATCGGAAAGCTTGCCAAACATTTCTATATCCATTGTTTTATCCTCTTTTCTTTGGGTTTCTATCTGATTTATATTCTTAATATACAACAAAGCAATGTGCTGTGACAATATCCATCCAGCGATCTGTCTCCAGCTTATTTGTGAAGGTATCTACCTTCTGCATTCCCGGATAAAACGACATCGTGTACGCTTTTTTCCAGTCTTTGTAAGTTACCTCATACGTAAAGTGCTCCGGGAGAGCCACCTGGCACTCTTTTTTCTGTCCGGTAACTGCCTTTTTTACCCCTTCGCGGATTTCGGAAATCACTTTTTCTTTCGCTTTGCACCACGTTGCCGCACCGACACCATGCTTCGTTTCCACTGTCGTAATGCCCGGAATCAGTTCTTTGGCCTGACGGCAGATCTCTTCATCTCCGGAAAGAAACAGCACCGGTACGTGATGTGATGCTGCCGTATAGCTGTTCAGCATACACTCGCTCATCACTTTTCCATTCAGGTGAATATACAGGCTGTTTCCTGTCGATGTGTGGCTGATCGAAAAATTCGGATCTCCTGCCGGTGCATGGTAGCCAAGATACAGTACGCCGTCATAGCTGTCGTCGATGCCATACATCATATTGTACGGATGACCGCTCTTTCCCCGGATCAAGGTGACATACTCCGGCATTTTCAGCGGATCAATGTTGGATGCATCTCCATGACCGTCCTTTACAACGATCTCATCCGCACCCGCTTCATGTGCCGCTTCGCATGCCGCAACGACCTCTTCGGTCATCTCCTCTGCGAATCTCTGGTATACGCTTTCCTTCTTATGTGTTTCATCGGTCAGTGCCACTCCGGCACAGCCCTCGATATCTGCACTGATAAAAAGCTTCATTTCTGCTGTTCCCTTCTTTCTTTATCATAAAGATGACAATATACATAATGTCCGTCATCCACTTCATACCGCTCCGGCGCCTGTGTTTTGCAGCATTCCATGCATTTTGGACATCTGGTATGGAATTTGCAGCCTGTCGGCGGCTTGTGGGCGGACGGGATACTTCCCTCCAGCAGAATTCTTTCTCTTTTTGCCGTCGGATCCGGAACCGGAACTGCGGAAAGCAGTGCCTGCGTATACGGATGCATCGGATTGCTGTAAATTTTCTCTTTTTCTCCGACTTCCACGAAATTACCGAGATACATAACGCCGACACGGTCACTGATGTATTCCACAACGCTCAGGTCATGTGCCACAAAAATGTAGGTCAGATCCAGATCATGCTTCAGTTCATTTAAAAGATTCAGAACCTGCGCCTGAATGGACACATCCAGTGCCGAAACCGGTTCGTCTGCGATGATCAGAGACGGTTCTACCGCAAGTGCGCGGGCAATTCCGATTCTCTGACGCTGACCGCCGGAAAATTCATGTGGATAACGGTTTGCATGGTAGTCATCCAGTCCTACCCTGTGCAAAAGATCCAGCACTTTCTTTTCCAGATCCGCTTTATCCTGATACAGATGATGCACCAACAGCGGCTCTGCAATGATGTCAAAAACAGACATCCGTGGATTCAGGGACATATACGGATCCTGAAAAACCACCTGTACCTTTTTCCGGACGGAACGCATTCTCCGGTCATTGTATTCTGTAATATCTTCGCCATCCAGATACACATGACCCGATGTCAGATTTTCCAGTTTGCAGACGCCTCTTCCCAGTGTGGATTTTCCGCAGCCGGACTCGCCTACAATTCCGAACACCTCGCCTTTTTTTACCTCAAAGGTAACTCCGTCTACCGCTTTGACGAATTCCTTTTTTCCAAATCCGCTTCCGGCAACTGGATAATAAATTTTCAAATCCTCTACTCTAAGTAATGTATCCGACATCCTAGTCACCTGCCTTCTCTACGTGGTCTGTTTTGAGCTGTCCGCTTTCGCAGAGCCAGCATCTGCTGATATGGCCTTCCTCGATCTGGAAAAATCCCGGTTCTGCCTCGCGGCATTTTTCCGAAGCGTATGGACATCGCGGCGCAAATTTGCAGCCTTTCGGCATATATTTCGGGTTCGGAACATTTCCCGGAATCGACTTCAGTTCTTTTCCGGCATCTCCCAGTCTCGGAATCGATCCCAGCAGTCCCTTCGTATACGGGTGGGACGGATTGACGAAAATTGTTTTTACATCTCCCCGCTCTACCACGCGGCCACAGTACATAACGGCAACATCATCGCAGACCTCTGCAACAACGCCAAGATCATGTGTAATAAACAGGATCGATGTACCCATCTCTTTTTTCAGTTGGTTCATCAGATCCAGTATCTGTGCCTGAATCGTTACATCCAGTGCGGTCGTCGGCTCATCCGCGATCAGGATTTCCGGCTTACATACAAGTGCCATGGCAATCATGACCCTCTGTCTCTGGCCGCCGGAAAGCTGGAACGGATACTCCTTCATCATATGCTCCACAGGCGGAACGCCCGCTTTCCGGAGCATGTCCTCTGCCTTTTTCAGTGCCTCTTTTTTTGATATTTTTTCATGCCAGCAATAGAAAGAATGTTTTCCTTCCTCATATATGCATATTCCGTAAGAACTGCGCATCCGTTCCGGAGGAACGGAGCGCCATTCCG